>ENA-ORBV01006941-ORBV01006941.1-microbial-mat-metagenome-genome-assembly--contig:-NODE-6941-length-19691-cov-5.276996_pt1 | contig 19691 bp, 20 predicted proteins | sample MGYA00237777_ERZ505514 | MGnify/ENA primary metagenome ERZ505514 (study PRJEB26160, sample SAMN06269048) | microbial mat metagenome | isolation source: Oligotrophic lake microbial mat | place... | reverse complement strand
TGATACGGCGACCACCGAGATCTACACCTCTCTATTCGTCGGCAGCGTCAGATGTGTATAAGAGACAGCTTCACGGGCGTGCGGGTGGGCCTTGCCGCCGCGCGTGGCCTTGCCGTCGGGCTCGGCGTGCCACTTGCCGGTCTCGTCACGACATCGGTTTTGAAGGCGCAGGCCGTGGCACGCGACCGGCTGGTGGTTGCCGCTATCGACAGCCGTCTCGGCGACTGGTTCTGCGCGATCGGCGAGGAGGCCGCGCCCTTCGCCGCCACGACGGCCGAACTGGCGGAGCGCCTGCGTGGCAGGGCCTCGGTGATCGTCGGCCCCGACGTCGGTCCGCTCGCGGCGCAGTTGGCCGCGGCCGGTGTCGACGCCACGGCGGAGGTCGCTTCCGTGGACCCCGTCGTCGTCGCACGCTTGGGCCTTGGCTCGGGGGTCGAGGCCTGGCGGGTGCGCAACGAAAGCGAGGGCTTGCCGCGGCCGCTCTATCTGCGCGGCGTCAGCGTCACCCTGGCCGACGGCGCGCGCCGGACCGTCGATTGAATGGCGGGGGCGACTGAATGTCCGGGTCCACCGTCTTGCATCGTCTGGGGGCGCTCGATCTCGACCGGGCGGCCGCCTTGCATGCCGAGGCCTTCGTGCCGTTCGGCGAGCGCGCCTGGACGCGGCAGGACATGGCCGAACTGCTGGCGTCGCCCGGTGTTGCCGGCCTGCTGTTTCAGGTCGAAGGCATGGACGCCGCCCTGGCGATTTGCCGGGTGGTGGCCGATGAGGCGGAACTCATCACCCTGGCCGTTCGCCTGGCTCACCGCCGCCGCGGCGCGGCGCGCCGTTTGCTGGCGGCCGTCCTCGACCATGTTTGCGCGGCCGGTGCCAAAACCCTGTTTCTCGAAGTCGCCGCCGACAATCCGGCGGCCCTGAGGCTCTACGAGACGACGGGCTTTCGGACAGTCGGCAGCCGGCCGGCCTATTTCCGGCGCGGCAGCGGACCGGCGGCCGATGCCGTCGTAATGCGTCTCGATCTCAGCTGATCGGCCGCTCAGCTGATCGACGGGCCGCTACGCTCGACGGATCGTCACGATATGGGTGTCGCCATCCTCGTCGATCCCCAAAATGGTGTGACCTTCGTCGCGGGCGGCGCGCGGCACATTGCGCAGGGGCTCCTCGCCCCTGAGCCTGACGCTCAGGGTTTCGCCCGGACGCATGCGTTCGAGCTTGAGTTTTGTCCGCACGAAAGTCATCGGGCAGACCTCACCGGTAATGTCGATGTCATGGTCCGGCTGTATAGGCCTTGGGTGTATGGACATGTCCCCAACTATACCCCGAACGCCTGCCGGTGTAGGGTATTGCACCATGCCTGACCATAAAGCCAAGCTCGAGCTCCTCTGCGTTGAACGCGGTCTCAAGATGACCGATCAGCGCCGCGTAATTGCGCGCGTCCTGTCCGATTCGTCCGACCATCCGGACGTCGAGGCGGTCCATCGCCGCGCCACCGCGATCGATGCGAATATTTCCATTGCCACCGTATACCGTACGGTCCGGCTGTTCGAAGAAGCGGGCATTCTCGCCAAGCACGATTTCGGCGATGGCCGGGCGCGCTACGAGGAAACGCCGGACGAGCACCACGACCACCTGATCGATATTCAGAGCGGCAAGGTTGTGGAATTCCACAACGGCGAGATCGAGGAGCTGCAGCGCAAGATCGCGGAAAAGGCCGGCTACCGGCTGGTCGGCCACCGGCTCGAGTTGTATGGCGTGCCTTTGGACGGCAAAACTCAGCGTCAAAAATGAGTGGACGGCGCCATTGCCGCCCCGATAATGGACGAATGCTTGGGACGGCTCCCTGCGGATGAAGCATGCGCATCGACCGCGTTGACAGTGAAGCCGAACTTCTTGGGACTCCCACGTCGAGTGCGGAGATCGTCAAAGTCGTTGCCGGCGATTTCGAAGTTCGACTAGCCCAGACCGCCGTCGAGATCGACGCGGCGCAGGCGCTTCGCTATCGCGTGTTCTACGACGAGATGAAGGCGCGTCCGACGCCCGAGATGGCGCGGCTGCGACGCGACTTCGATGATTTCGATCCTGTCTGCGATCATCTGCTCGTGCTCGATCGTCGTCGCGGCGAGGGGGCCGAGGGCATTGTCGGCACCTACCGTCTGATCCGCCGGCCGGCGGCGGCGAAGATCGGCCGCTTTTATTCTGCGGCGGAATACGACATCGCGCCTTTGATCGACTATCCCGGCGAGATCCTGGAACTCGGCCGCTCCTGCGTCGAAAAGGACGCGCGCAATACCGCGACCATGCAGATGCTATGGCGCGGCATCGCGCTTTACGCCTTCCACTACAACATCCAGGTCATGTTCGGCTGCGCCAGTTTCCCGGGCACGGATCCGTCGCAGCACGCGCAGCCGTTCAGCTATCTTTATCATCACCATCTCGCGCCGCCGGAAATCCTCGTGCGCGCGCTCGACAGCCGCTACGTCAAGATGGATACGCTGGCGCCGGGCAGCTACGACGAGCGCAAGGCGATGGCGCGTGTGCCGCCGCTCATCAAGGGCTACCTCCGGCTGGGTGGCTTCGTCGGCGACGGCGCGGTGATCGATTCCCAATTCAACACCACCGACGTCTTCATCGTCGTCAAGACCGAACTGGTGACGGAAAAGTACATCCGGCACTACGAACGCGGGATTCGTGATCAGGACAGTTGACGCGCCTGCAGCAACGATGTGGATCGGTTCTCCTCTGCGCGGCGCGTTTCGGCTGCTGTGCTACCTGCTGCTCACGCTGGCGCTGCTGCCGTTTCATCTTCTGGCGCAGGTCCTGCGGATAACGCCGGTCGTGCGCTGGCTGCCGGTCGTCTATCACCGCATCGTCTGTGTCATCCTGGGCATCCGCGTCCGCGTCCATGGCCAGCGCTCGACCGTGACGCCCACGCTCTATGTCTGCAATCACGTGTCCTATCTCGACATCGAGCTGCTGGGCGGCCTGATCCCCGGCAGCTTCGTCGCCAAGGCCGAGGTCGCGACCTGGCCGTTCTTCAGCACGCTCGCCAAGGCCCAGGGCACCATCTTCGTCGAGCGGCGCTCGAGCAAGACCAGCACAAGCCGCGACGAAATGCTGAAGCGCCTCAACACCGGCGACAACCTGATGCTGTTTCCCGAGGGCACCAGCAGCGACGGCACGCGCGTCCTGCCCTTCCGCAGTGCCCTGTTCGCCGTGGCCCAGCTCCGCCGCGACGACAGGCCGATCACCGTGCAGCCGGTCGCGATCTCCTACACGCGCCTCGACGGCATTCCGATCGGCCGCTACTGGCGGCCGTTGTTCGCATGGTTCGGCGACCTCGACCTGGTGCCGCACCTCTGGCAGATGGTCTGCCTCGGCGAGACCGAGGCGGTGGTGACGTTTTTCCCGACCATCGATATCGACACCCTCGGCGATCGCAAGAAGCTCGCCGAATATTGCTTCCAGCAGGTGTCGTTCGGCGTGCAGTCGGCGAACGCTGGCCGCCCCGAACTGCTACCGCCCATCCGTGGCGCTGCGTAGGGGGCGCCGCCTAGGGGCCGTGGGCGGGGCTCTCGACCCTGGCGGTCGCCGATGTTAAGAACCGGCCGTTCCAGCAACGGAGACAGATGACGGACGTCCGCACCGACGGCCAGCGCAAGCGCGTGTTCATTCGCACTTACGGCTGCCAGATGAACGTCTACGATTCGGACCGCATGGCTGACGTCCTGCGGCCGCTGGGCTATGCCCTGTCGGAGAGCCCCGAGCAGGCCGATCTGGTCGTCCTCAACACCTGTCACATCCGCGAAAGGGCCTCGGAAAAGGTCTATTCCGAGCTCGGCCGGCTGCGCGACCTCAAGCTGGAGCGCCGCCGCGACGGCGCCGACCTCACCATCGCCGTGGCGGGCTGCGTGGCCCAGGCCGAGGGCGAGGAGATCGTCCAGCGCCAGCCCGCGGTCGACATCGTCGTCGGGCCGCAGGCCTATCACCGCCTGCCCGAGCTGCTGGCCCGGGCGGCGCGCAAATCCGACGAACGGCGCTTCGACGGCCAGCGCCGGCCGGGCGCCGGCGTGCTCGACACCGACTTTCCCGCCGAGAGCAAATTCGATCACCTGCCGGCCCCGTCGGCGGCCGATGTGCGCGCCGGCTCGGCGTTCCTCTCCATCCAGGAGGGTTGCGACAAGTTCTGCACCTTCTGCGTCGTGCCCTATACGCGGGGTGCCGAGTATTCGCGGCCGGCTGCGGCGGTGCTGCAGGAAGCGCGCGGCCTGGTGGCGGCGGGCGCGATCGAACTCACGCTGCTCGGCCAGAACGTCAACGCCTATCACGGCGAAGCCCCATCCAGCTCGATTGGCGGTTCCACCTGGGGTCTCGCGCGGCTCCTCAGGGAAATCGCCGGGATCGAGGGGCTGGTGCGCATCCGCTACACCACCTCGCATCCGCGCGACATGGACGACGATCTCATCGCCGCTCATGGCGACGTGCCGCAGCTCATGCCCTACCTGCACCTGCCGGTACAGTCGGGATCGGACCGCATCCTGGAAGCCATGAACCGCGGCCACGGCCGTGACCATTTCCGCCGGCTGGTCGATCGCCTGCGCGGCGTCCGTCCCGATCTCGCTCTGTCGTCGGACTTCATCGTCGGCTTCCCGGGCGAGAGCGATGCCGACTTCGACGACACGATGCGGCTGGTCGACGAGACCGGCTTCGCCTCGGCCTATACCTTCAAGTACAGCCGCCGGCCGGGCACCCCGGGAGCGGCGCTGGGCGACCAGCTCGACGAGAACGTCAAGACGGCGCGTCTCGCGGCGCTGCAATCCCTGCTCGGAACGCAGCAGCGCGCGTTCAACGACTCCAAGGTCGGCACCACCGTACCGGTGCTGTTCGCCGAGGCTGGCCGCAAGCCGGGGCAGGTGCTGGGCAAGAGCCCGTGGCTGCAGTCCGTCTATGTCGAGGGCGATGCCGGCATGATCGGCTCCATCGTGGACGTGCGCCTGCGCGCGGCCTACGCCTTGAGCCTGACCGGCGAGGTCGTGACCGGCCAGTCTCCTTCCCGCTTCGAGGTTGCCGCGTGAGTATTCCCCCCACCGGCGTCCGCGCCGCCGACGTTCGACGCATGAATTTCGACGACAATGCCCTGGTGGCGTCGCTCTACGGCAATCACGACCGCCATCTCGTGCGCATCGAACAGCTTGCGAACGTCCAGCTGAGCGCGCGCGGCAACCAGCTCGCGATCGCCGGCACGCCGGACGACGCCACGATCGCGCACAAGACCCTGGCCGCGCTCTACGAGCGCCTGAAGCGTGGCCTGTCGATCGAGATGGCCGACATCGATGCCGCCGTCCGCTTTGCCCGCACCGGCGCCGAGCGCGGCGACGAGGACGGCATCCGCACCCGCCGCCGCACCGTGCAGGCGCGCTCGCCGGGTCAGCGCGACTATCTGGCGGCGCTGCGCGAACGCGACATGGTGTTCGCGCTGGGGCCGGCCGGCAGCGGCAAGACCTATCTCGCCGTTGCCGTCGGCGTGTCGCTGCTGCTGGCAGGCAAAGTCGAGCGCATCGTGCTGTCGCGGCCGGCCGTCGAGGCCGGTGAGCGGCTGGGCTTCCTGCCCGGCGACATGAAGGAAAAGATCGATCCTTATTTGCGGCCGCTCTACGACGCGCTGCACGACATGATCCCTGCCGAGCAGATCGCCAATCGCATCGAATCCGGCGAGATCGAGATTGCGCCGCTTGCCTTCATGCGCGGTCGCACGCTCGCCCACTGCTTCGTCATCCTCGACGAGGCGCAAAACACCACGCCGATGCAGATGCGCATGTTCCTGACCCGGCTGGGCGAAGGCTCGCGCATGGTCATCACCGGCGATCCCAGCCAGACCGACCTGCCGAACAATCAGAAGTCGGGCCTCAACGACGCCGTCGACACGCTGGACGGCATCGACGGCGTGCGCTTCGTGCGGTTGACCTCCAAGGATGTCGTGCGCCACGACCTCGTCACCCGCATCGTCGATGCCTATGACGCGCGCGACAAAAAAGCCAAGGCTTAGCTGCCACGTCGTCCTGCTGGACGAAAGCTGGTCGAAGGCCCTGCCCGGCGTCGAGCGCCTGGTCCGCAAGGCCGCGCGTGCGGCCGCACGGCGCGGCAAGTCCCTCAACGTGGCACTCGCCGACGACAAGGTGGTGCGTGCACTGAACGCCCGTGACCGCAAAAAAGACAAGCCCACCAATGTCCTGTCCTACCCGTCGGGTGAGCGCGCGTTCCTGGGGGACATCGTCCTGGCCCGACAGACCGTATGGCGTGAAGCCAGGGTGCAGAAGAAATCACCCGCCGATCACGTGGCCCATCTGGTCGTACACGGGGTGCTTCATCTGCTCGGCCACGATCACGAGACCGGCGATGCCGACGCCGAGCGCATGGAAGCGCTGGAGCGGCGGATCCTGGCGCGGTTGGGTATCGCCGATCCCTACGTCGCTCGTTAGAGCATCTCGAGAGGCTGTCTGCCCTTGGGTGGCGGGAAGGCGCGGTCGAGGTCGGCCAGGATCTGCGGCGTCAGCTTGACGTCGAGCGCGCCGAGATTTTCCTTCACGCGCTCGCGCGACGACGATTTCGGGATGGTGACTACGCCGGGCTGGGCAAGCAGCCAGGCGATCGCGAGCTGGGCCGGCGTGCAGCCGATGCCGTCGGCCAACTTCTTGAGCGGGGCTTTGAGCAGCAGGCCGCCCTGGTCGAGCGGCGAATAGGCCATCAAGGGAATCGAGCGCTTGCGCATCCAGGGCAGCAGGTCGAATTCGGGGCCGCGGCGCGACAGGCAATAGAGCACCTGGTTGCTGGCGTTGAGGCCCTTGTCGAGCCGGGCGGCGTCTTCCATGTCGCCGGCGTCAAAGTTGCTGACGCCGAAGTCGCCGATCTTTCCGGCGTCGCGCAGGTGATGGAACGCCTCGAAGGTTTCCTCGAGCCGGGCGCCGCCGCGCCAATGCAGCAGGTAGAGATCGATCCGCTCGATCCCCATGCGTGCGAGGCTGCGCTCGCAGGCCGCGATCGTGCCGGCGCGCGAGGCGTTGTGCGGATAGACCTTGCTCACGATGAAAGGACGCTGGGCGCGGCCGGCGATCGCCTCACCCACGATCTCCTCCGCACTGCCCTCGCCGTACATCTCGGCCGTGTCGATCATCGGATAGCCGAGGTCGAGCCCGTATTTCAGGGCGTCGAGCTCCTCGGGGCGCCGCCGGGGGCTCTCGCCCATCCGCCAGGTACCGAGGCCGAGGGCCGGCATCGCCGCGCCGGAGGATAATTTACAGGAACGCATCAGGAACTTCCGCGATTGCAACGCTGGGCCGATAGCCTATCTTAGCAGCCATGCCCGATTCCACAGCGCACAGTACGCGGCCGGGCGTTTCTGGCCCGGCGCCGACAAGTGAACCCCCCGGGGTACCGGCCCCTTCGCCGGTTCCCGAGGTACCTTCCACGGGCGGAATATTGCGCGCCCTTCTGCGCCGCCTGCGGCGGCGCGAGAAGAACGAGGCGGTCCGCGAGGCCATCGAGGAACTGATCGAGGAGACGCCCGAGAGCGACACCCCGATCAGCGAGGACCAACGCGTCCTGCTCGCCAACATCCTGAAGCTGCGCGACAAGACCGTGGCCGATGTCATGGTGCCGCGTGTCGACATCGTCGCCATCGCCGCCGACACGCCGCTCGACGAGGTCGTGCGGGTGATTCAGACCGAGGCCCATTCGCGCTATCCGGTCTATCGCGAGGCGCTCGACGACGTGATCGGCATGATCCACATCAAGGACGTGCTGGCCTACTGGGGCACGTCGAAGAAATTCAATCTTCGCGACATACTGCGCCGCGTCGTCTTCGTGGCGCCGACCTTGCCGGTGCTCGACATGCTGCTCGACATGCGCCGCTCGCGCACGCACATGGCGCTGGTCGTCGACGAGTTCGGCGGCACCGACGGTCTGCTCACGATCGAGGATCTGGTCGAGGAGATCGTGGGCGAGATCGAGGACGAGCACGACGTCGCCCAGACGCCGACGGTTGCCCGTCGAGCCGACGGCACCATTGACGTCAACGGCCGCACGCCCATCGAGCTTCTCGAGCAGGAGATCGGCAACGTGCTGTCGGAGGACGAACGGCGCGAGATCGACACCGTGGGCGGACTGATCTTCTCCCTGCTCGGCCGCATCCCCGAGCGCGGCGAAGTCGTCAGCCATCCCTCCGGTGTCGAGTTCGAAGTGCTCGATGTCGATCCCAGGCGCATCCGCCGCCTGCGTGTGCGGCAACCGGCGTCGTCCCGGTCTGTTGCCTGATCGCCGCGTCCCTGCAATGAAACTTCAAGGATGGCGCGCCGCCGGCGCGGCTTTTCTGGCCGGCGCGCTCGCGGCTCTGGCAATGCCGCCGCTCTATTGGCTGCCGCTGGCCGTCGTGGGCATGGTGGTCTTCGTCTGGCTGTGGGAGACCGCGCCGGGACCGCGCAGCGCGCTGCTGCGCGGCTGGGCCTGGGGCACCGGGCATTTCGCCGTCGGCTCCTACTGGATCCTCGAAGCCTTTTCCGTTCCACCGGCTGATTACGAACTGCTGGGGCCGCCGATCGTGGCCGGCTTGGCGGCACTCCTGGGTTTCTTTCCCGGCCTCGCAGCCGGCGGGGCGCGCTGGGCCGCGTTGAAGTGGCCCGGTCTGGCCGGCCGCTATCGTCGGCTCATCCTGCTGGCCATCGCCTGGGCCGTCGCCGAATGGCTGCGCGGCCATCTCTTCACCGGCTATCCGTGGAATCCGCTGGGCCATGTCTGGGCCTTCGCGGCGCCATTGCTGCAGGGCGTGGCGTTGTTCGGCGTCTATGGTCTCGGTGCCTTCACCTTCCTCGTCCTGGCAGCGCCCACCGCGGGATGGCGGGCCTCGCTCGCCGCCCTGGTTTTGGTCGGGCTTGCCGGCGGCGCCGGCGTGGCAGTGATGGCGCCGGCAGGCGAGGGGCCCCCGGGACCGATGCTGCGCATCGTCCAGCCGAATATCCCGCAGTCCGACAAGTGGCGGCCGGACATGCGGGCACGTTACCTGGCGAAGCTGGTCGAGTTGAGCCGGCGCGACGGCTTCGACCGTCTCGCCGCCGTCATCTGGCCCGAGACGGCGCCGCCCTTCATCATCGAGCCGGGATCGCAGGCACTGGCGGTCATGGCCACGGCCGTGCCGCCCGGCGGCTATCTGCTGAGCGGCGCCGCCCGCGGCACTGGCCAGCGCCAGGACGGCGTGTGGAACTCTCTGCTCGTCATCGACCGCGCCGGCGCCATCGCGGCGCACTACGACAAGGTCCATCTGGTGCCGTTGGGCGAGTACATCCCGTTCCACAAGCAACTCGCCCCAGTGTCCGGCTTCATCGGCCGCGGCTCGTTCGAAGTGGGCGAGCAACGCGCCACCCTTGCGGTTCCAGGCCTGCCGTCCTTCTCGCCGGTGATCTGCTACGAGGTGATCTTTCCGGCGGCGGTGACCGGTCCCGGCGAACGGCCGCGCTGGCTCCTGAACGTCACCAACGACGCCTGGTTCGGCCTCTCGAGCGGCCCCTACCAGCATCTCGCCAGCGCCCGCCTGCGCGCCGTGGAAGAGGGGCTTCCGATGATCCGGGCGGCCAACACCGGTGTATCCGCCGTGATCGATGCCTACGGCCGGATTCTGGTGTCGCTCGACATGATGCGGGAGGGTGTCATCGACCATCCCCTGCCGCAGGCGCGCTCGCCCACACCCTACGGTCGTTGGGGCGACGGGAGCCTGTTGGTTGTCCTGGTGTTTCTGGCCGGTGGGTTGTTCGTCGGAAGCCTGTCGAACCGCCGGTATCGCTCCTAAACTATTCCACGTTTTCAAAGCCCTGAGGTTCAGCTTGCATTATGTGCAAGAGCGGCTAATCTCATATGCAGCTTAGGCGTGTAGATATGCATTTTTGCACTGGTTCTGTCATCGGTTCCGCGCACTTTTGACGTGTCTCCTCCTTCTGTTTTCCGCCCACGAAATCGCACCTAGAGGAACCTGGACCGATGGCAAGATCACACCCGGTTGACGTCCACGTCGGAGCACGCATGCGGCAGCGGCGGACGCTTCTCGGGATGAGCCAGGAAAAGCTCGGAACCGCCGTCGGGCTGACGTTTCAGCAAATTCAAAAATACGAACGTGGCTCCAATCGCATCGGGTCGAGCCGGCTGTACGAGTTCGCCAAGGTGCTGGACGTGCCGGTGTCGTATTTCTTCGACGAGATGCCAGCCAATGTGCTGGCCGGCCGGCCGATGTCGGGACGCGGCCGCAAGGGCGGCTTCGGCGAGACCGGCACGCCGTTCGAGCAGGAAAAGGACCCGCTGATCAAGCGCGAGACCCTCGAGCTGGTGCGCGCCTACTACAAGATCCGGGAGCCCCGCGTGCGCAAGCGCATCTTCGAGATGGTCAAGGCCGTGGGTGCCGCCAGCCATGCCGAAGCTCTGGGCGGCCGCAAGGGTCGCTGACGGGCAGGCGAGGCAGTTGGGCACAGGTGACCACTCTGTGAACCTCTTGATTTCCGCCAGTAATTGGAGTTTTTAGCGGCGCGGCCTCGATGGTCGATGCCGCCGCGGACGGATTTGGACGACTTGCCACCGCGAAAACAAAGGCTAAGCCGGACGTTGGCGGCGTTGCTGCCCTGCCCGGAGTCCAGCGTGAACCGTGGGAGGGCATTGTGACGCTCAAGGACTATCTTTTTACCAGTGAATCGGTCTCCGAAGGCCATCCGGACAAGGTCTGCGACCAGATCTCGGATGCCATCCTCGACGCCTTCATCGCCAACGACGTCAAGCTCGGCCATGCCGACGACAGCCACGCCAATACGCGCCTGGGCTGTGAGGTGCTGGCCACGACCAACAAGATCGTGGTCGCCGGCGAAGGCCGCGCCTCCGAGCCGTACATGAAGAAGTACGGCGATCAGACCATCGTGAACCGCGAGGCGATCAGCGAGATCGCCCGCAACGTGGTGCGCGAGATCGGCTACGACCAGAACGGCTTCAGCTTCCATGGTGCCGATGTCGACGTCCTGCTGCACGGCCAGTCGCCCGACATCGCCATGGGCGTCGATGCCAAGAAGAAGGGCGGCAACCTCGGCGACCAGGAAGGCGCCGGCGACCAGGGCCTGATGTTCGGCTTCGCCTGCCGCGACTCCGAGGAATACGAGAAGGGCTCGTTCATGCCGGCCCCCATCTTCTTCTCGCACCGTATTCTCGAAGCGTTGAGCAAGGCGCGCCGCTCGGGCGAACTGCTCGACCTGCAGCCTGACGCCAAGAGCCAGGTGACGGTGCGTTACGTGAATGGCAAGGCCGTCGGTGCCGCCAAGGTCGTGGTGTCCACGCAGCACCGCGAGACCACGGCCAAGGGCAAGAAATACAACTCCGGCATGATCCGCGAGATGATCGCGGGCCACGTCGAGAAGTCGCTGCCCAAGGGCTGGATGCCCAAGAAGGCGTCCGACTTCTTCGTCAACCCGACCGGCAACTTCGTCGTCGGCGGTCCCGACGGCGATTGCGGCCTGACCGGCCGCAAGATCATCGTCGACACCTACGGCGGCTTCGCGCCGCACGGCGGCGGCGCCTTCTCGGGCAAGGACCCGACCAAGGTCGATCGCTCGGCTGCCTACGCCGCGCGCTACCTCGCCAAGAACGTGGTGGCCGCCGGTCTCGCCGACCGCTGCCTGATCCAGGTCGCCTATGCGATCGGCGTCGCCGATCCGATGTCGCTCTATGTCGACACCCAGGGCACCGGCAAGGTCGACGAGCGCAAGCTGGAGAAGGTCCTCAACGACATCTTCCCGCTGCGCCCGACCAACATCCGCCGCGGCCTGCAGCTCAACAAGCCGATCTACCAGCGCACCGCGGCCTACGGCCACTTCGGCCGCAAGCCCGAGCGCGACGGCGGCTTCTCCTGGGAGCGCACGGATCTCGTGTCCGAGCTGAAGCGGGCGTTCGGCGCGCGCTAAGCTCGTCTCTTCGTCGATACCAAGAGGCGCGCGGAGCTCCACTCCGCGCGCTTTTTCATGTGAAGAATGCAGCCTAAATAATTGATTCTACGGCGATTTCGGATATTCTCGGGAGGGATGGCTCCTCTGGAGAATGGCGGCTTCCAGCAATCGGTGTGGGACGGCGAACGCCGCCAGCCGATCGATTCCCTCATGCGGGCACTGCTCTACATCGCACAACAGGTCGGGCGGCCGGTCGGTGAGGCCGACATACGGCGGCTCGCGGTGCTGCCCGTTTCAGGCCTCGACGAGAGTGCATTCCTGACGGTCGGTAAGCGGCTGGGCCTGGAGGCCTATGCCGTCGATCTCGCCGGCCCCGACGACGGGGGGCGGCTGGACGACCTGCCCACGCCGTTTGCCCTGGTCGGTTCGCCTGACCAGCCCGCTTACGTCGTGGTGGCCGGCGGCGGCGGCCAATGGACCGTGCTCGACGTCGTCGAAGGTCGCGTCTGGCGCCTGGCGACCGACGAGGTGATGGCACTGGGTGTGCGGGCGCTGGTGATGCGCGAGACCGCCGCCCATGAGCGACGCCAGGAGTGGTACGCGCCGCTCTGGGCCCGGGTGCGGCCGGTCGTCCTGAAGCTCGCGGCGATGTCGTTCGTCATCAATCTTCTCGGCCTCGCCACGCCGCTCTTCATGATGCTGGTTTTCAACGCCGTGATCGGCGGCGATGGAAAAATGGATGCCGCGGCGACCATGACCATGCTCTGCGTCGGCATGGTGATCGCCTATGGCCTCGACTTCGCGCTGCGCGTCGCGCGCGGCTGGCTCTCGGCGCGCACCGGCGCCCGCCTCGACACGATGATGAGCGGCGAGGTGCTGCATCACCTGGTGCAGCTACCCTACCGCCACTTCGAGCGCACGCCCTCGGGCGTCATCGCCGAACGGCTGCGCCAGCTCGACGTGCTGCGCGGCTTCCTCACCGGCCAGATGCCGGTGCTCGCCATCGACATCGCCTTCGTCGCACTCTTCCTGGCCGCCACCTTCGCCATCAGCACCACGCTGGGGATCGTCACGACGCTCGCCCTGCCGGTGGTGATCGGTGTGTCGCTGGCCACCCATCGTTCCCAGCGCCGGCTCGCCGACGAGAACTTCCAGGCGCTGGCGGCCAAGAGCTCGACCCTGACCGAGACGGTCGCCAATGCCGCCACCATCAAGGCCCTGGGGCTCGAGGCCGAGGTCGAGAAGCGCTGGCAGGCGCGGGTCGAGCAGTCCGCCTGGACAAGCTTCCGCGCCAGCAATCTTGCCAACATCGCCGCCAGCGCCTCCGGCGCGCTCCAGCTCATGGCCTCCCTGGCGATCGTGGCCATCGGCGTGCACGAGATCCTCGACCATCGCATGACGGTGGGCGCGCTGATCGCCGTCAACATGCTGGCCTCGCGTGCGCTGCAGCCGATGCGCCAGCTGGTGGTGGCCTGGCAGCAGCTCCAGGCGGTGGCGGCGGCCTTCCGGCGAATCGACGGGCTGATGCGTGAAGCCGTCGAAAGTCCGGCCGGTGCGCTGGCGCCGATGCCGCCGCTCCAGGGCGACATCACGTTCGAGCGCGTCACCTATCGATCCGACGATCATGTTCCCGCCGTGCTGCAGGACGCCGACCTCGACATCGCCGCCGGCGAGATCCTGGGAATCGTGGGCCCGTCGGGGTCGGGCAAGACGACGATCGCCAATCTCGTCCAGGGACTGTTCAAGCCGTCGGGCGGCCGCGTGCTGGTCGACGGCACCGACATCGCGCACATCTCGCCGGCCCAGCTGCGCGCCCAGATCGGCTGCGTGCCCCAGGAGCTGCAACTCTTCACCGGCTCGGTGCGGGAAAACATCGCCATGGGTGTCACGAACAAGGACCCCAGCCGCGTCGTGGCGGTGGCCAAGTTCGTTGGCGCCCACGATTTCATCCAGCGCCTGCCGGAGGGCTACAACACCGTGCTGGGCGAGCGCGGCCAGGGACTGTCGATGGGCCAGCGCCAGCTTCTCTGCATCGCCCGCGCCCTGATCCGCAATCCGCGCATCCTCATCCTCGACGAGGCGACGAGTGCCCTCGACCCGGCCACGGAGGAGCAGCTCCTGCGGCAGCTAAAAGCCAACACGCGCGGCCGCACCGTCATCATGATCACCCATCGGCTGGCGCCGCTCGCCATCGCCGACCGGGTGGCGCTGGTGATGGACGGCCGCATCGAGCGCGTCGGCCCGCCGACCGAGGTCATGGCCTATGCCCGCATCCGCATGGCCGAGGCGAGCCGCGGCCGTGGCGCGCCGGGCTCGGCCGCGCATGCCGCGTCCCGCACCATGCTCATCTAGAAGAGTTGTAGCTAGAGCAGGTCACCGAAGTCGGGATCTTCCAGGCGGGCCAGCCGCTCCGAGGCGAGGCGGCCGCAGTCGATCAGCAGTGCCTTGCGCCGCGCGGCGACGACGGGCCGGCGCGGCGGATGGCGCAGGACCTCGCCGCCGTAGGCATCGGCTACGATCAGGCCGATCTCGTCGGGGATCAGGGCCTGGGGGAAATCGACGGGGATGGCGACGTAGAGCTGGTCGCACCAGTCGAGGTAGTCGGGCCATTTGCCGTCGACGCGCCAATCCTCGATCGACGACTTGACCTCGACGATGACGATCTCGCCGCCGCGGCCTATGGCGAAGATGTCGGCGCGCCGTCCATTGGGCAGCGGCAGTTCGAGTAACACCGAATAGCCAGCCTGGCGCATCAGGCGGCAGGCGCCGCGGCAGATGGCGACGGTGACTTCGGGGCGCGCCTGTCGTGCTGCGGGCTGCATGTCCATGGGGCGGCATCATATATGCTAGTGGGGAGATGATGCCCATTCGAGATCTTGCCACCCTGGAGGCCGACGTACGGCGCGACCTTGCGTTGATCTCCTACCCGGAGCTGCGCTGGCTGCGCCCGGCCGCCGGGCCTGGCGGCGAGAAGGTCCTCGACGTGCTGATCGTGGGCGGCGGGCAGGGCGGCCAGGCGCTGTCGTTCAAGCTCAAGCTCGAGCGCATCGACAACCACCTCGTCATTGACCGCGGCCCGGCCGGCGCGGAAGGCCCGTGGCGGACCTTCGGCCGCATGAAGACGCTGCGCACCTGGAAGACGGTGACCGGCCCCGATCTCGGCATTCCCGGCCTCACCTATCAGAGCTGGTTCGAGGCGCAGCACGGCAGCGAGGCCTTCGCGCGCCTGAACAAGGTCGCGCGCGAGAGCTGGAGCGATTACCTGCACTGGCTGCGGCGCGTGCTGGCACTTCCGGTCGAGGTCGGAACCGAGATGCTCGGCATCGAGCCGCTCGATACTGAATCAGGGGGCGCACTGCTTCGTGTGCGCGTCCGGGACGCCGCGGGTGAACGCTCGATCCTCGCCCGTCATGTCGTGCTGGCACACGGCATCGAGGCGAGCGGGCGGTGGTCGATGCCGCCGTTCGTCGAGCGCCTGCCCCCGAGCGTGCGGGCTCATGCCGCCGACGCCATCGACTTCGCGGCACTGGCGGGCCGGCGCGTCGCCGTGCTCGGGGCCGGCGCATCGGCCTTCGACAATGCCGCCACCGCCTTGGAGGCGGGCGCGGAAGTCCATCTGTTCTGCCGCCGTCCCGAGTTGCAGCGGGTCCAGCCCTACAAGTGGCTGTCGTTCCCGGCGTTCTTCCGCCACTTCGGCGACCTCGACGACGCCACCCGCTGGAAGTTCATGAATCACGTGCTGTCGCTGCGCGAGGCCCTGCCGGTCGAGACCTGGGATCGCGTGACGTCGCAGGCCGACTTTCATCTGCATACCGGCACGCCGTGGCTCGACGCCCGAAGCGACGGCGTTGGCGCGATGGTGACAACGCCTGACGGCGAGCATCGCTTCGACTTCCTGATCTGTGGCACCGGCTTCGACGTCGACCTTGGCTTGCGGCCGGAGCTGGCCGCGGTCGCCCCGCATGTCCGGACGTGGCTGGACGCCTACCTGCCGCCGGACGGGCAAGGCAACGGCCGTCTCGAACGCTACCCTTATCTCGGGCCGGGCTTCGAGTTGCTGGAGCGGACGCCGGGCACGGCGCCCTGGCTCGGCCGTATCCGGCTGTTCAATTTCGGCTCGACGCTGAGCTTCGGTCCCAGCGGCTCGTCGATCAACGGCATGAAGTTCGCCGTGCCGCGGCTGGTCGAGAGCCTGACGCGCGATCTGTTTCGCGCCGAGATCGACCGGCTGTGGCAGGGCCTCACGGCCTATGACACGCCGGAATTCCCGACGCGCTTCGCCCGCGATCGCTAGGGTTTCGCCCTTACGGCTTCGCCCCTACGGTTTTTGTGGAGGATTGAGACGCGGCGGCGCGGGATCGACCGGTGTTTCCAGCGTCGGCACGAATTTCTGGGCCAGCGCTTCGGCGCGCTTGCGGTCGCGATCCGGCATCTGCTCGGTGATCTTCTCGCGGGTCGCGCGGGAATCTGGATGGCCGCCGCGTTCGGCGACCACCAGCCACTTGTAGCCTTCGACCGGGTCGGCCGGACCGCCGCCGCCACCGATCAGCATGATGCCCAGCGCATTCTGCGCTTCGGTCAATCCCTGCTGCGCCGCGCGGCTGTACCAGAGGCGGGCCTGCATGGGATCGCGCGTGACGCCGGCGCCGGCAACGTAGGCGTTGGCGAGCTTGAACTGGGCCGACGACACGCCGGCGTTGGCGGCGACTTCGAACCAGGTGATCGCCAGTTTCAGGAGCTTGTCGTTCGCGGCCTTGTCGCGCGAGGCGGGCGTGCGCGCCGCCATGTCGCCCAGCGCCAGCGCGGCCTCGGGAACGCCGCTCTTCTGCGCATGCACCAGCCAGCGATGGGCCGCGGCCGGGTCGCGCTTGATGCCGCTGCCGTCGGAAAGCGCCAGGCCGTAGCGCAAGGCGGCAAACGGATGGCCTTTTTCAGCCGCCTGCCGATAGAGATCGGCGGCCCGGACCAGATCGGCATTGGCCGGTCCCAGGCTCTCCGACATGGCGCGCCCGAGCGCATAGAGCGCGTAGGGGTCGCCGTTCATGGCGGCCTTCTCGAGCCAGGCGCGTGCCTGAATGAGATCGCGCGGCACACCCTGGCCGCGCAGGTAGAGCGTGCCGAGATTGAGCTGTGCGCGCTTGTGGCCCTTTTCGGCGGCGCGCTCGAACAGTTCGACCGCGCGTGCCTCGTTGCGCGGCGTGCCGCCGTCACCGTGGGCGAAGACCAGCGCCAGCCGATGGGCGCCTTCAGCCGAGCCGGCGTCGGCGGATTGCTGGATCAGCCGCAGGCCCTCGCGCTGGGCACCGCGTTCCAGGAGGATGGCGCCCAGCCATGCCGCGGCGTCGGCGTCCGATGGCGCCAGTGCTCGCAGCGACGATTCGGCGCCGGCCACATCGCCGGCACGATAGGCCGTCACCGCCGGGCGCAAGGCCGGCGAGACATCGGTTGCTTCGTTCGATTGGGCGTGCGCGACGGTGCAGGCGGCGAGAAGTGCCGCAAGCGGCACTGCACGCCTCACGATCATTTGGTCTTGAAGGTGTAGGCCACTGCGGCAGCCTTGGCCTTCGCGAGTTCTTCCGGATTGAGGTCGAGTGCCAATTGCTCGAACGCCTGAGGGGGCACCTGGACGTTCCAGCGCTCGGCGAGGGCGAGCCACTTGTAGGCCTCGAAGGCGCTCTTCGGCACGCCCTTGGCCTCGGCATAGGCGCCGGCGATCGGCAGCATCGCCGGCAGATAGCCGCGCTCGGCGGCGTCGAGCAGCAAGGGTGTCGCCTTGTTGACGTCGTAGAGCTTGGACTCGGGATTGCCATAGACGTAGAGGCCGAGGAGAAACTGGGCGCGCGGATCGCGCTCCTTGGCGAGGACCTGAAGTTCCTTTTCCGTCGTCGCCACGTCGCCGGCCTGCAGGGCTTTTAGGGCCTCGTCCAGTCCGGCGGCGGCGGGCTGTGCCGCGACTGCCAGAAGTACGGCCGTGGCGGGAACGCAGAGAAGGGATCGCAAGGAACGGACGGCTCGCACGGATTTGGACTCCCGACAACGACCGCCGATGTCGGCGGCCAATATTGGTGGAATGCAGGATCGTCTAGCATGGAATTGGGGCCGAAACACGAAACCGCGACGGCGTCGCTCGGCCCTCATCGCCCTCCGATTTTCGAAACAATGGACGATGTTGTCGGGTGATGCTGACGTTTTCAGTTAGCCGACAGTCAATTTGCATTGAAAATGCTGTCACTGATCGGTCTTTTAGCGCACAAACCATTGATATTGCTTGCAAATTACCGGAAAAAAGGTCGAGAAAAAGCGAAACAGAGTTACCCTTTCTGACTATCTGATGCCTGGAGGGTGCAGAAATTCTTAGGAAACAGTGGGTTTGGTCAAAAGCAGATATGCGATTTTGCAGGTGACGAATGCCCGAAGCATTTGTTAAGTTGTTTTCATAAGAGGCTCTGATCTGACTTCGTAATTCATTTCTGAAAGGTATTTCATCCAAGTTTGGCAGCGCTCCCAACCGGAGCGCGCCCGCACCCACCAAAGTTCCACCTAGCCCGCCAGCGGCCCCCAAGCCGCTCATCGAAGCCCCCTTCCCACACACCCAAGGCTTCGATAACCCCACACCCAGGCGGGCTCCTAAGGAAGGCCGGTCGTTCCCCAAGCGACCGGCCTTTCGTATTTTTGGCCCTTCGTGGCCCTGAATGGTCCACAGCCGGTTGCCGAACCGGGATTGACCCCTGCACAAAATTGAGGAAAAGCGCTATTTCCGCCTCGCGGCGATCATAGTGATTGCAGGTTAAATGCAATGTCAGACCTCCCAAAAACGTCTATCTCAGAAAAAAAACGTAACAAAATCAGGCTCGATATTGGCCGAGATATGCATTTTTGCAAGTTACGCCCTTCGCGCCTCGTGTTAAGGTGGCGTTATTAAAGCAATTCTTATTCTATTGGTTTCAATATGAAAATTGTCGGATTCCCCATCGACGTTTCACGTTCGCAAGACGGCCGCATCGTGCGCGGTCTGCGAACCCGACAGGCCTTGATCCAGTCGACGCTGGATCTGATCCAGGCCGGCGATGTCGAGCCGACCTCGGCGGCGATCGCCACCATCGCCGGCGTGTCCAGCCGGGCGCTCTTCCAGCACTTCACCAGCCTCGCCGATCTTTATGCAGCGGCCTTCGATCTGGCCGTCAGCCGCGCATTCGACGTCAACGGGCCCATCGACGCCGCGGCGCCGCTGTCCAATCGCATCGAACTGCTGGTGTCGGATCGCGCCCAGCTCTTCGAGGAGTGGCTGCCGGTGTGGCACTTCGCCGAACGCGTGCGCAGCGTGGCGCCGGCGGTCGGCCTGGGCGTCGCCCAGTTGCGCCGGCTGCTGCGGGCGCGCCTGGCCGTCTGGTTTGCGACCGAACTCGGCAATCTCCATCCCGGCGCCCGCGACCTGGTGCTCGACTCGCTCGACGTCGCCTTCGGTCTCGACAGCTGGATGAACATGCGCGAGCAGCTCCGCCTGTCGCCGGTCCACGCGTCGCGCACCTGGCGGTTCACCGCCGAGGCCATCGTTCAGCAGGCCCTTACAGTTCCCAACCAACCCGTGGCGGTGGCCTAAAGCGATTTCGGTTCGATCCCGAACCGAAATGCGCGTAGCCACCACGGACGAAGCCCCCTTCCCACACACCCAAGGCTTCGTCCTTCACCCAACCCCACCCCAGTCACGGGCTCCACAGAAGGCCGGTCGTTTCC
>ENA-ORBV01006940-ORBV01006940.1-microbial-mat-metagenome-genome-assembly--contig:-NODE-6940-length-19693-cov-6.143811_pt1 | contig 19693 bp, 18 predicted proteins | sample MGYA00237777_ERZ505514 | MGnify/ENA primary metagenome ERZ505514 (study PRJEB26160, sample SAMN06269048) | microbial mat metagenome | isolation source: Oligotrophic lake microbial mat | place... | reverse complement strand
TCGTTTCAAACAATTCAAAAGTATCTGATTCGAATGGCAACAAAAATTTCAAAGAAGGGAAATGAAATCGTAATGCAATGGGCAAGCGATTTCCAGTGGAAGCGCGAATTCTGGACATGCGTTGCGAGGCTGCGACCCAAAGTCGCCTGAAGAGAGATTTTCAAACTTCAATTAAAACTGTGTCAAAGCCGAACTCAAAGTTTGGTTTTCTGGGCAGAGCAAAGTAGCCTATTTCTGCCATTTTGCTTCCAGCTGAGGATTCAATTGATGCAAATAGTTTTTTGTACACAGCTCCTCATGCTGCATTCCGGTGGCAACAAGATTTGCAGGAAGCCATTCGCATATACAACTAAGCCCCAAGAACTCAACCCTGTTACTAATAGCGGAGCTATACTATATGAATGAATAGAACAGGCGAAACAAAAAACGAGACAGCGGAAACAGACAAAAGTCTGGCCCGCTGTCTCGCGAAAATCAGGATGTGCTGATTTTTCTACTCTCTTACTGCTTCGCCGGAGCAGGCTGGGCCGGCGAAACCTTGACCATCCACTCAATCAGAGCGGTGCCATTCGGTGCGCCCCAACCAGTAGGATGATCCCACGAGGGGCCGGCTTTGTATCCAGGTCCCTGACCGGCACCATTGTTGCCCTTGGTGACGTCGTAGAAATATTTGCCGTAGTCGGCCGAATTTCCCAGGCGATAAAGATACGGATTAGCAGCGCCAACCCGTTTGCCTGCAGCCTCCACGGTGAGCACCCAGAGGGCAGCCATGGTCGGAGCAGAAGCACTGGTGCCGCCGATGCGCGACCAGCGACCCTGGAAGTAGAACGAATAACCGGTGTACGGATCAGCGTTTAATGCGACGTCGGCAGACGCACGCATGTCACCGGACGGAAGATTGGCACCAACCTGCCAGTTGGGGCGCTTCCAGTGTTCGGAAACTCCACCACCAGAGCCGCTCCAGGCCGGTTCAGCAGTGCGCACGCCGTCGTCGTCAACAGCCAAACTTGTGCCACCAACAGCGGTGAAGTTCGGATTGGACGAAGGATAGTCAACTGCCCACTTGAGGGTTTTGTCTTTCGGCTTGGCCGGGCAGTCGTATGCACCGTCGTCACCGCTGGAGACAAAAAGAGCAATGCCCTGTGCCGCCGCTTGCTTGAAGACCATGTTTTCGGTCTTCATCATCAGCCAGCCGGTGCCCTTTTCGCAAAGGCCCCAGCTTACCGTCATCACAGACGCTTCATTGTCTACCGCCACCTGATTGAAAGTGAGGGCAAAAGTCAGGAAGCTCGGGTTGGAAGCGATGTACATAATCACATCGGCATCGGGAATTTGCGAACTGACCAGCTGGAGATCGAGAGTGGTCTCTTCCTCGAACTTAGTGCTCGTGCCGTTGATGTACTTATTGGTCAATTGACCGGTGCGCACAATACCGTGCTTGAGCCAGTAGGCATCGATGTCTTGCTGATCGTAGCCGTAAGCCGTAGCCACAGCCACTTTCACGCCTTTGCCGCTATAAATTTTCTTACCGCCCACACTGTCCACAGCCTTCTTGTTGTTGACGTTGGGAAAGTTGTAGGCCGTGCCGATATCTTGAGGCGAATGAGACGACTGAGCAGCACGCGGCGCCGGAGCGCGCGACTTAGCGATGCGGCTCTGGAACTCTGCGTAGGTGTTCAGACCAATCACAGATTGCACCACGTTCTTCAAATGCACGGGTACAGAAGGGTCGCGGTCGTTGCTGTAATAAACTACAGGCGCTTGTGCAGCGGTACTGTCCGCAGGCATGGCACCGATGTTGGCGGTGTTGACCATGGCACTGGCTGAGTACTCGTTGATGGTGACATTGAATGCTTTTTCCAGCTGAGAGACGGTGCCCTCGGCGTGAATAAGCAAACGGTTCTTGGGCACCAACTTGATTTTCAGACCCTGCGAAGTGAGGTAACGCACCACTTGCTCGACGTCGTAAGCATCCGGCGAATAGCGGGTGACGAACTGATCGACGGTGAGAAACTGTTGATACTCAGGAGCATTGGGGTCTTGCTGTTTAACCAGCAAGCTGTCGAGATCGGCTTCATCACGAAGATTGAGGCCGACAAGAATTTCGAGCCGGGCCTCGGGATTAGCGTGTTTGACGAGTTGAGACTCGCCCACCACCTCAGGTGTGTTCCCGGAGAGAATAACTCCGCCGTGGAAAAGAGAAAAGGTTGGGCCGCGGTTGACAAACCAGATAGCAGCCACAACCATGAGGGCAAGCGCTACAAAGCGGCTCACCCTTTTGAAAGTAACAGGTTGCATATTAATCTCCTAACTAGAGATATTGTTATTAGAGTCAAAATCTAAATTGAGATTGACTCGACGATTGAAAAGAAAAACTCAGGCTTTTGGCAGAACGCAGGCGCCGCCGTTCATCTTCTCAAGCTCGCGCACGCGCTCGGAAACCGGCGGGTGTGTGAGCTGAAGCGAACGCCAGAAAGCTTTGACCTTCTGCCAGAAAGTAACTGGCGGCGGCGGTGCATAACGGGCATCGAAAATCGGATCGATGGTCATGATCGGACGCAGCGCGCGATAAAGCTCGGCTTCGCGACCCTGCGGACGATTCTTCTCCACATAAGCGACGAGTTTGAGCAAGGCCGTAGCCAGATCGCAAGGTTGGCCGGTCATAAGCGATCCAGTAGCATCGGCCGCCGACTCACGAGAGCGCATCACGAACATTTGCACGATTTTGGTAATCTTGCCCGTGACCTGAAAAATGAGGAACATGATCACGTATTCGAGAATACCAGTGAAGAAACCCTGCGGCTTGCGGTTTTTCGTCTGCAAGCCGAAAGAGGGCTTGAAGATGCGAATGCCCGAAAGCAAAATGCGCACGCCGGCATCGGAAATCATGAAGAAAATCATGGAGATGATCGACAGCATTGAGTTAATGCCGACGTCGTAGTTTTTGACGTGACCAAGTTCATGAGCGAAAACCGCTTCGATTTCCTTGTCGGTCATGCCGGTGTCGAACAGGCCCTTAGTAGCTGCTACAACAGCTTTGCGATGGATTGGTCCAGTGGCAAAAGCGTTAGGCAGTGGGTTGTCGGAAATGTAGACTGGTGGCTTGAATTTGAGACCGCTTTTGGCGTAGACACGATCGACAATAGTGAGCAGGCGCTGGTGTTGCGGGTTGCTTGGATCGGCAGGTGTTGATTTGGTGACGGCCAGGGCAATTTTTGCACTGAACCACCAGCTCAAAACCGGCACCAGAAACCAGAGCAGACCAAAGCCTAGCTGAAAGCGATAGCTATAGCCGAAACCGGCAAAAGCAGCGAAAACGAGACCGCCCATAGCAGCGTAACCAAGCAAAGTCTTGAGCCAGGTGATGAGCAAACGGCGACGCATTTTAGAAAAATTTGGGTCTTCAGGCCCAATGATTTTATGAGGCATAGAAATGTCCTACTTTTATTTTTGTTGTTATGAAGCTCTAGCAGCGCGCCATAGACAAGCGGACAAAATAGCTGTGACCCCGAAACGCGACGCGTCTTGCGAGTTAGCTAAAAAAGTCTGCTTGGCGATGGACGTTGTTTAAAGAGCCGTGGGTGAAGAGTTGGAAAAAGTACTTTAGAAATTTAGTCGGCCTGTAAGTTCAATAGCAATCAGTCAGGCTTATGAATCTGAGAGCTTTAAGAGCTGCAGAAAGCGTAATGCGGCGGCCGGGAAGCAAAGACCCTGACAGCCAGGCATCTATCAGCTTCGCTAAAGACAGTACATCAGAACGAACCGCTTGAAAACCGCTTGCCAAGCGAGACTCTTTGCCCGGTAAGCAAATAGCGCAGCTCTGAGACCAGGCAAAATGACAGATTAAATCTACTAATTAACTACTTCATATAATATAAATGAGGTTAAGTAAAAGCAGGGGAATGACCCCTGCTTTTACTTAAATAACGCTATTAAGCGGGCAGATTGCGCCGGGCATATTTGCGAGCGCCGGAGGCACAAGCAAGCACACCACAGCCAATCAGAACCCAGCTGCTCAAGCTCACATCAGCACTGAGCGTCTGCGAGCGCACCATCAGCAACAGTGCGCTGCCGAAAAGAATCCACGACAGACCACCGGCCACACGACCAAGGCCGCGCAGCGACTCTGGTTTGGCCAGCAGTGAAAGGGCATTCAGCACTGCCAGTGCCACCGCCAGATTGAAAAGCAGAATGTTCATAGTCAGGCCTCCACAGGGTGTTGAATCAGCTCAGGCACCACGTTCAAATGCGGGAAGACAGCCTGCATGTAGCGGCCGGCAGCAAGCACCTGTTCGTCGGTAGGCTGATAAGTGCCAGAATTTCCATTGAGCGGAATTTTGCCGTCGACATCCTTCCAGACTTCACCGGCAAAGAGCACATCCGGATCGTAGCCCGAAGCCAGCACGTGCTTGCTCAAAATCCAGTCAATCAGCTTGACACCAACCGTGGTGCGAGCAATGATGATCTTTTTGGTGGTAATCACCAGGTTGTACTTGTTCGACTTCTTGGCACTGTCGGTTCGCAGCATGTCGTAAACATCGCGTTCACTCTTGCTGCCCAGTTCGGCATAATTAGGCGCAAGAATGGTGTGAATCACCTTAATTACCCATTTGGAGAAAAGCACACGCTTCTTCAAGCGCGTCACCAGGTTGGGGTTTTTCTGAGGGAAAGGCTTGAGCCTTTTAGCCAAATAATCGAGGGGATTGACCCGTGTCTGCTCACCGGTAAAGAGAGCGTGAGCGCCCCAGAACTGGCGCAAGATTGTGCCGGTGGAAGAAGCCACCGAAAGCTTGACGCGAATATCACCGTGATATTCGGCATCGGCAGGCAGTGCCGGCGCCACTTCGCGGGAGAACACTTCAGGCTTGCTCGAACGGAGACCCACTGCCGTACCGGCCAGTCCGAGCAGCTTAAATGGTGCCAGAACTACGGCTCTGACATTTTTCCAGGCCTTGCTCTTTTGCGACTTTGCATCGAGCATACGCTCACCGTGGCGGCAGAAAGTCATCAGCTCGGCAGCGATGATCTGCCGGGCATAGCTTTCCATGTTCGCCTGAGTGGTGCGCACCACTTCCAGCTTGACTGGCTTGCCTTCAAACTCAAGGCCGTTGGCCAGCAGATAGCTGAGCAAAGCGTAGGGCATATAGAGGCTGCTCAGTTTGCGTTGACCGGAAGTAAAGCCGGCGTCTTCGAGCACTCGCAAATTGGCATTGACGCAAGTCCAGTATTTCTTGCCGTCGTGCACGCGCATGGCCGCCCGCAGCTTCACAGCGGCATGTTCAGGCAGATTGAGCATACGCAGCATGATGCCCGATTGGACAAAATTGCGCGTATCTTCCACCACCGACGGTGCGCGCTTAAGCGATTTGGCAGCAAACTTTTCGTAGCCACCTTTGCCGTCAGGCACAGTCAGATAGACGTTGGGCAGGCCGAAGCCAAGGAAAATTTCCTGGCCACCGCTAAAAAGATCGCTGACGCGAAAGACACGCAGGTCTTTGATGGTGCGCTCCCGTATGCTGGAAGCGTCGATAACCTGGTCGACGTGAGAGCCGAACAGAAACTCAGGCCGGCGCTCAAAGTGACGAGCGTAGCCATTTTCAGGATTTTCTAATTGCATAGTTTTCTCCGCGGTTAAACGCCCAGATTTTTCTGGCGCGCTAAAAACAAAAGGCAACCGCAGCTGCCTTTTTTGACTGATTGGAAAGACTTTTCGTTACTTGTGATAGCGCGCAAAAACGCTGTCACGGCGCTCGAGCTGGTCTGCCAGACCGCCGAGCAAACGCTGGCAAAGGCGAACAAAGCGCAGAGCCAGAATTTTGGGTGGCAGCACAAGACCAGTGCGGACAGCCGCCAGGAGCAGCTGGTAATGGTCGAAAGCCATGGTGCCACCAGCCAACAACTGCGCCACAGAGACAAATGCGGCACTGCCTGGTTTGGCGTCATCACCGGCACTGGCGGAAGATTCTACTTGCGCGGCCATAGAAGCCGGAACCAACCACATGTAGCCGTGGTCGACCACGTGTCCACGCTCGTCGCGTTGTGGAGACGAACGCACGTCGAGCAAAACCAGCGCATGCGGCGGCACGACGACATTGGTTTCTTCGCTGCCTTCACGAGCGCCGCAATTGAGCAGGGTCTCGATGTGGGCGTTGAGAAATCCACCAGGAAATGACTGACAGTCTTTGAAGGGCGCATGCAATCTGGTAATCGTCAAAACTTTCGCAGACGCAGTGCCGGAGCCGATGATCACCATAATGGTGGCAGTGCTGTCGGCTTTGGCATACTGGTAAAACATCAGCCGCGAGCTCTTAACGAGCCCTTTGACTTGCGCCACGACACCTGCTTGTATGCGTGTTTCAGCCAGATGAGCCAATGCTGTAACCAGATTGTCATCGCTGGAAAGCGCATCGACAATCACCACCGGCACGGCACCTGTAGCAGCGAAAGATTCCACCGTGGTCAGTAGTTCAGCAGCTGAGCAATGCCCGGCAATGAAGATTATTTGCTGAGCCAGTTGCAGCGCCGGTAAGGCCGTGAGCGACTGACTGTTGGCAGAGATGAAGGTTGGCACACCGGTGTCGGCACATACAGACTGGAGGCGCTTAAGCGACTCTGACTGCTGGTTACCGAGCACGAGGAGGTTAAATGAGATTTTCATATGAGGTCCTTCGGTTTCAGCAAAGTGCTGTTGTTCACACCGCACGCCTTCACAGCTGTTGAAGCAGTAATGCCAGTGCGGTAATGGAAGATTTTCAGGGGTTAAGGCTTTGGGCTTAAGGATCCTTGAGAAAAAAAAGAGAGAAATGAGTGTATCTTTACAACTTACCCGCGGGCAGGTAGCCAGTGCAAGAATTGAAATCTTATACTGCTTGGCTTCTTTCTAATTCCTACTCATAATCAAAAGAATGTAGTGAAATGCGCGGTTGCCAAGCGCTAGCGCCGATGATGCGAATGGTTACGCCACGCTAATATTGGGGCTGCTGCGAAAAATTGGGTTTAGTACCGCCAGTGGTATCATCTCGACAGTATTGACTGCGTCGTTTGAAGATTTTTCTAGCGCAGCCATACTTGTCACTGTTAGACTACGCCCAGGGCAACCACACGAGGAACCATGGGCCGCATCTTAAATCAATCAGAACTGGCTCAAGCTGCCGAAGCGGCTAAGAGGCAGAACAAAAAAGTGGTTTCCACCAACGGCTGTTTTGACATATTACATGTGGGCCACGCCCGCATTCTTAAGCAAGCGCGCGATTTAGGCGACTGTCTTTTTGTCGGCCTTAACTCCGACGCCTCGGTCAAACGCTTAAAAGGTCCTGAAAGACCAATCAATAATGAAGGGGACCGGGCTGAACTTTTAGCTGCCCTGGCTGCGGTTGATTTTGTCTACATATTTGAGGAAGACACACCGGTGGAATTTCTCACCGCGGTTAAACCAAATGTGCACGTCAAAGGGGCCGATTACAGCGCCTCTGACCTGGCTGAGACTCCTGTGGTGGAATCTTTTGGCGGAGTAGTGCAGCTGCTTGCCCTCGTGCCCCTGAAGAGCACCACAGCCCTGGTGGAAAAAATCAAAACGAAAGACTGAAAGTCTGTAATGACAATGTTATTTTCGCCTCTTACCCTCAGGAAGAATCCACCCCGAGGTCATCTGCCATGCACAAAGAGAATTTTCAACAGTCAGACAAAGACGCAGCCAGAGTCACCGAGCTCGCCATTGATTTTAGCCCCACGGTCGACGAGCAAAGAAACACTGTGCGCGATCTGAAGGTTCAAGTTGGAGATTCGAGCAAGCAGTTTTTGCCGCCAGTTGAATTGACTGTCGATACAGCGAATGAAACCGCCGCCAAAGAATTTCTCGTTACATTTAAGGAGAAAGGGCCAAAAGCGGCGATGGAAGCCATACGCAATGACCTGAAAGCTTATGAAGAGCAGCAGCATGGCAATATGAAACACGTGGCCGGCTTCGATGAAAAGTATTCAACACAAATTGCGCACGAAAGATCCGGCGAACGCTGGGAAGCAATTAAAAAAGAACTCTGTCAATCTGATCCTAACGCCGTAGAAAAGCTTAAAGTGGCTTATCTAGACAGCACCGTCAAAGAAATGGGCAAAGCCGGCGGCCACTACGGAAACCTTGATGAATACGGCGTTTCTGCCAAAAATCATTTTGAGAACCAGAAAACCAACGGCTCAAATCCGCTGGCGCGCGAATTTGCCGGTGCGATAGCCAAAGATTACACCAAGATTTCTGATCCTGGTGACAAAAACAATGACCCATTGCGCATTTCCAATCGCGAGCTGCAGTCTTACCGAGCCGCTCAAGAGAAGCTCTGGCAATAACTATTTCGCTTCAGGTGTCATGGCTATTTCGCTTTAGGTGTCATGGCTATTTCGCTTTAGGTGTCATGGCTAGACGATTGCGCGCATCTTGCGAGTAGTCGGAATTAGGGGAAATTTTCAGAGCCAGTCTGAAGTTTTCTTTGGCATCTTCAATTTTGTTCTTCTTCCACATGATCAGTCCCATGCGGTAAAAAGCTTCGCCCAGGTGACCATCATTTTGGGTAGCGTTTTTGTAAGAAACCATGGCCCGGTCCAGGTCGCCTTGCGACTCGTAAGCGGTACCCAGGTTATAGTGAGCTACCGCCAGTTTGGGGCTGAGCTTAACAGCGGTTTCCCAGTTTTTGATGGCACCGGGCACATCTTTTTGGGCGCGCAGGGCGGCGCCAATGCCATTGTATGTGATGGCATCAGCCGGATGAATAGCTAGAGCTTTGCGGAATTGCACCAGGGCATCATTGTAATTATGCTGCTGATTATAGGCGAGACCGAGGTTGCTGTAAGCATCACCCAGCTCAGGGTCACCGGCCAGTGCGGCCTTATAGTCGGCAATCGCCTGGTCGACATTGCCGGCTAAATGAGCTTTGACGGCGTTGTTAAACAAACGACGTGCTTTGAATTTGGGAGATTCGCCATCGGCTGCACCGGCTTGTGCGTCGGCACTAATGTCGGTAGACTGCTGCGCTTCGGCGGCGGCAACGGCCACCGGGGAGGCTCGTCTGACAGGGGTGACGGCAGCAACCACCGGAGCAGCAGCTGGAGTGCCAGATTCAACTGTTTCGGCTACAGTTTCAGTTTTCTCTTCAACTGTGTTAGCAGCAGAAATGCTTTGCTCGGGAGTGGTATCGCGCAGTTGCGGCATGGCAGAAACGGCAGGAGCGGCAGGCTGCACCGCTTCGGTTATCGAAGCCTCAGGTGCAGCGGTTTCAGGCACCACTGCTGGTGCGGAAGTTGGTTTTTCTTTGCTGACCGGCAACGATTCGGTTAAAGCAGGTTCAATAGGAGGCACTGCTAAAGCCGCTTTGGTAACCAGTGGTCTGATGCCGCCTACCAGGCCCTTCAGTTCAGAAGCATTGCCTTTGCGCGGGCCCCAGGTGGGGTCACCTTTTTTAGGGTCAGGGTCTGGTGTTTCTACTTTCTGTGCCATCATGGCATCGGCGTATTGTGAATAGGCATCAGTGGTAGTGATGGCACTTGATGCTTGTTCAACAGCGGCAGTGACCGGTTGGGCGAATTCTTCATTCAACCCCAGAGCCAGAGCGCCGTCTTCCATAACTAGAGCTGGCTTGACTTTGGCGGCAATGGCTAAATCGAAAGTGATGCGCACTGTCGGTTGCGGTTGATTGATAAGGGTAGCGAAGCGTACTTTACTGACGCCCGGCAAAACTTTAGTGATGGCGCTAGAGATTTGATCGGCGCTGGCCATAGAGGTCATATCCATTGACACACCAGGCAAGTCCATAATCAGACGGTGATTAGGAACAGGCATTTCAAACATTTTGGGAGACGGAGCCTTAGCAGCGCCTTCAGCGAATTCGAAAATTACTTTGCGATTGGCATCGACAGAGACTTTGCGCAGTGCGGTAGTAACGCCGTCATCAGCTTGAGCAGCACTGCCGAGGGCGGTTATCGCGCTTAAAGTGAGAGCCAGACTAAAGCTAAACTTCACCGCTCTTTGCCAGGACCCAGAAGTTAGTGGGACAGCTACTTGTCTACCGCTGGCGTATGCCCCTAAATTTTTGCTCTCAGACATTGCTGTCGCACTCCCCACAAATTTTGCCGTCACAGCGGCCAGTTTACCTAAAAGATGCACTACTTTGGCAGTTGATCCATTTAAGTTAGGCTGCATTTTAAGTAGAGAAGGTTAAACTAATAGACAAAGTCGTATGATATAGCGGCTTTCGAGCCCGTCCATAAAACTGATCTCAGGGAAGTTTAATGCCGCAGTCCAAGCGCGATTCGAAAAACAAGAAGCGTAAAAGCCGCGTTTTCAGTCTTTTCGCCCTGATCTTGCTAGCGGGCGCCTCTATAAACATGCAGCCGGCGCAAGCCCGTCGTGACAACCTGCCTGAACCGGCAGCAGTTATGCCCGCTGAAGAGATACTGGTGACGCCTCCAGGCGAAGAAGCGTATTTCCCTGTGCGGCCCGATGGCCAACCGTTCCTTGTCAATATCGACTCTACCGTCAATTTAACCGATCGCATCAGCGGATTTTATTTCGATCCCAAATGGCGGGGCGAAGTCTGGGCTCCATTCGATCAGGTCAATCTGATCGAACGCGCCACCAGGCTGATGTCTACCTTCCCTGAATATGACCAGTTCAGTATCTACCGAAAAATGAACAGTGTGCATAAGTTCTTTGAAAAGTATTCTGGATATGGCCCATAGCCGGTAAACAATATGAGCATTTCGAAAACCAACCCGCGCCTCGACCATATCGCCATTGCCGTGCACTCATTAGAAGAGGCTTTGCCTTTCTACGAAGAGCTGGGGCTGACCAGGCTGGAAATAGAAGTTGTAGAAGAACAGGGCGTTAGAGTGGCAAAACTCGACATCGGCAACACTCACATTGAGCTACTGGAGCCGCTTTCCCCCGACACACCGGTGGGCAAATTCATTGCTCAGAAAGGTCCGGGATTACATCATATCTGTATTGGCGTGTCCGACATTGAAGATAACCTCTGCCAGCTCAAGCAGCGGGGCACAAAAATGATTAACGAAACAGCTAAAGTTGGGGCGGGGGGCGCGAAAATTGCTTTTGTGCATCCGAAAGCCACTGGTGGAGTGCTTCTCGAACTTTCTCAGCCCCGGGGTGAGTAGCCCTCGCCGGCTCATAACTTTCACAAAGATTGATGTTTTTGTCTGATTTGGCCGCTGGCAGACTGCTCTCTGCTACATTTAATTTCCGATTACATTGGAGGCGCATCCATGCCAGTTATGACCGAACTTTCGCGAATTGAAAAAGCCTTGGGCAAAGAGGCTTCCTTCTATTTAGAGCACAAAAGCACAAGTATTCCTAAAGAGCATCTGCATTTGCCGGGTCCAGACTTTGTCGACCGCGTTGGCGTCATCTCCGATCGCTCACCTCGAGTACTGCAAAGCTTGCAAACACTTTTCAACACCGGCCGCCTGGCAAATACCGGTTATCTCTCGATTCTTCCTGTTGACCAGGGTATCGAGCACTCAGCCGGCGCTTCTTTCGCTAAAAATCCCATCTACTTTGATGGCGAAAATATCGTCAAACTAGCTATCGAAGGCGGCTGTAACGCTGTGGCCTCTACATTCGGCGTGCTTGGGTCCGTCTCACGCAAATATGCTCACAAAATTCCGTTTATTGCCAAACTCAATCACAATGAGTTCTTGAGCTATCCAAATGGTTACGACCAGATCATGTTTGGTTCAGTCAAACAAGCCTGGGACCTGGGAGCTGTAGCAGTCGGCGCCACGATCTATTTTGGTTCGGCTGAATCAACCAGGCAAATTCAAGAAGTCTCAGAAGCATTCCAGGAAGCTCACGAATACGGCATGGCCACAATTCTCTGGTGCTATTTGCGCAACAGCGCTTTCAAAGTCGGCGACATCGATTATTCTCTCGCTGCCGATTTGAGCGGTCAGGCCAATCACCTGGGCGTCACCATTGAAGCCGATATCATCAAGCAAAAATTGCCTGAAAATAATGGCGGCTATAACGCTCTCAAATACGGCAAAACTGATGCTCGCGTTTATGGCGAATTGACTACAGACCACCCGATTGATTTGACTCGCTATCAAGTCGCCAACTGCTATATGGGCAGACAGGGCTTGATCAACTCAGGTGGCGCATCTGGTGCCAACGATATGGAACAAGCAGTGATGACCGCCGTTGTTAACAAGCGGGCAGGTGGCACCGGTCTCATTTCCGGACGCAAAGCTTTCCAGAAACCAATGCAAGACGGAGTTGAGTTACTTAACGCAATTCAAGATGTTTACCTCTGCCAACAAGTAACCATTGCTTAAGAACTAACTGGTTAGACCCAACTACAGACCGCGATAGGGCCCCACAAGGGCCCTATTTTTTTGGTCCTGAAAAATTGCTTTTTGCACAGAGCGGTAGTCAATAATTTAATTTCGGTGGCGAATGAAAAAAATAGACGGAACCATCTGATACAGTTCTCTGTCGCAGGGCCTGAGCGGTCCTGGTTAAAACGGGTTAAGCCCGTTTTGGGCGTCATACAGGAATCCCGCAATTATATGTTGTTCTTGATGAGGTCGGGTTTGAAGTGAATACCTATATTTCCGAGTTGCCAATCGGCGAAATTTTAGTCAAGGCCGGCCTGGTCTCACAAACTCAAGTAGATGAAGCAGTAAAAGACGCAGGCACCAGACAGCGCTTGATTGGCAAAACTTTAGTCGCTCGTGGTTGACTTAAGCCGGAACAACTGCGGGCCGCTCTGCAGGCTCAATCGCTTCTAAGAGATGGCCTGGTTGACTCATTCAAGGCTTTAAAAGCGCTCGGTATCGCCTGTAATTTTGAGAAATCATTTGAAGATGCTCTGCTCGAAATTTTGCCCACAGCTGTGGGCGGTGGTAACGTAGAGACTACATGTAAATTAGGTGAAATGCTCGTTTGCGCGGGCATTCTCAATGCCGAGGCCATGGAACAAGCACACGCCCGCAGCCTTGAGCGCGGCGAGCCACTAGGAGTGGTGCTTGTAGCTGAAGGACTGCTTACCGAAAGTTATCTCGATGCCGCCCTTGAATTGCAAGTGCGAGTGCGTGACGGCATGTTCTCCAGAGACCAGGCCATTGCTGCGCTGAAGCAAGATCCACGACGCTTGCTTGATATGATTGCGCCAAATATGAAGGCCGACGAAGGTCTCAAGATCAAAACAAAAGCAGCCATCAGACTGGGCGAACTGCTGATGCGCGCCGGCATTGTCAGCCAGGCTGACGTTATGCAAGCCCTGGAATTGTCCCTTGCTCACAGCCATCCTATTGGTGAAATGTTAGTGGCCCGTGGCTTTGTCACCCGCGCACTTTTAGATGCCGCCCTTTCGCTGCAAAGAATGATCACGGCCTCCCATCTCAGTATTGGCGATGCCACGGCCTGTCTGGTGAAAGTCTTCAATACAGATAAAGCAGTATCTGAATGCTTGATTGAACTTAAATTCCTCAAATTCCAACCACCGAGCGAAGCTGTGGGCGGCAAAGTAAGACCGGGGCGCAAACCCACTCAAAGCCAGCCGGACAACCGCTCTACCATGGCTGAGCTACCCGCCATGCAATTCCACAAACCAGTTGAAATTGAAGCGGCTCCAGACCTTGCTGTTGATATTGTGAGTAAAGCTGTCCCGCAAGTGGCAGTTCCTGAAGCCGATTTTGAAGCTGTTGTTGAAAGCAGTGCAGCCCCTTCAGAAACCAGCGTCGATGTGCAGGAAATTTTAGCGGCTCAAATTGAAACACCGTCGCAAAGCGGTGCTGCCAGTTTTTTAGAAAGCAACGAAATTAACTACGAAGATTACTTCGCCGCTAATTTCCGTTATGTCAAAGCTGACCGAGTTGTTCTCTATGAAAATTTGAGAAACACTTACTCGCGCCTTGGCCGCGTCTGGCTCAAACGCAAAGAGTTGAATGAATCGGAAGATTTGCTCAAAGAAGCTTCGGATATTTCAGAAGTGCAAAACATTGAAGCGAAACAACCTGAAGATCTGATGTTTCTTGCTTGCCTTTATTTGAAGCAAGGCAAAAGCTGGCAGTCAGAAAAGCTCCTAAAGCGCTGTTTATACAAACTAGAAACCACGCCGTCGGCTTCTGACCGTTTAATTGGCCTCTGTCACCATCGCCTGGCCCTGGTTTATTGCCATTTGAGCTTATTGTTCAAAGCCGAACGCCACTTCAAAAAAGCGGCCGATTTAATGCGCAACAGCGATGAAGCCGGGCTCAATCGCTTAACCCAGAGACGACTGGCGGCGATATTGAAAGATTATGCCGTGCTTCTCAATCGCATGCGACGCGAGTCTGAAGCCGATGTCTATTACGTTCAGGCGCGAAAAATTCTCTCTTCGTCACTTCTGACGGGCTGAAGTGCCGGTTGTCTGTTCCAGGCAAATAATTCCACTAAGGCGTTGATGGCGTTGATTACGGCTTCAGTGATTCCTGACATGACATTTTCCTCAAAGGGCTTCGAGCCTAATATCTTTCTACCCACTTTTGACCAACAGCCACGCTTTACATAACAACTGCAAATGATTGGAGTTAAACCACCAATTTGGCCAGAGCGCCGCGCTCGCGGGCATTGTTGAGCATGCCGCCGAAAAAGAAACTGACCAGGACGAAATAAAGAACATTAAGGGCGCTGGCAATTAGGAGATAGCGATTAATTTCGCCCTGACCCGCCAGCACATGGCGCATGCCTTCAAATACATAAGTGGCCGGCACCAGATACGCCACAGGCTGAAGCCAGGTGGGCAATACCGAGACCGGGTAAAAGACTGCCGACACCGGTTGAATCAGAAATGGCACAGCCCACGCCAGCGCTTCGGCCTGATGACCAAAGCGAAATACCAGTGCCGTGGTCATCATACCGAGCGACCAGCCCATCACCAGCAAATTGAGAAATAAGGGGATCAAAGCAAAGCTCAAAGTGAGGATATTGAAAGTATATAGAAAATAGGCCAGTACCGACATGAGAGTACTGACCACGGCAATCTGAGCGATGCCCACGACATAAGTTGCCGCGACAAATTCTGCCACCGTAATTGGTGCGACAAAAATATTGAGCAAATTGCGCGACCACAAATCTTCTAGAAAAGAAACCGAAATTGACTGCTGGGCCCGATATAGAATATTGAAAAAGATTATGGCACCAATTAAAAAAGTAATTGCTCCACCGGCTGACGCACCGCCGGCAGTAGCAGATGCCGCAGCAGCAGTAGCACTAGTTGTGGTATCAAGGCGCATAAAATATTTAGCGACAAAACCCCAGACCACCAGATCCATTACCGGCCAGAAAACTATGTCGAGCACGCGAAAGCCGCTGCGTGTGTAAATGTAGAAATAGCGAGAGCACAGGCCTCTAACTCTGGAAGGCCTGACTAACAAACCTAATTGTGATGACGTCGACACTACGGCTTTTCCTCTGCGGGGGCGAGCACCTGGTCTCTGGCAATGTGGATGAATACTTCTTCCAGTGAAGCCTGACCGAACTGAGTGAGAATTTCAGCGGATGTACCTTCCGCGATAATTTTTCCTTTATGCAAAAAAAGCACCCGGTCACAAAGTTCTTGCACGTCTTTCATGTTGTGCGAGGTATAGAGCACGGTCATACCTCGCTCTTTTTGCACCTGGGCCAGCAGTTTGCGCACTTTGTCGGCAATATCGGGGTCAAGGCTTGCGGTTGGTTCATCCAACAGCAAAAATTCAGGGTCGTTAAGCAGTGCCTTGCACAAATTGACCCTGGTAGACTCTCCGGAAGACAGGCCACCGGTGAGCTTTGACGCTAGGTGGCCAACTTCGAACAATTCCAGCAAAGAGGCAATTTTAGCTTTGCGATTGGGCACACCGTAGAGCTGGGCGAAAACGTCGAGATTTTCAATCACTTTCAAGTTATAGGGCAGAGCTACATAGGCTGATGAAAAATTGCAGCGCTCCAGCACATTGACCCGCTCTTTCCAGGGGTCCAGACCAAAAATGGAAAGGCTGCCGGAGGTAGGCGAAATAAGCCCCAGCAAAATCTGGATAGTGGTGGATTTACCGGCGCCGTTGGCACCAAGCAGACCGACAACTTCGCCGCGATTAATGGCAAACGAAACTTCCTCAATGGCCACAACCTTGCCGAAAGTTTTGTTCAGTTTGTCTACGGCAACTACAGCCTGGTTTAGCGTCATATGAAATCCTGAACTGCGAGTGGCTAGTTTAGCAAAGCCCCTGGCGTACGTGATGATAACCCCACAGCTAGCGCGAGCTTAACTAAACTAATTAACTTACACGCGCGCCTGCGGAGTTAAATAAGGACCAGTTATATGGCTTTTCAGAGTTCTAGATCTTTAGGGTGAAGGTTCACTTCTCATCACTCTCTCAAATTTTTTCAAAAAACCGGCAATCAAGTAACACCAGCCTCTAACGCATTCAGCAGCTCCCTTCCCGGAAGCCTGTCCTGTTGCACCTGAGCGGCTGTTTACTCGTCTGACTGCTGTGGTCGATTGAAAACTTTTGCGAGACGTTCTTGTTGCGAGCTAACGCTTGCCTTTTCTTTTAGCAAATAAACGGAGCAAAATCATGACAAATCAAAATCACGGTATCAAGCCCGGCTACATGGATCTCAGCGTAAACCCCGGAGAGAATTTCAATCTCTTCGCCAACGGCAGCTGGATCAAGAACACCGAAATTCCGGCGCAGTATCCCCGCTGGGGCGCCTTCCTGATGTTGCGCGACCTCACTCTCGAGCAGACCCGCGTCATACTCGAAGACCTGGCCAAGCGCACCGACATCGTCCCCGGCAGCATCGAACAGAAGGTCCAAGATTTTTATGCCACCGGCATGGACGTCGACGCCATCGAAGCTGCCGGATTCACGCCAATCAAGGGTGAATTGGCCCGCATCGGCAAAATCAAGTCGCTGCGCCGGCTCACGGACGTCATCGCTCACCTCCACACCATCGGTGCCGGAGGCGTTTTCGCATTCGGGGCATCACCTGATGCCGACGATTCGAGCCAGATGATCGGCCATGCCCTGCAGTCTGGTCTCGGTCTTCCCGACCGCGATTACTACCTGGGCACTGACGACAAAGCGGTGGAACTTCGCCGTGAGTACGTCAACATGGTCACCAGCATGTTTCAGCTGATCGGTGAGCAACCCGGGGTTGCCCGTCGTCACGCCGAAGCGGTGCTCAAGCTCGAAACTTCCATGGCTCAGATCTTCATGAGCAAGGAAGACCGGCGCGATCCCGACAAGACCAAGAACAAGATGACCGTCGCTGCTTTCCAGGCCCTGGTGCCGAAGCTGGCAGTTGCTCGTTACTTCACCGCCATCGGCTGCCCGCCCATGGAGACCCTCAACGTCATGATGCCGGATTACTTCAAGGGTCTGAACACGCTCCTCACCGAAGTGCCGCTGCGTGACTGGCGTACCTATCTGCGCTGGCAGCTGGTGCGTGGTTCGGCTTCCACTCTCTCCAGTGCCTTCTCCGAAGCCAAGTTCGATTTCTACGGCAAGAAGATGCAGGGCAGCAAGGAGCAGGAGCCGCGCTGGCAGCGGGTTATCGGCTTCACCAACGGTGCTCTCGGCGAGGCGCTCGGTCAGCTCTATGTGGCCAAGCACTTCAAGCCCGAAGCCAAGGCCAAGATGCTCGACCTGATCGCGCAGTTGCAAGACGCGTTCCGCGACAGCATCAACGAGCGCCAGTGGATGAGCGAGGAAACGCGCGCCGGCGCGCTGGCCAAGCTCGACGCTTTCGTGCCCATGATCGGTTACCCCGACAAGTGGAAGGATTATTCGGACCTGCACATCGACCGCTCGTCTTTTGCGGCCAACTGCTTGCGCTCTGACGAGTTTGAGCAGAAGGCTGACTTGCAGAAGATTGGCTCGCCGGTGGACCAGTCGGAATGGCACATGTCGCCGCAGACGGTGAACGCTTACTATTCGCCGCAATCGAACCGCATCGTGTTCCCTGCGGCCATTCTGCAGGACCCCTTCTTCGACCCGGAAGCGGACTTCGCTTTCAACTGCGGCGGTATTCTCGTGGTCATCGGCCATGAGGAATCGCACGGTTTCGACGACAAGGGTTGCCGCTACGACGGCCAGGGCAATCTTCGCAACTGGTTTGCGGACGGCGACCTGGAGAAGTTCATGAAGCTGATCAATCTGCTCAAGCAGCAGTTCGGTCGCTTCACCGTCAGTGGTGGCAAGAGCGTCAATCCCAACCTGGTTGCCGGCGAAGCTGCTGGTGACCTCGGTGGTATCAAACTGGCGCTGCGCGTGCTCAAGAAGCACATCGCTAAGAACGGCATGACCATTGACGCTAACGGTTACAACGACCTGCAGCGTTTCTTCATCGCCTTCGGACAGATCTGGGCGTCGAAGGTCACCGACCTTTACGAACAGCAGCAGGTGCAGACCGACCCGCACCCGCCGGCACAGTTTCGCGTCAACGGTACGCTTGCTCACCTGAGCGAGTTCGCCGAAGCGTTCGGACTGGCCGACGACTGCCCGATGATGCTGCCTCCGGCCGAGCGCTGCGATCTCTGGTAACAGCGTCAAGTCAAGCAGATAAGCCGTAGCAATTAAAGCAAAAAAGGTCCGGTGAGGAAAGCGGCGAAAGCCAAATTCCTCATCGGACCCTTTTTCTTTTTCGCCTGAATTTCTCAGGCGTTTTCTTTTTCCCATTTTCTAACTATATTCTATAGTACTATTACTGCTCTTAGTATTGAGATTAGCCCTCCGCCAGGGCATTCGCCAGCGCCAGGTCAATTTGCGGTCCGAGTATTTCACACAGTCTGGATAGTTCAGCACTGAGCAAATTGACGAAATCTTTTTCACCGCTAAAATCAATGATACGGGTAAAGGGTTGCGTGCCGTAACAGCCGACACGAAATACGTAGCCCGGCCAGCTTTCAATCAATCTACGATTAGCATCGACGAAAGGCTTAGTTACTTTAATGCGCTTAATTCTGGTAGCGGGAATGGTGGCACTATGAAATATGTGCACCATCAGTGGAATTTGTTTCTTCGCCAGTTCCTTGTTGCCCAAATGGGCTTCAAAGTGGATACCCTGACGATCTTCGTTATACCAGTTCGGGCGAAAGACATGGATGGTGACCGATTGAGCTTGCGGTGGCGGTGCTGGAAAATAATGAACGCTCACCTGCCACTGGCTCTTAAAACAGCTTTCGGCCAGAAGTTTTTTTGCCACTTGATCGAGCAGATTTTTGGCTGAGACAACCGCTGATGGATAACCATTTTTCATTGAGCCAATTTTAGCAATGTGACTGGAATTCGCGAACATAAAGAGGGGCAACAGTCGATAGAACGTTACAGGTGCCAAAAGCTTGAGCGATATCGCTCAAGCTTTTACATCAAATACCTCCCTGGCAGTGACAAGCAAAGACCCTTTGTACTATATGTTTTAATATAACTACGAAGAAAGAAACAAAGAGGGAGGCCAAATTATTAAACTGTGACAGGCGCCTGAAGCTTGAACGATAGCGTTCAAGCTTTGCCTCAATAATGCCACTCGTTCAACGTTTGATTTCCTACTTCTTGACAGTCAGCAGGAAGCGACGCTGCCAAATAGATATCGAGAACTAGGAGCCTGAGTCAAAACTCCAGCTGTCAGGTCTAGCGAGCATGTCCAATTGAGGCGTTATGCATATCGCAGGCC
>ENA-ORBV01006939-ORBV01006939.1-microbial-mat-metagenome-genome-assembly--contig:-NODE-6939-length-19695-cov-7.793812_pt1 | contig 19695 bp, 15 predicted proteins | sample MGYA00237777_ERZ505514 | MGnify/ENA primary metagenome ERZ505514 (study PRJEB26160, sample SAMN06269048) | microbial mat metagenome | isolation source: Oligotrophic lake microbial mat | place... | reverse complement strand
GATGTGTATAAGAGACAGGTGTAGGCCGCACCGGCTTCCTCCGCCCGCCCCGCCGCCACCGCCGCTTCCGCCCGGGCGGTTTGCCGCCGCACTTCGCCTTCGCCGTCGGCCGCCTGCAACGAGGCCAGCTCCGATTCGATCCGGTTGAGCGCCTGCGTGTCCGCAAACCGCGTGCCGGGATATTTTTGGTTGAGCGCGATCTGCGCTGTCCGGGCCTCCGTATAGGCCATTCTCACCGCGAGCCAGTCTTGCGCCGCTTCCCCTGCTTTCGCCCGGCCGAGGGCCGTCTGCACCGCCGACCGCAAGGGTTCCACCTCCGCCACCACCAGCGCTTGGGCCAGCCGGGTCTCCCGCACGTAATCCTTCACCGCCGCCGCCGCGCTGCCCCCGTTAATCGCCCGCTGGAGCGCGAGGGCCTGCCGCAGGTTCTCCACCGCCGCCGTCGTATCGCCGGCGTCCCGCATTGCCTGCGCCGCCGCCTCGAGCGAAGCGAGCCGCGGCAGGGCGGCCCGGCCCAGCCAGTCGTCGCGCTCCCGTTCGAGGCCCTCAAGAAATCGTTGCTCCTCGCGATTGGTTCTGCCGCCGAGTTGTTGGCGTTCGCGCTCCGCCTTGATCGCCTCGTCGAGCGCCGCGAGCGCCTCGGCATTGACCCGGCCTTCGGCCGTGAGAACCCGGTAGCGTTTCTCGAGTTGCCCCACCCGACCGGCCAGAACCGCCTGCGCCGCGAGGATCGCCTCGCCGGCTGCGGACTGCTCCGACCGCCATTCTGAAAAAGCCCAGGCTGCCCCCGCCAGCCCCACCGCCACCACCGCCGCGATCAGGCCCAACCGGCGGCGGCGCAAACGGCGCTCTTCCGCTCCGATGGTCGTGACTTGGTGTTCGGGAATCTTGGAAAAATCCATGGGACCCGCGACAAAACCGCGCGTCCTCCGAAAACGCAACGTCTCCCCGCACTCGACACCGCCCGCCGTTTTTGCGTCGCTCCTCCCGATGCTTTCCCAGCTCACGATTCTCGCCCCGGGCCTGCTCGGCGCCTCGGTCGCCCGCGCCGCCCGCGCCCGCGGCGTCGCCGCCCGCATCGTCCTCTGGTCGCGTCGGACCGAGACCCGGCTCGCCCTCGCCGGCCAACCTTGGTGCGACGCCGTCGCCGATACGCCCGAAGCCGCCGTCCGCGACGCTACCCTCGTCGTCATCGCCGCGCCCGTCGATCAGATCGTTCCTCTTGTGCAACAGATCGCGGCCCATCTTCCCGCCGGTGCGATCGTCACCGATGTCGGCAGCGTCAAAGGCGATATCGCCCGCCTCGGTGCAGCCGCCTTGGGCGATCACGCCCACTTCGTCGGCTCGCACCCCATGGCCGGCTCGGAAAAGACCGGCTGGGAACACGGCACAGCCGATCTTTTCGCACGGCGCACCTGCTTCGTTACCCCTCTCGCCGCCACCGCTTCTGCCGCCACCGCAGCCGTCGTGCGCTTCTGGCGCGACCTCGACGCGGAGCCCGTGACCGTCGAGCCCGACCGCCACGACGAGATCGTCGCCCATATCAGCCACCTGCCCCAGGTCCTCGCCTCGACCCTCTGCGCGTTTCTCGCCACCAAGGACCCCGCCTGGCGCAACTTCGCCGGCGGCGGCCTCCGCGACACCACGCGCATCGCCGCCGGCGACCCCCGACTCTGGCGCACCATCCTTGAGCAAAACCGCGACGAGATCCTCCGTGCTCTCCGCCGGTATCAGGACGAACTCCAAACCTTTCAGTCCGCCCTCGCCAACCGCGACTACGTCGAAGTCGCCGCCCGCCTCGAACGCGGCCAGGTCTACCGCCGGCAATTTCGCCCGACGACCTGAGCCGGCTCCGCGCCGCCATTCCGGGAATGGTGCGGCCATAGGGAGTCGAACCCCAAACCTCCAGATTCGTAGTCTGGCGCTCTATCCAGTTGAGCTATGGCCGCGTAACCGAACGCGGAAAGAAGCAAACAATGGTTCCGCAGTGCAAGCGAGAATTTGCCGGCTCACGCCCGGCTCAGACTGCGGCGAGGCGCCAATCGACCAGCGCAAGTTGCAGGAGCTTTCGCTCGTTGAAATGATTCCACGCCAGCTCGACCGCGAAATCCAACGGCACCCCGAGCGGCGGTATCCGGGCCGCCATTTTCCAAGCAACGCCATGCAGACGCCGCCCCTTGGCGTCGTCGAAAGTGAAGCGGAAATGCAGGTCCTTGAACGTCACCGGACGTTGCCTCAGCACCACTCCGCGCACCCCGAACAGCGGCTCCGGATTACCCTGCCCGAACGGTTGCAACATTTCTATTTCCTCCATCAGGCGATCGTCGATCTGCTCGGGCGCGAGCCAGGCGGCGATGTTCAACTTGGCCTCGGCGATGTCACCGCCGGCGTGCGCCCGCACCGCATCCGAGAATTGCGCGCGAAACGGCTCGAGTCCGACCTTGGCCAGCGAGATGCCCACGGCCATCGGGTGTCCGCCCCAGCTCGACAAGCGCTCGCAACAGGTGCCGAGGACTTCGACGAGATTGATCCCTTCGACACTTCGGCCGGAACCCTTGGCCAGATCGCCTTCGTTGCCCAGGACCACGCAAGGCCGGTTGTATTTCCGCGTCACCCGTCCGGCCACGATTCCGACCACGCCCGGGTGCCAATTCTCGCTGAAAAGCACGATCCCCGGCTCAAGCGCGTAGGCGGTGTCGATCATTCGCTCCGCCTCGGCGGTGATGCCACGCTCGATGTCCTGCCGCTCTCGGTTGAACTGCTCGAGTTGGCGCGCCGTATCGGCGCAAAACTTCACATCCTCGCTCAGCAACAATTCCACCGATAAAGCGGCGTCGGCGAGCCGGCCGGAGGCATTGATGCGCGGGCCAAGGCGAAACGAGATATCGGAGGGCTTGACCGGCTGGCCCGGGCGCACCCCGGCGATTTCCATCAGGGCCTTGAGGCCCGGCCGACCCGAGCCCTCGATCACGCGGAGACCGTGGCGCGAAAGCAGCCGGTTTTCGCCCTTCAGCGGCACGAGGTCCGCGATCGTCCCCAGCGCGACAAGGTCGAGTTGATCGCGCAATCTGATCTGGAAAGCCACGGGATGATTATCGGCGCGCAGCAGTTTGAGCAGTCCGTGCACGAGCTTGAAGACCAAGCCCACGGTGCAGAGATGCCGCCACGCCGCATCTGCGCCGGTCTCATCGGCGGCTACGTGCGGGTTGATCAAAATTCCCTCGACCAAAGGCGCCTCTTTCGAGCGATGGTGGTCGACGACCAACACATCGACACCCTGCGCGCGTAGGTAGCTCACTTCCTCGTGGGAATTGGTGCCGCAATCCAGTGCGATGAAAAGCGCCGGCTTGCCGCCTTCCAACGCCCGGTCGATCGCACTCCGCGAGAGCCCGTAGCCGTCGACCGAGCGTCGCGGCACCACAAAGCGCGGATTGAGTCCAAAGCGCCTTAGCACCGTCACCAGCAGCGCCGTGCTGCTGACGCCGTCGACGTCGTAGTCTCCGAGGACCACCACCGCCTCGCCCGCGCTGATCGCTGCCCGAAGCCGGGCGGCTCCCCTCTCAAGATTGCGGAGCAAAAAGGGATCGCGCAACGCCGCGAGCGACGGTTGAAGGAACTCCGCGACCGCCGCCGGTTCCGTGACGCCGGCCGCAAACAAGAGTTCCGCCAAGACGGGGCCGACTCCGGCTTGCCGGCCAAAAGCTCCGACCTCGTCGGCCGGTCGCGGCGTGTAGATCCAGCGCATGGTCGGACCCTCCCCGAGTCGGGCGCGTCGGGCTTCAACGCGCCCCGGTCTGCGCGCCCGCCTAGGCCGGCACGCCCACCCTCCGGGACGGAATTATTCCGAGGCCTTGCTCGAACCGGACCACTCGTATTTCGGCGCCACGTCGGCATGGGCCTCGACGTGCTTACGGTCGCCCTTGTGCCACCAGTAGAAGATCGGCGAGGCGATAAAAATCGAGGAGAACGCACCCGTGAGAATACCCACGATGAACGTAAACGAGAGGTCCTTCATCACCCCTGTGCCGAAGATGAAAAGCGATACCGCTGCCAGCAACGTCGTCAGGCTCGTCATGATCGAGCGGGAGAACACGCGGTTGAGCGCGAGGTTGATGACGTTATGGAGCTTCATCGTCGGGTTCAGCTTCAATTCCTCGCGGATGCGATCAAACACGACGATGGTGTCGTTGATCGAGTAACCTGCGATCGAGAGGATCGCGGCCACCATCGGGGCGGAAAACTGATAGTCGAAGAGCACGAAAATACCGATCGTCATGATGATGTCGTGGATCGAGGCGACCACGGCCCCGATGCCGAAGCCGAATTCGAAACGCATCGCGACGTAGAGCAGAACCACGAGCATCGAAAGCGCCACCGAGATCAGCGCGTTTTTCCGGACTTCCTTGCCGATGGTCGGCCCGATCCGGCTTTCGCCGACCTTGTCCAATCCCGCCTGCGGGTAGGCTTTTTGGAGGGCCGCGAAGAGCGGACCCGACTGGTCGAACGCGGTTTCGATCTTGAGCATCTCGGTGCCACCGCCGAGCGGACTGACATAGCTGGAGTTGACCTCGCCGATCTTCGCGGCGTCGGCCACGGCGCGGATCTGCGCCGGTTCCAAGCGCTGCTTAAACGCGACGTTGACGACATCGCCGCCGGCGAAATCAACCCCGTAGACGCGCTCGCCCTTGTAAACGATCACACCGACGCCCAGCAGCACAATCAGCCAAGAGCCGATGAAGGCCGGCTTGCCGTATTTCAAGAAATCGAGGTTGTTCGTTTTGAGCAGGTGCATCATCGGGAACTTCTTGATGATCTCCTTCTCGATCAGCCATTCCATGACGAGGTGGCTTGTGATCAGCACCGAAAACATCGTGGAGAACACGCCGATCGCGAGAGTCACACCGAAACCCTTGATCGGACCGGTGCCATACCAGATCATGATGGCGCAGATCGCGAGCTGCGTGACGTGCGCATCCATGATCGTCATGAACGCCTTGTCGAAGCCGGCGACGAGCGCGTTCTTCAGGTTCTTCCCCTGCGCGAGTTCCTCGCGCATGCGTTCAAAAATCAGGATGTTGGCATCCACCGCCATGCCGATGGTGAGCACGATACCGGCGAGGCCGGGCAAGGTCATCGTCGCGCCGAGGCTGGCCATGACGCCGAGGATGATGCCGACGTTCATCGCCAGCGTGGCCACCGCGATCACGCCGCCGACGCGGTAGTAAGTGATCATGAAGGCCGCGACGAGCAGCGTGCCGATCACGGCGGCCTTCACGCCGCTGTCGATGGCGTCTTTGGCCAGCGACGGACCGACTTCGTATTGCTCCTTGATGATCAGCGGGAGATCGAGCGGGTTGTTGAGGACGTTGGCCAGATTGATCGCCTCCCGATCGGTGAAGCTGCCGGAGATGACGGCGGAATCGCTGTTGATCTCCTGCTTCACGGTCGGCGCGGAATAGAGTTTTCCGTCGAGCACGATGGCCAGGCGCCCGAGGCGGCCGGCCTTCTCGCCGCCATCCGCAATGGCGCGGGTGACCTCGGCAAAGCGCTTCGAGCCTTCATTGGTAAACTGAAGTATGACCTCAGGCTTGCCGTAGAGATCGGGTCGGGCGAACGCGCTGGAAATCATCTCGCCGGTCATCTCGGGGATGCGTTTGACGAAGAGCTCCTCCGTGTTGCTCTCGCCCGCGCGGCCCTCGTAATCGAGCGACAGCAGCTCGTAACCGGGGGGGATATCGCCGACGGCGGAGGCGCCGGGCATCTGACCGGCGTTGACGATGCGGAAGGAAAGCTGCGCCGGCTTCTTGACGTTTTCGACGACCTCGGGGTTGTCCTTCGTGTTTACGCCGGGCAACTGAACCTCGATACGATTGTTGCCGATCGGGCGGATGACGGGCTCGGCGACGCCGAAGGCGTTGATGCGCGCGCCGATGATCTCGATCGCCTTGGCCAGTTTCTCCTCGCGGGTATTGTCGACGTCGGCCCCGGCGGCTTTTTCGTCCACTTCGAGGGTGAAAGCGATCCCGCCCTTGAGGTCGAGGCCGAGTTGAAGGCGGCCCTTGGAGCGGCGGAGCAGCTCGCCGAGGAGAATCTCATTGCGCTTTACTACGTTCTTGAGGGACGACTCGAGACGAATCTCGGGAAAGTAGACCGTGAGATCGAGCTTTCGCTCGGCGCCGATCTGCTTGAGGGCGACAAATTCGCTGGGAGCCGCGCCGGATTTCTTGCGGGCGGCCGCCTCGTCGAGAAGTTTGGCGAAATCGGCGGGCTTCGCCGTCGCGTGCGCCTTCGCATACGTCGCGAAGGGGATGTCATTGACGGGGATCAGTTCGGCGATCGCCCAGGCCGCGATGACGGCGGAGAGGATAATCTTCCAGAGGTTGCGTTTGAGCATGGGTGTTTTGGTTTTAAATGCGGGGTTGGGGCGGCGTCCGAAAGCATCCGGACCGTCGCAGTCGGCGCGAGGGACCGGTCGGGCCGGGTGGCCGGAGTTAGCCGGCGGGTTATTTCTTCTCTACGCCGTCCTTCTTCGTGACGGCGGAGATGAAACCCTTGCCGACTTCGACCTTGGTGTTGTCGGCGATGCGCACCAGAAAACGGTCGTCCTTCACGTTCGTGATCACGCCGTAGAGGCCGCCGGTCGTCAGCACCTCGTCACCCGATTGTAACTCGCCCAGCATCTTTTCGTGGGCCTTCTGCTTTTTACGCTGGGGCGCGATGAAGAGAAAATAAAAGCCGCCGGCGATCAACGCGTAGAAGAGCAGCATCTGCCACATTGGTCCGGAGCCGGAGGGTGCGACGGCAGGCGTGGTGGCTTGGGCGATGAGGGCGAGGGAAGCGGTGGTGAACATATTCGTCGTTGCGTGTTGAAGATTTTGAAAAAAGAAACACGTAGGAAATCAATTCCGCATCCGCTAAAGCAAGCCCTAACACCTCCCCCGCTCCGCATTGAAAAGTAAATCCTCCTCTTCCTGGTCCGCGTCGAAGTCTGAAGAACTCTATGGTTTCAAGCGCTGGGGCTCTGGTCACCTCTCTGTCGACGAAGCCGGCTTCCTCAACGTCCAACCCCTCGCCGACGGCCGCTGCATCCGGGCTCTAGACGTAATCACCGAGGCGGTCGGCATGGGTCTCAAGGCCCCTCTCGTCATCCGCTTTCAGGATCTGCTCCGCCATCGCGTCGCCCAACTCAACGAGGTTTTTCGCAAGGCGATCAAGGAGGAGGGCTACAAGGGCAGTTACCGCGGGGTTTTCCCGATCAAGGTCAACCAACTGCGCGAAGTCGTCGACGAGATCGTCGCCGCCGGGAAGGAATTCAACTACGGGCTCGAGGCCGGTTCGAAGCCCGAACTGATGATCGCCCTCGCCATGCACGAAGGCGCCAACCGCCTCATCATCTGCAACGGCTACAAGGACCACGACTACATCCGTCTCGCTCTCCTCGGCCGCAAACTCGGCAAGAAAATCATCCTCGTGGTCGAGCAACTTTCCGAACTCGACGACATCATCGAGATCGCGAAGGAGACGGGCGTGAAGCCGCTGGTCGGTTTTCGCGCTAAGCTCCAAACCCGCGGCGAGGGCAAGTGGGCCATGTCGACCGGTGACAGCGCCAAATTCGGTCTGAACACCGCGGAAATCCTCTTCGCCTGCGAGAAACTCCGCGCCGCCAAGCTTCAATCGTGCCTGCGGCTCGTTCACTTCCACATCGGTTCCCAGGTCCCGAACATCATCACGATCAAAAACGCCGTCATCGAGGCCACGCGGTTTTACTGCCAGCTGGCCAAGATGGGCTTCCCCATGGGCTACCTCGATGTCGGCGGTGGCTTGGGCGTTGATTACGACGGCTCCCGGACGAATTTCGAGAGTTCGATGAACTACTCGATGGAGGAATACGCGCGCGACGTCGTTTCCAATATTCGCGAGATTTGCGCCGCTTCCGCCGTGCCCGTGCCCGACATCGTCAGCGAGTCCGGCCGCGCCATCGTCGCCCCGCATTCCCTGCTCGTCGTCGAGGTTTTCGAGCGGATCAACAAGCGCGAATCCCTCGGCCAACAGCATCAGCCCAAGGTCAAACACAAGGTCGTCGAGGACCTCGAGGTCATGTTGAAGAACAAGACCAAGCTCGGCCGTCTCGAGCGGTTTCACGACGCCACCCAAAAGAAGGAGGAGGCCTTTTCCCTGTTCAATCTCGGCTACCTCGACCTTGAGAATCGCGCGGCGGCCGAATCCCTTTTTTGGCAGATCTGCGAGAACATCGCCAAGGAATCCCAACGCTCCGGCTACGAACCCGAGGAACTCCGCGACCTCTCAAAACTGCTCGCCGACCAATACGTCTGCAATTTTTCCGTCTTCCAATCCCTGCTCGACCACTGGGCGCTCAAACAGCTCTTTCCGGTCGCACCGCTCCATCGCCTCAACGAAAAGCCCACCGTCAACGCCATCCTCGCCGACATCACCTGCGACTCCGACGGCAAGATCAGCAGCTTCATCGACCTGCAGGACACCAAGGACTACATCACCCTCCACCCCCTCAACGCGAAGCCCTACTACCTCGGGATTTTCCTGACCGGCGCCTATCAGGACATCATGGGAGATCTCCACAATCTCTTTGGTCGCGTCAACGAGGTCCACGTCTTCCTCGAAGACGACGAACCGAACGGTTACTACATCGAGGAGGCCCTCAGCGGCAGCCGCATCGCCGATGTTCTCGAGGCCGTCCAATATCAGCAGGAAGAACTCTGCCGGAAAATGAAGGCGCAGATCGACGCCGCCACGAAGAAAGACGTCGTGAAGCCTCGCGAGGGCGTTCGCCTGCTCGAGCTCTACGAGAGCCAGATGCTCAGCAAGACCTACCTCAACATCGAGTCGAAGAACGGAAAGAAGCGGAAGCCGTAGATTCTCCACTCCACCTTTGGTGGCGATGCTCTGCAGGCAGCCATTCTTATTTGCTATGCGGGACCCGTAAGCGGTCATATCCTCGCCACCCTCTATTTATATGAATAGCCCGGTTTCGCGGACGATGCCGCAACGGGAGCGGGTCTTTTTGCTCGTCGCGGGTTTACTGATCGCTGCGGCCCTGATTCTGCGCCTCACTTACATCGACCGGCTGGAACCGTTTGTCGATGAAGGGGCCAATATCCTTTCCTCGCTCGACGAGGGTGTCCGCCGGGCCTTCGACCCGCTAGGCCAAGGCCGCCCGCTGCTGGCCTGGATGTTTCGTCCCGCAGAATTCCTGCCGTTAACCACCGTCACAGCCGCGCGGTTCCTCGTCGCGGTAACCGGTGCTTTCACGGTCGCGGCCCTCGGACTGGGCTTGCGGCTCTATGCCGGTCGCCGAGCGGCCGTCATCGGCATGTCACTTTGGGCCTTCCTACCGCTCGCAGTGTTCCATGAGCGGCTCGCCCTCCAAGACCCGCTTATCGCTGCACTGCTCGCCGCAGCTTTTGCGCTCTTGGTCGCAGCGGGACGGGCAGCCAGATCGCTGCAACGCATGGCTTGCTGCGTCGGCGCCGGACTCCTGCTAGGTATTGCCGGCCTTGTAAAAGTTTCTGCCGTCCTGGCGCTGCCTTGGATCGTGCTCGCCACCCTCGCCGTGCAAAACAGGTGTCGGCGTCCGCTCCTTGAACGGCATCTGCTGATGCTGCCCTTGGGGGCCATGGTTCCTTGGTTATTTTTGGGCACGGATCTCGCCCGCTTGGGAGGCAGGTTGACGAGCCTTGGCAGCCTCCCCGCCTTATCCGTGCAGTCAGGGGTCGGGCCGCGCATCGCGATTATGGCCCGGGATATCGTGGAACACGCTCCACAATACCTGTCATGGGCCTTTGGCTACGGCGGCTTGATGCTCGCGCTCTTGATCCTCGCGGCGGTGGTTTTCGCCCAAGACAAGGCGACGTGGTGGTTGGGCGGGGGCTGGGCTTTGACGGTGCTGGGGGCCCTCGCGGTTTACCATTTGCCCTATTCTCGCTACTTGTTGCCCGACCATGTGTCTCTCGTGATATTTATCGCGGTGAGTCTTGGACCTGTGACCGGCCTGATGCGGATCGTTCTCACGTCCGGCACCGTGCTGGGCGCACTAGGCATGTGGCTTGCCCGCGATGTGCAGATCATTCGCTCATTGGCCACGGCTCCGATTCCCGAAGATGACCGCGTTCAATATGTAACGGGTTATTGGAGCGGCAATGGCGTGCACCGGCTCACCGCCTTTCTCGAAGCTCACGCCGCCAAGGATGGCCAGCCCGTGATCGTATTTACGCACGCCTACTACCGTCCCGGCTGCTATGGGTTGATGCTGGCCGCGAGAGACAATCTTGCGTTTTACGTCCTGCCCATCGCGCCGAAACGGGCTTCAGACCTAGCGCGAGTCGAGTCCGTAATTAGACGTGCCAAAGCGCATTTTGATCGCGAACCCGCATTTTTCTTCCTGATCGAGAGCCCGCCCGGAGAAGAATTCGCCGTTCTGGCCGCCGCCGGAGTTGAGTATATTGTCGCCCTTGATCTGCTCCGGGCTGATCGAGTCAGCCGCTTCGTTCTTCTGCGCTACCGGCCGTGATGGCCAAAAAGCCGAGCGTAACCCGGCCACTCCGCGCTCAGGTCAGCCGTGACTGCACCAGTTTGCTGACCGCGCCGAAATCCATCAACGCGGCGTCGGGATGAGCCTTCAACGCCCCGATGACCTTGCCCATCTCTTTTTTCGAGACCGCGCCGGTGCTGGCGATGGCGGCGACGACCAACGCGTCGATCGTCGCGGCATCGAGTCCCGCCGGTAGATATTTTTGCAGCACTTTAATCTCGGCGTCGTTCGCCGCGACCAAGTCGGCCCGGCCACCCTTGGTGAACTCGGCGTTCGCATCGGTGAGGTTCTTGATCGCCTTCCGCAGAGTCGCCAGGGAGAGCGCGTCGTCGATCTCCTTGTTGCCGTCCATCGCCGCCCGCTTGATCGCGGCGTCGGCCGTGCGCAGAGCCAGCGTGGTGGCGGCGTCGCGCGCCTTCATGGCGGTGATAATGTCGGCTCGGAGAGTTTCGTAGAGGGTGGGCATAGCATTACCCTGCGCGTCGGTCCTTGGATGTCGAGGCGTCACGTCCAAGGGGAAGTTGCACCGCACGCCCACATCGCTATGTCTTTCCCGTGACTCCTTCACCTTCGCTCAACGTCCTCGGCGGGCCGCTCAAGCCGTGCTCGCTTCAACCCCTTACCGGCTTTTTTCGCAACGGCCACTGTGACACGTGTGCGGAGGACGAGGGCTGCCACACCGTCTGCGTCGAGGTCACGGCTGACTTCCTCGCCTTCAGCCTCACGTCGGGCAACGACCTCTCGACCCCCGCGCCCGAATACGACTTCCCCGGCCTTCAGCCCGGCGATCGTTGGTGCGTCTGCGCCGGTCGCTGGCAGGAGGCGCTCGAAGCCGGCGTGGCCGCGCCCGTCGCGCTCACCGCGACCCACCTTCGCTCCCTTGAGATCATTCCGCTCGCGTTGTTACAAAAGCACGCCACCGCCTGAGCACCGCGCATGCCCCCCGGCTTTGATTCCAACGACCCGCTGCACGGCGTCACGCTCGAGGCCTTGCTCACCGATCTCGTCGCGCATCTTGGTTGGGCCGAACTGGCCCGCCATGTCGAAGTCCGCTGCTTCATGTTCGACCCCAGCATCCAATCCAGCCTGAAGTTCCTCCGCAAAACCCCGTGGGCCCGCAAGAAGGTCGAACAGCTATACCTTCGCGATCGGGCTCGACGCGGATGACCCTCGACCCGCCTCGCGCCCGGCCGGTTCAATTGTTTAGATCCGCGTCCCGCCAATATTTCGTGCCTTGGAGCGTCGCCTGCAGCGCGATGCCGTTTTTCGTGATCTGGTAAACATCCACGTCCGGCACCGCGCTCACCGCACCGGCCGCCGCCCCGCCCTTGTCGCCCGATTGCGCGGCCGCGTCGGCCTGTGCCCCGAAATCCCAGCCCTTTTCCACGAACTGCTGCAGTTTGGCCTTGGTGCGGAAAACGAATACCGCCCGGAAATCCTTCACGCCCAACCCAAGGCCGATGCCACCGGAAGCCATCTTCATGAAGACTTCCTTGCCCTTCCGATCCACCACCACGCCTTTCCCTCCCGCCACACTCGCGAAAATCAAGTTCACGCCGACGTTGGAAAACACCGCATAGCCCTCGGCCTTGTTCACCTTCTGCTTAACCGAAGCGTCTCGTTGGTAGAGTTCAGCCAACACCTCGTCGCGCATTTTCCGCACCGCCGCTTGCTGCTCCGCGATGGTGCCTTTCGCAGCCAGCGCCGGGTTCGCCGGGGCGAGCATCAATACCAACATTCCGAAAAGACCGACCCGACGGTTGAGTAAGATCATGCCCTGAGCAGAATCGGTTTCCCGGTTAGGGCAACTGCCCCGTTTCTCCACCGATCCGACAGAACCCGCGCCTTTTGCCTCGCCTCCGGCCGCCTCCGGGCGAAACCCTCCCACGCAAAACTCCCCATGAACCGCACCCTCGTAAAAGACGCCCTCGCCAGCGCCACCGCCCTCGACGCCCTCCTCCTCCAAGGTTGGGTCCGCACCCGCCGCGACGCCAAGGCTTTCTCCTTCGTCGAACTCAACGACGGCTCCTGCCTCAAGGGCATCCAGATCATCGTCGATGCCACCCTGCCCGACTACGCCGCCGTCGCCCGCGCCTCCACCGGTGCCTCCGTCGCGATCCGCGGCAAACTCGTCCCCTCCCAAGGTCAGGGACAGAAATGGGAGGTCGTCGCCGAAAGCTTCCACGTCGTCGGCGAAGCCGACGCGACCTATCCGCTCCAGAAAAAGGGCCATAGTCTGGAGTTTCTCCGCGAGATCGCCCACCTCCGCCCGCGCTCCAACCTCTTCGGCGCCGTCTTCCGCGTGCGCAGCCGGCTCGCCTACGCCGTCCACCGGTTCTTTCAGGAAAAGGCCTTCGTCTACGTCCACACCCCGATCATCACCGCGAGCGACGCCGAGGGCGCCGGCGATATGTTCCGTGTCACCACCCTCGACCTCGCCAACCCGCCGAAAACCCCCGAAGGCGCGATCGACACCGCACAGGATTTTTTCGCCAAGAAAACGTTCCTCACCGTCAGCGGCCAACTCGAGGCCGAGATTTTCGCGACGGCGCTTTCCAACGTCTACACCTTCGGCCCCACCTTCCGCGCGGAAAATTCCCACACCTCGCGCCACGCCTCGGAATTCTGGATGATCGAGCCCGAGATGGCCTTCTGCGACCTGTCCGGCGACATGGCGCTCGCCGAGGAGTTTGTGAAGTTCCTCATTCGCGATGCCCGGGAACACTGCGCCGCCGACCTCGAGTTCTTCGCCAAGTTCGTGGACAAGGATCTCCTCGCCCGCCTCGATTTCGTCCTCGAACGCCCCTTTCAGCGGTGCAGCTACACCGAGGCGATCGCGATCCTCAACCGGTCCGGCCGCACCTGGGAACACCCGGTCGCCTGGGGCGACAACCTCCAATCCGAGCACGAACGCTTCCTGAGCGAGGAACACTTCAAATGCCCCGTCACCGTCTACAATTATCCGCGCGCGATCAAAGCGTTCTATATGCGGAAAAACGAGGGCGAAGCCCCCGACCGCCAGACCGTCGCCGCGATGGATCTGCTCGTTCCGGGTATCGGCGAAATCATCGGCGGCAGCCAACGTGAGGAACGCCTTGCCGAGTTGCGCGAGGGCATGGCCCTGCACCACCTCGATGAGAAAGCCTATTGGTGGTATCTCGACCTCCGCCGCTACGGCACCGTCCCGCACGCGGGCTTCGGCCTCGGCTTCGAGCGAATGCTCATGTTCGTCACCGGCGTCGCCAACATCCGCGATGTCATCCCCTTCGCCCGCACCCCGGGCACGGCGGACTTCTGATTAAGGCAAACGCGAGTCGAAAATCTGGAACACAAGAAATCAGGAATTAAACTATGAGGCGGTTGGAGATTTCCCCTCTTTTCCTCTTCCTGATTTCCTGAGCTCCAGATTCCTCAACTCGCCCGCGCCTTCATCGTTCTTGTTTTCCAAATTCGCGGAATTTCCAAGACCGCCAGCGGCACGAAGATCCAGAGCACCTGCCCGCGGAAAATTTTCCGCGCCGCCGCCTGGTGATACGCCGCCAGCGCCCCCAGAAATTATGCTTGAGATCGAGTCCGCGATAAAAGCCGGCCACTTCTTTTTCGTAACCGTTGAACATCAGGGTCGCCTGCCGTCCCGCGAAGAAGCCGCCGCCGATCACGCGCTCGTTCGCTTGGGACCGGCGCGGATGATCGACCGTCGGATTCACGTTGGCGTAGAAGCCATATTTGTTTCCGGCCATCGCGGGGCGCATCTCCGAGTTGGCGGAGAATCGCATCTGCATCTGTAGGCGGCTCGCTTGCGAGCGCTCGGCGACTGGAGCGCCCGCAAGCGAGCACGCCTACCGGCAGATGCACCCGCCATTACGTTCCAAGTGTTCTGCGGCTGGCGCGCCGTGAACTCGATCTTCACGATCAATTTGATCCCCTTGAAGCCATACTTCCACGGCGTGACCAGCCGCAGCGGCGCGCCGTTCTGGTTGGGGATCGGTTTGCCGTAAATTCCCGTCGCGATGAACGCCAGATCGTTCATGGCCTCGTCCATCCGCAGCCCTTCGACATAGGGCCTGTCGAGCTCGCCACAAGCTTATGGGCCGTGCGTTTCAACCCGCCTGCCGCATCCTGCGGATTCTCTTTCGAGGGAAACCCGGCCGTCGCCCCTCGCAAGCCCCTTGGCAGGAGCAAGGCGGCCGTGGCCACGCCGGCGGCCCTGAGGAAATCACGGCGGTTGCGTAGGCGATAAACGGATTAGGCGGTGGTCGCCGATTCCGGGAGTTCCCAACTGCGTGGCGTGCGGATAGTCATGACAATTTTTTGGGGTCGGGGTTGAAAGACGTGGACGAGTCTTTCTATTCCGGGATTGCCGGGGAGCGCCGCATCACGCAAGCCTACCCTCCTTATGGGACGTCAATGGCTCCACGCAAAACGCGCCATCGTGAATGAGCGCAAAAGTAAGGTCGCCGGCAAACTGACCAAGGAGATCAGCGTCGCCGCCAAGCTCGGCGGGCCCGACCTCTCGGGCAATGCCCGGCTCTTCGCCGCCGTCGAGAAGGCCAAAAAGGCCAGCGTCACCCGCGACGTCATCGAGCGCGCCATCAAAAAAGGCGCCGGCATCGGCGACGATAAGATGGAACTCGAACATGTCGTCTTCGAAGGCTACGCGCCGCACAAGGTTCCCGTCATCGTCGAGATTTACACCGACAACCACCAACGCACCGCACCCGAGATGCGCTTCCTCTTCAAAAAGGGCATCCTCGGCTCCGCCGGCAGCAACAAGTTCCTTTTCGATCACGTCGGGCTCGTCGAAGCCCACCACCCCGACGCCGCGATCGACCTCGAAGCCGCCGCCATCGAGGCCGGGGCCAACGATTTTGAGGCCGTCTCGCACGAGAAAAACGACGACATCCCCGCCGACCACGCCGGCGCCCGCTTCACCACCGGGCTGAAGGATGTCCACGCCGTCTCCACTTGGCTGGCGAAAAACGGCTGGACCGTGGTCACCGCCGAACTCGGCTATCTAGCGAAGAACTATCCGGAGCTCGACGAAGCGACGCGCATCGAGGTCGGCGAATTTCTCCATGAGATCGACGATCACGAAGACGTGCAGCGCGTCTGGGCGGCCGTGAAGTAGTCCCCAATCCGGCCAAAGACCGGCATCTCGCCCGTGTTCGGGTCGGCAAAACACCGGCGAGTCGCCGCTGACTTTCGCCGAACCTCCGTGCACGCCGGTGGCGATCTTCACAAGGCATACGGCGTTTTGCTTGATGACGTCTCTTTACGCCCTGCTTTCTGTGCCATGAACACCCTTGTCTCAGCCCGCGGCCAAACCGTGGTCCCCAGCGAAATCCGGCACAAATACGGTTTGGGCGAAAACTCGCGACTCGCCTGGATCGACGAGGGCACCAGCCTGCGCGTTTTGCCGCTGGGTCGTGACGTCGGCAAATACGGCATCGGGATCGCCAAAGGTCTGGGTCTGACGAATTCCCTGCTGAAAATGCGCAAAGAGGAACGTGCCCGTGAGCGTCGCCCGCGCACTCCTTGATACTTCGGCGGTGCTCGCCGCCTTGGAGGGCGAGCCCGGCTGCGAGGATATTCGCGCCCGGCTGATCGGCGCCGACGCGGGAAAATCCGCGCTTTTTGTGAGTTTCGCGACGCTGGCCGAGGTCTACTACATCGCGTATCATGAACGCGGCGCCGTGAAGGCCGCTGATTTTGTGGCCGTCCTGCGGGGCTGGCCGGTGACGTTCTCTTACCCGGACGAAGCGCTGACCCTCTCGGCCGGCGCCCCCAAGGCGACTCACGCCATCTCGTTTGCCGACGCCTTTATCGCTGCCACCGCCCTAAGGTTTGATGCGGAACTGGTCCATAAAGACCCTGAGTTCGAATCGCTTTCCGGGAAGCTCAAACTCGCGCCCCTGCCCGACAAGCCGCGTCGGGCAAAGTAAACGGCCCGGCTTCATTTTCAAACGGCGGAATGCGCCGTTTCGTCGCCGGATAATGGCAATCATCAACCGAGATTGCCCGATTCCAATCAGTCGCGAAACAGGAAGTAAGCGGGAGAGTTCTTATACGGAAAGCCGACGGTGGACGACGGTAGTTTTCCTCTCTTGCCGCAACTACCGAACGAAATATGACCGCCAACGTTTCAGCGCCTGCCCGGTCAACGAGCGACCGCACGCTTCGATCTCATCGCGCGGCCCGGCGTAGACCAATTCCCCGCCGTCGCGCCCTCCGCCGGGCCCGAGGTCGATCAGCCAGTCGGCGAGGTTGATCACGTCGAGGTTGTGCTCGATCACGATGATCGTGTTGCCCGCGTCGCGCAGCTTGAACAGCAGGTCCAGCAGTTTCTGGATATCCACCCAGTGCAACCCCGTCGTGGGCTCGTCGAGGATGTAGAGCGTCGCGCCTTGCTGGCGTTTGCTGAGTTCGAGCGAGAGCTTGATGCGCTGCGCCTCGCCGCCCGAGAGCGTCGTCGAAGACTGCCCAAGCGTGAGGTAGCCGAGGCCGACCGCGTCGAGGGTCGCCAGCTTGTCGATCACGCGGGGGATGTTCCGAAAAAGCGCGATGGCTTCGCGCACCGTCATCGCGAGCACGTCGGCGATGGACTTGCCGTGAAACAAAATCTCCAGCGTCTCGCGATTAAAGCGTTTCCCTCCGCAGCTCGGGCACGGCGCATAGGCGTCGGCCATGAATTGCATGTCGAGTTTGATGGCGCCGTCGCCCTGACACCGCTCGCAGCGCCCGCCGCGCACGTTGAAGGAAAACCGGCTCGCCTTGTAGCCGCGCACCTTGGCGAGCGGCACCATCGCGAAAAGATCGCGCAACAGCCCGAGCAGATCGATGTAGGTCGCGGGGTTCGAGCGCGGACTCCGGCCGATCGGTTCCTGGTCCACCTGCACGAGCTTCTCGAAGAAATCCAGATTCTCGATGTGCCGGTGTTTGCCCGGCAGGCCGCGCGCTCCGTTCAGCTTTTTCGCGGCGGCGACGGCCAACACGTCGTTGACCAGCGTGCTCTTCCCGGAGCCGGAAACCCCCGTCACGACCGTGAGCAACCCGACCGGGAACTTCGCGTCGACGCCCTTGAGGTTGTGCTCCCGCGCCTCGCGCACCGTCAGCCAGGCCCCGTCGGGCTTCTTCAAGCCCGCCGCTTTCGTGACCGCCATTTTTCGCGCGAGAAACGGTCCGGTGCGCGACTTGCCGGGCGGTTGCGCCGCGCATTGCTCCGGCGTGCCTTGAAACAGGATGCTCCCGCCCTCGACGCCCGCCTGCGGCCCGAGTTCCAAGATCTCATCCGCCGCCCGCATCGTGTCCTCGTCGTGCTCGACCACGAGCACGGTGTTCCCCCGGTCGCGCAGCGCCACCAGCGTCTCGATCAGCTTTTGATTGTCGTGCGCGTGCAGGCCGATGCTCGGTTCGTCGAGCACGTAGATCACGCCGATCAGCCCCATGCCAAGCTGCGTCGCGAGCCGCACGCGCTGCGATTCGCCCCCCGAGAGGGACGTGTAGTCGCGCTCCAAAGTCAGGTAGCCGAGCCCGGTCTCCAGAAGGAAATGCAGCCGCTGCTCGATGCCGACCACCACGTCGTTCAGCGCCGCATTGTCGCGATGCGCCGCCAGCAACCCGCGCGCGAATGCGTGCGCTTCGCCGATGTCCAACGCCATGAACTCCGGAAACGATTTCCCCGTCACGCGCACCGCCGCGCTCCGCGCATTCAGGCGCGCGCCATGGCACTCCGGACACTCGCCGCTGACCATGAACGTCGTCAGCCGCGCGCGGAATCCCTCGCTTTCGGTATGGCGAAAACTCTCCTCCAAATCCGCGATCACCCCCGTAAACGGCATGGCCTTCGCCTCGCGCATACGGCGTAACTTGAAGGCGAACTCCCGCGGTCCCGCGCCGTGCAGAATCGCGTCGCGCGTCTTCTGCGGCAAATCCTTCCACGGCGTTTCCGGATCGAACGGCAACTGCTCGGCGAGCTGTTTGAGCAGCGCGTTGTGCTTGATGATGAGATTTTTTCCGCCGATCCGCCAGGGCTTGAGCGCTCCGCCGCGCACGGACTTCTCCGCGTCGGCCACGATCAGCTCGGGGACAAACCGCAGCTTGCGCCCGAGACCGCCGCAGGTGCCGCATGCGCCGTCGGTGTGATTGAAGGAAAAATGCCGCGGCGTGAGTTTCTCGAAGACATCGCCGCAGATCTCGCACGCGAGCGACTGGCTCAACGCCACTTCGCGCCATGGCGCGTCGGCCGTTTTCTGCGCGAGCACGAGGACGCGGTCCTTACCCTCGCGAAACGCCAGCTCGAGCGAGTCCGCCAGCCGGCTGCGCTGGTCCACCGTCGCCAGCAGCCGGTCGATCACGATTTCGACCGTCAGCTCCTTCGTGCCCGATCCGGCGGGGATCAGCTTCGGGTCGTCGAGAGCCTTGATTTCGCCATCGAGCCGCACGCGTTGAAAACCCCGCTGCCGCACCCGCGGCAGCTCGTCGCGCAGCACGCTCGGCTTGGCCCGCATGAGGGGCGCGAGCAGGACCACGCGCTCGCCGGCGCACTCGGCGAGCACCCGCCGCACGTTGTCGTCGAGCGAGCGCTGCACCACGCGCCCGCCGTCTTTCGGACAACATTGCTCGCCCGCCAGCGCCCACAGCAGTTGCGCGTAATCGGCGATTTCCGTGACCGTCGCGATCGTCGTGCGCGGGGAGCCGCCGCCCGTCCGCTGCTCGATCGCCAGCACCGGCGAGAGCCCGTGGATAAAGTCGACGTCCGGCCGTTTCATCTGGTCGAGCACCTGCCGCGCCTGCGTCGAGAGGCTCTCCATGTATTTGCGGTAGCCCTCCGCGTAGATCGTGTCGAAGGCCAGCGAGGATTTCCCCGATCCGCTGGGCCCGGTGATGACCACGAGCTTCCCCCGCGGGAGCCGCACCTCCAGGTCCTTGAGGTTGTGCTCGCGGGCGCCTTTGACGTGGATGTGGGTGGCGGCCTGCATGACGGGAACCGCGCAGCTTACGCATCCCCGCCGCGCGTCAACGCCCCAATCTTTCCCACGGGCTTTTTCTGCAAATTCGACCTGTCTCTTATACACATCTGACGCTGCCGACGAATAGAGAGGTGTAGATCTCGGTGGTCGCCGTATCAT
>ENA-ORBV01006937-ORBV01006937.1-microbial-mat-metagenome-genome-assembly--contig:-NODE-6937-length-19703-cov-6.031387_pt1 | contig 19703 bp, 19 predicted proteins | sample MGYA00237777_ERZ505514 | MGnify/ENA primary metagenome ERZ505514 (study PRJEB26160, sample SAMN06269048) | microbial mat metagenome | isolation source: Oligotrophic lake microbial mat | place... | reverse complement strand
GTAAGCGTGGTGGGATTTCATGCCTCCACGGTAAACTATGAATGTGTAAGGTTAATTGCTGCAACAAGAACATAATAAGTCAATAATTCTCTTTACCAATGCCCCTGGGCTCTTTTGTCGATACGGAGAAGCGGTAGTTTTGCTACTATTGCTCGCATGCGGCACCTCCCTCGCAGTGCATTGCTCGCGCTTGCGGCCACGCTTCTCCTCTGCCTTCCTGCCTTGAGAGGGGAGTTTCTGGGGTTCGACGACGAGCTGCTCGTGCTCGATAATCCCAAAGTGCATGGGCTGAGTGTGGCAAACATCAAAGCGGCCTTCACGACGTTTGATCCGGAACTCTACGTGCCTCTCACCTTGCTCACGTATCAAGTGGAGTGGTTGCTTGTTGGCGATGACCCTTTGCTCTACCACGTCACGAATCTTTTGCTGCATCTCGCCTCCACACTCTTTGTGTTCCTCATCGCGCGTGTCTTTTTCACCGATCGCGTGAGTGCGCTCTGCGCGGTGTTGTTCTCGCTGCATCCGGTACAAGTCGAGGCCGTCGCGTGGATCAGCGGGCGCAAGGATCTGCTCGCGTCGATGTTTTTCCTCGCGAGCACCTACACGTATCTGCATTGGAAGCGAGAAGGCACGGGTAAGTTTCTCAGCGTGCTGCTCTTTGCATTGGGTCTCCTGGCCAAAGTATCGATTTTTCCGCTGCCGCTTGCGCTTCTGCTCCTCGATTACCTCAGCGAGAAGCGCGTGACAAAGCAAGACATCATCGAGAAGTGGCCGTACGCTGTGCTCTCGATCGTTTTCCTCGCAGTCGCGTTGCTTGGCAAGCAAACCCAAGTCGTTACGGAGCCGCAGCATCTTCTTCTGCTCTCCTTCGCATCCGTTCCGCTCTCGCTGCTGCACAGCGTGTATCCGGTCGGCCTCACGATCTTCTATCCCTTCATTGATCCTGTGAGCGTGTCGCATCCGCAGATCGCGGGAGGAATGCTGGTTCTACTTATACTCGCTGGGCTGAGTGTCTTCGTGCGAAAAAAATTCCACGTCGCGCTCTTTGCGCTGCTCTGGTTTATCGTGCTTCTCGCACCGTCGCTCCTCAATATGTTCAAGGGCGGCGAGCTGGGTGTGCCGGATATCTATCTCACGTCCGATCGCTACGTGTACCTCGCGATCCTCGGTCCGGTGCTGCTCCTTGGTTTCCTCATCAGTCGCTACGAGAGACGGTGGTGGGCAGTGCTTCCGGTTTTGGGGATCTTTGGCGTTCTCACTCTGATCCAGATCCACACTTGGCACGACAGCACAGCACTCTTCCGGCGCGTCGTTGATACCGGCCAGCCCGCGCATGTCGCGTACACCAACCTTGGCAGCTACGTGGCCCAAGCAGGGGATTTGCAAGAAGCCGAAGCGCTCTACGAGCAGTCGCTCGCGATCCGTAACACATCGCGCGGCCTCTACAACCTGGTGCAGATCAAAGGCAAGCTTGGCAAAAAGGACGAAGCACGGGCGCTCTACAATGAATACGTGAAGCTGCGACCGAAAGAGTACGACAAGCACGCGCTGCTCCGGAAGTTCTTCGAGTAAGTCGCGAGAAACACAGCAAAAATGCAAGAGACCCATTTGGTCGTTGTCAGAGAGCTCGATACTATGGTGTGCATCTCCATGAAGCGCTCGCTCGCCCCACTGGCTGTTGCCTTGCTCCTCGTGCCTGTATTGGCATGGGCTGCAACGGGCCTTGCTCCGGAGACAAAAACCTCGACGGTGCTCATTGCGAATTACAGTACAAAGGGCCAGTTCATCGGCTGGGGCTCGGGATTTTTCGTCGATGAGGGGATTGTCGTCACCAACAGGCACGTCATCGAGACCGGCGACTGGTACCGCGTGTATGCCACCGGTAGTGATGAAAGCGTCGATATGCAGTGCTACCGGGATATCACGAAGAGTGATGTGAAGATCAACCTTGAGGACGACGTCGCCTACATGCGCGCGTATCTGCCCTGCGCGCACGGCACGCTGCTCTTTGCCGAGGATCCGCAGATCGGCGATCCGCTCTGGATCATCGGCTATCCCTACAAAAATTCCGTCGAAGAGTCGCTGCGGCTCACGGTTTCATCCGGATCGATGGTCGAAGAGACGTGGCAGGGCTGGCTCGGCACCGATGCCTATCTTGATCTGGGCAATTCCGGCGGGCCCGTGGTGAACGAAGCGGGTGTGGCGGGCGTCGCGGTTGCGAAGGGTGTGGATGAAGAAGGAGCCTACGTCGTCGGCTACTTCATTCCCTCGTCGGTGATCTTGAATGGCCTCCTCTACGCGAACGATTCACGCTTTGGCTACACGCCGCAGAGTGCTATTTCTTCTCGGCGCAGTTCATCATCGCGCAGTTCGTCGTCTTCGTCGCTCAGCAGCCGTCCGAGCGTGTCGTCCGTCTCGTCTTCGTCTCGCTCTGCACAGTCTTCCTCACGGCCTCACGTGGCGCCACCTACAAGCCCGCTCCAAGTCCGTGCGTGCCTGCGCGCCACGAGGCTCGCACAACATAGTCCACTTGTGATGCAACGGCTCAACGAACGACTCTACAGGCGGTTTGGGTTCCGGTGTGCGTAGCGAAGAAGCCTTAGGAGAGCGACCCCTCATCGATCTTCACCTCGTCGATGACCTTTTGCTGCAGTTGCTCGTCTTCGAGGAGTGTCTTCTGCTTCCAGTTGCTCCGCTTGAACCAGTAGAGCACGAGCGCGGTCGAGACGAGGTTCGACACCGTGAACGACCACCAGATGCCATTGAGGCCGAGCGGTGTGTATTGCGAGAGCACGAGTGCCAACGGGAATTGGATCAGCCACTGCGAGATGAGTGTGAGATTCATCGATGCCTTCGTGTCGCCCGCACCGCGCAGGGTGCCCATGATGGTCATCTGCAGGCCGATGAAGCCGAAGGTAAACGCCATGATGCGCACGAATGTCACGCTCATCGGGATCGCTTCGCCGCCCTGCGGCACAAAGAACCGTGCCAAGGGCTCCGCCACAAAGAAGAGGATGACGCCCATCACGGAGAGGATCACAAAGCCAAGGATCGAGCCGATGGAGTTGGTCTCCGAAGCGGGAAATGTAGTCTAATCTTCCACTTCCCAATTGAAATGTCGAAAAAGAATTCCAAGAACTTTTCCTCTCATACAAGCCATACCTTTTCTTTTTTTATTGGTTTAACCGGACACTAGTGTTTTGGCATCTATTTCTTCGGAGACGACGGCATCACTGGCTGGAGCTAGATTGAGGGCAATATCGGAGGATAATCGATGTTATTCACACCGCTGCGAACATAGATTACAATGCCGCTCTATGAGCGACATCTCAGAGTATCTCTCAACGCACGAAATCCCTTTCCAAAGATTTGAACACGATCCAGTTCATACGATTGAGGATCTCGATAAATTGCCAGAAATGGATGCGGCTATCACCAAGAATCTCTTTCTTCGAGATAAATCTCAGCAATATCTCCTCGTAACCGTTGGAGTACATAAAAGCGTCGATCTCAAAAAACTAGGGGAGGCAGTCGGTCATAAGAAATTAAGTTTTGCATCTTCAGAAAATCTTAAGAAGTTGTTAGGTGTAGAGCCTGGAGCAGCAACGCTCCTTGGATTGATCCATGACACACAGCATGCCGTTACGATGTTGATTGATAAAGATTTATGGGATCAGAACGAATCATTTCAGTGCCATCCGCTGGTGAATTCCGCAAGCCTCGTTCTCTCGAAGAAGGCTTTGGAAGGGTTTTTTGCAAGTACAGGACATACAGTTCAGTTTGTAGACGTCCCCGCGAGGTAGAATTCACTATAGTGCTATTTACAAAATGAAAAAAAAAGTGATACGATGATGTACCTTTTCACTGTTCAAATGGCTTTAGAAAACATTGATTTCAATAGGATTGCATTAGAGGCATCAAGACATCTCACGTCCTTTGAGGAATCCGATCATTCTGATGCGTTGGTTGTAGAGAAGTTACGTGGGAACTTTCAGGAAGAGCTAAAAAAAATGGAGCGCAAAGCATATTATCCACGCGCTGATCGTTTTATTTCTCAGGAGAAGAAGAGTCATCGGCCTGCACAAATGGAAACGCCGCTCGTGGTAGATAACGTTGATCTGAACCAACTGATGTTTCTTTTATTTGAGCGCGTTACCAATCTCAAGGGCTTGCTCTACCAATATTACAAGCAAAGTGACAAATATGATGCAAAAGGTGATTTTAATATTCGAATCGAACCTTTCATGAATAAGGTTTCACACCAAGAGATTCAGACCGTCGTAGCAGGCCTCTTGCCGACTGAGCTTGATCCCGCAAGCGACGGTTCGTTCATGAAGTATGCGGACCAATTGGCAACCGTTATTCATGAAAAAAAGTTATCTGGCACAAAACATAATTTTCTGCCAAAGAAAATTCGAGAACGTCGCAACGCCTCTGAATACAGAAATGCCGTTCGCAATTACATACAAAGCATGGGGCAGCATTACGTGAGACTGAAGAGAGATTCGCAGAGCGAGAAAACGCAGCAGACATTGGAAATGATTCGTTCCACAATCGTTTCTCTGCTTTGTGCATCAAGAATCAACGAGCTTTCGCATGATGGGTTGGTGCGTTTGGATTTTTCGGAAGTATTGACGGCGTATGCCGATGAGATTGCTCTTGCCCTCGGGATTCGGGTCGATCCCGTCAAGAATGACAGCCGCCTTGATTTTGAATTTGCACCGAGAACCGTTGATTACATTGATCTCGGGACTCGCTATGGCGATTGTACTTCTAGGAATAGTTCGACTCAGGTCGACGAAGTACCGAACATTTTCTGGACAATCGCCAGTTATTCCATGGATATCTTTCATCAGGTACAAGAATTGAGGATCGATGGGGAGCCACTGATGAAAGCGCATGTGACTCCCTGTTTTTTCCGTGGTGAATCCGCTCTGAATATCGATGCCATTGAAACAACTCTGAAGATACGGGATTACCAATCCAATAGAGATCCGATTCCGAATCCGGCTTGTGATCCGGTCTTATTTAAGAGAAAGAAGGAATTCTTCGACTTATCGCTCGACCGTATTCGTCAATTGGCCCATGCGATGGGGATAGAGACGGTTATCTGTGACGGCTACTCTAACACGCAATGGGCAAGGCAGGAGATCGAGCATTACCCTACAAACACGTATCATATTGACGAATATCATTCCTTGTATGATGGTTCATTTCCGCGCGATTTTGCAGAGGCTCTGTTGCAGGTAAGCATTTCCATGCGTACGGAAATTCAAGCCCTGAATACTGCAATTTGGGATCAGGGATTACGGCCAAATTTTAAGACTAATCGGATGATTCAAGGTAAGGCATTTGATTCGAAAAATGCGATCCGGAGAATCTAGGTCGTAAAAAATGAGGCAACTGATTCCTCTTTCATGGCCGTAGGATCCGAAGAAAAATTCTTGATCGCATCCACAATGAATGCAGCACCCTTTTTTGCTGTTGCTTCATCGATATTCAGATGTGGGTGAATGCGAAGCACATTATTATCTTGACCGTAATATCCTATGTACACACCGCGTTCCAAGCACATGAGACCGATTTTTGGACCAATGGAGCGTTCGGATTTCAGCGCAATGCCAAGCATCAGCCCTTTTCCCCGTACTTCTTCAAAAATCGGACAATGCTTGAGTTCTGTCTCTAGCATTTTCTTGAGAAAACTACCGATAGTTCGGACATTTTCTAAGACAGATTCTCTTTCAAATGCATGAAGAAGTTCCAATCCTACAGAGCAACTTGCTGCATGACCGCATAGCGTAAACGCATTCTGTGCATTCTGCAGGCTATCAATGATCTCTGCTCTGCCTATACAAGCACTCAATGGTACATATCCGCCTCCGAGCGCTTTCGCTGTACAAAAAAGATCGGGTTTGAACCCAAATTGTTCATAGCCCCAAAATGTTCCAGTTCTTCCAATCCCTGTTTGGATCTCGTCAAGAATGAGGATTGCGCCGTGTGAATGCAACAGCTCAATCACCGACGGAAAGAAGGTAGAATCAGGTTCAAGAATACCTCCATCGCCAAGAATGGTTTCCATGAGTAAACATGCAATGTCCCCCTTCTTCAATTCTGCCTCAATTGTTTGCAGTACGTCGCTGGAAGAGGACCTTTGTGGATACGGAAGATGGGTAAAACACGGGGGGAGACAGAGATTCTTCTTCAAGCCTTCGAATCCGTTTGCCGCCAACGATAGAAAAGTGCCACCATGATAAGACCTTTCGAAAGCAAGCATGCGGCTCTTTCCAGTGAAAGCTTGCGCACATTTGAGAGCGGCATCAATCGAATCTGATCCAAAAGCGCCAAAGAGCAACTTTGCGTTCGGAATTCCGCTTGTTGCAGTTAATTTTTTGGCATACTCCTGAACAATTTCCGTAAACGTGTACACCGTACAGGTGTGCGGTACCTTCTCACATTGTTTGACGTATGCATTTACCAAATCCTGTCTTCCATATCCCAAAGGCAAAGACGAAGCGGCAGACATAAAATCAAGATAAGTTTTTCCTTCAGCATCCGTGAAGGTATGGCCATCTGCATGGTCAATCGTCAGACCGTAGAGATTTAAGTCCTGCGCTTTGCCGATGTACTGGTTTCGATCAATGCTCATAACAATCTGACGCAGTGTATTATGCAGGTTTTTTGATGCTCAAGAAAAATGATTTGAGTGTAGAATCCGCCTCAGTATCGGGAATCGTCGATGCTTCCACCCCACGCTCCTGAGCTATGGCATCCTTTACCATGGAAAGGAGTGCCTTGTAATCGGTATCAATACTCTTGGAAATAGCTTTATCTTTTATCTTTTTCACATCAGGAACGATGGGTTCCCCATTCAGCTCGTAAATAGAGGTATCAACAGGGTGCAAAAGATAGTAGGGAGGATGTTGCCCAGCTTTTTGCAGTGTACGGATAGAAAGAGGATGATACGAAGAGTGCAGATGGTCAGGGCCTTGTCGATCCTCGCTGAACATGCGTCGAAATTCATTAAAAAATTGCTCTCCCTTTCCGCCAATACTCCAGACAATGTCTGGCCTCTCTTCAGCGTATGTCGTATCCCGATGCCAATCCGGCGCAATGACATCCAAAAAGATAGAAATATGTGCGGCGATATATTGTTGTACGCGATGCACAGCATCAGCAGGATCACTGAGGCGTTCTTTTTTCATCATACGCTCGGCTTGCCCTTCAATTTTTTGTAAGCTGGGATGATGCGCTGGTAGATGTGCAAAGTATGCTTGCGATTCTGCAAGAGTCGGATAGGCAATCTCATCATCAGTTTCAAAGAAGACATTTTCCCCAATATCAGGTGCAAAACGATCAATGAATGCGCGGAGAACGTTTTGCATGTCTTTTGCCGATGAGTGGATGCGCTCGATATTCATAGCATTCACAAGCCCTGCAATCTTGTGGGCATTGAGGACACGAAATCTTGGGATAATGGCGATGTCACCATTCTTTTGATGCTTCAGAAAAATTCTCATGATCTCACACGCTCCTGAAATATAGCTGGGCATGCGCGTAGAAGGCTGGTCCTCGCTTCCCCCGAAACCTGTGGTCAACACAAAGGATGGTTGTTGGCCATTGGCTAGACGGAAGCAGGTTTCAAGTATTCTCTGCAAATCACCTGCATGAAGCCCTTGTAGCTGCTCTGCACTCAGTAGATCTTTATACAAGGCAAACGCCTGTTTTCGTTCCTGGAAGAGTCTTTGCTGCATTTGGGAAGCCGATTCACCTTTGTGCGGTTGAATTTGTGGAACGGATGTCATGTACGTATGCATTGTTTCATCAGTATCCAAGGCAGTGGGAAGAAAAACGGTAGTGGGATTCGCCTCCACCCCAGCCACACCACTTCGATGAAGCTGCACACCATTGATTCCTCGCTGTAAGTTCTGTCGTAATCCAAAGAGAGATTCTATCGTCTGAGGATCTTTTGTGGCCAATAGTAATCCAGTTTGAATGTTTCTTGGAAAGACAACTCCTACGTCAGGCATTTGCAGAGCCTCTATGCCATGTCGTGTAAAAAGTTGTGCTGACCGGATATCTTCATCTTTATGGAGTATATCTACGATGTCGCATGCCGCAGCAGCAGCAATAGCTTCACCGTACCTATCCCTCACTTTTTCGATTGCATCAGGTGACTCCGATGCGGATGCAAGCGCATGCCTTTCGGAAGGCCGGAAAGGGTAGGTTTGTAGAGCGGTCGATGCATCGACCAACTCTCTGGCGCTGATGTCGGAAGTGGTTTGCATAATGAGTGGAGAATAAAAAAATCTTCCTAGTGGGAGGAAGAGCGGCTTTCGGGATGTGGAAGTTACAGATCCTCAGCAAGCACTCTTCCTCGAGACGAGGAGAAGGAGGCTAAGGCCGAGGAGGATCTGGCGATTACTCATATGTAAGATCGAGAGCATTTTACTCAATATTTTATGAGTGTCAACTACAATTTTTTCAAAATGTTGTGTTGCAGAGAAGGTATACTCTGTTGTATATTTGCTCCCTTTACTTCCCACCAGACGCTTATGGAAAAATCCTACAATCCACAGGAAAGAGAGCAATATTGGACTGAAAAATGGGTGGAAGACAAGCTCTACCGGACGCCTGATAACGTCGATCATCCAGAAAAGAACGAGTATGTGCTTGATATGTTTCCGTATCCATCAGGCTCTGGACTGCACGTAGGGCACCCTATGGGGTATGTGGGGACTGATATTTATTCGAGAATGAGGAGAATGCAGGGTCAGAACGTTCTGCATCCGATGGGATACGACGCATTTGGGTTACCAGCGGAGCAATATGCTATAGAAACTGGCAATCACCCTAACACCGTTGTAGATGCTGCCATCGAGAGTTTTCGTGCAGTCATGCAACGCCTTGGTCTCTCCTATGATTGGGATCGTGAAGTAAATACGTCAGATCCTGATTACTACAAATGGACACAGTGGATTTTCACGAAGTTGCACGAGCGCGGATTGGCATCGTATGAGGATACGGAAGTATCGTGGTGCCCAGGCCTAGGAACAGTACTCGCAAATGATGAGATAGAAGACGACGGAAAGACATCGAAACGAGGCGGTTTCCCCGTAGAGAAAAAAATTCTCAAACAGTGGATTCTAAAAATAACGGATTACGCTGATCGGCTTTTGGAAGATCTCGATCTGCTTGATTGGCCAGAACATATCAAGGAAGCGCAGAGAAACCATATCGGTAGATCTGAAGGTCTTGAGATTACTTTCGATCTCAACGGCCATGATTTGGAAGTCTTTACCACGCATCCTGAAACGTTGTACGGCGTAACGTTTATTGTCCTCTCGACAAGCCATCCACTCATTGGTGCCGTTACTGAAGAAGGAAGGAGTGAGAAAATCGATTCGTATATTGCCGCTTCAGAAAATCTTTCCGATCTTGAACGGATGACCAAGGAGAAAACAGGTGTGTTTACTGGTGCGTATGCCAAGCATCCGATCACCGGTGAACAGATAGAAATATGGGTGGCCGATTATGTGAAGGCAGGATACGCAAAAGGGGCAGTAATGGGTGTGCCAACAGGAGACGATCGAGATAACGAATTTGCTGAGAAGTACAACATCCCGAAGCGCGAAATTTATGAAGGTGGTGTGTATGCCAAGAAAAAAGGCGAGCCCGAGGGTACATTGATGAATTCTGGCATACTCGACGCGCTTTCAGAAAGCGATGCAAAAAAAGCAATGGCGAAGTACGCACAAGAACAAGGGTTCGGCACAAAAACGGTCAATTATCATTTGCACGACTGGACGTTCAGCCGTCAACGGTTTTGGGGTGAGCCTTTCCCCATTATCCATCGTCCGGATGGAAGCGTGGCAGTACTGGACATCGGTGATCTCCCTCTCACATTGCCGGAAATGGATGATTTCAAACCTGTCCCATCCGAGAATCCTGTGAAAGTCCTTGATCGTGCGAAGGATTGGGTACAGACCCCAGATGGAAAAAGGGAGACGAACACCATGCCTGGTGCAGCTGGCAGTTCTTGGTATTTCTTGCGCTATATCGATCCGAAGAACCCAGATGTTTTCGCGGAGATGGAGAAACTAAAGGCATGGTTGCCTGTCGATTTGTATGTGGGAGGATCTGAGCATACGACTGGTCATGTGCTTTACGCTCGTTTCTGGCACAAAGTCCTCTACGATGCAGGCCTTGTTCCGACGCCCGAACCTTTTCAACGACTCGTCAATCAAGGCCTGTTATTGGGTGAAGATGGAGAGAAAATGTCCAAATCCAAAGGGAATGCCGTCCCTGTGAAAGAGGCCATCCAGAAGTATGGTGCGGATGTCATCCGCACGTATGAAATGTTCATGGGCCCGTTTGAGAGAGTAAAGCGATGGGATACCGATGGCATCAAGGGTGTGCAACGTTGGCTTGAGAATGCGGTGAAGGTGTTCAGCCGCGTAACGGCTGATGCCGAGATGGATATGAACCTCAAGCAGGAAATCAATGCGTGTGTGAAGAAAGTGACGGACGAAACGACTTCCCTGAAGTTCAATACTGCCATCGCTGCGATGATGGATTTGGTCAATAACAAGCTGAAGAATGTGAAGCAGGTACCACCAGACTTAGCGCAGATTCTTTGCAAATTGATTGCGCCATATGCACCGATGTTGGCCGAGGAAATGTGGTGCAACGTACTTGAGCAGGAGTACAGCGTTCATACGTCTGAATGGCCCGCATACGACGAAACACTTGCCAGACTGCAGGTGGTAGAAGTTGTGGTGCAGATTAACGGAAAAGTACGTGCGACTATTGATGTCGATCCTGAGAATGCAGCCAATGAAGAAGTGGTTGCAGCATTGGCTCGTACCAGTGAAAAGATTGCTAGAACTCTTGCTGACAAAACTGTAAAACAGCAGCATTTTGTACCAGGAAGATTGATCAATTTTGTACTGGAGAAGTAAAGGGCGCCTACGATCAAACACGACGTTGAACGCATAAGGTTCAGCGTCATTGTTTGATGAAGAATTGAGGGATATCGGATGATTCTGAACCGTATTTAGGGGTCTTTCCCCTAGCCTTTGCGGTCGGGTCGCGACCATATGCATATCATACTATTATTCAAAGAATTTAGCTTTATGTCGTATAATTCGCAGTAGATGGTAACTTTTGAACTTCCAAAACCTGAGAACTGGCAAGACTTCGAGCAAATTGCTTGTGATTTGTACAAGAAATTTGGAAGGATCCTGAGGCGCAACTTCATGGCAGAAGTGGTCAGGCACAATTTGGCATTGATGCCCTGGGGAGAATTGATGGCAAAGGAGATTTCTTAGCTATTCAGTGTAAATCTAAAAACCAATTTGCAGAGTCTATCACAGAGCAGGACATTCTTGATGAGATCAAAAAAGTTGAAGGGCTACCAGAGCTACAAGCAGACGAAGATTGATGAGTCCAAGGGCGAGGAGTGGTTTTGCTCGGAAGACGAGGCGAAAAGCGCTGGTTGGAGGAAAGCTCTTAACTGTTCATAATATTTTTGCATTGCGTCGGTCATACGTAGCCAAAGGGGAAAAAATCGTCTCCACTGAGAAGATTTATCAGTAGCTGTCTTTCTTTTTCGGTAAGGCGGCACGCATCGTCTGTCTCTCGCACGTAGTCTTTTTCCAGCTCAATTCTATCGAACGGCAGAATGAGTCCAACGTTCTTGAATTCGTGCTTCAAGTATGCGTCTCGCGCAATCTCAGTCCAGTCGAGGGGATTCAAAACCTGGATGACGAGTACATTTGGATGACCTTTTATAAACTCTTTCGATTTTTTGGTAATTCTGTCGATTTGCCGCGAGCCATTAACTTCTGAAACATCCGAAGACCAAATGCTCACTTTCTGGCTCCTTCGCATCGGAAGTCGTGCCTTCATTTGGTCGGATTCATCAAGAACGGTTATCTCTAAATGCACCATGCGGTCATCCAGTACCACCCCAATGTCTGCATCTTTTTTACCTCTTGTCGGAATGTTTAGGCTCACTCGATTATCGGGTATCTGGGCAAGTAAGTTGCCAGTTATAGCGACCTCGAACAGTCCAAGAAGCGATTGCGAACGTGAGTCGGAGCGCATCCTTTTGCAAAGATGTTTCCAGTTCGACGCGGACATTTTTGGTTTCATCAGGGTTAGAAATTCGAGTAATTTTGTACGCTGTTCCGGCGGCTGCAAAATTGAATATGCATCTGAAATGTCTCTGGACAGTTTTGCTTCATATGCTTTTGCCTGACCTTTAACCGATGCGAAGAAGGATGTCGGAAATATTTCTGCAAGTAGAGTCCCCTCGATTTCTTTCTGGATTTTCTCAACCTCAGCAACAGATGGCTTAAACGGATTAACCATGCGGTCCAATGCCAATTGTGCGCCTCGTAACATGGGTGTCAGTTTACTTGAAAAAGGCATAAAATGGTATTTCAATGCCACTCCCAAAAATGACATCAGAGGAGTTTTTGAGAGCTTTAACCCATGAGCCTTATGTCCAGTGCCCTATCTGCGGGGCAGAGGAAGCGTGTGGCACGTGTGTCATTGCCCATCATTCTTTTACGAGACGTTGCGTCAAATGTGGTGAGAATTCGCAGGGCGGCAGATTGCCTGACCTCGACAAAGAGATTGCTTACCTCGATCAGTGTGCACTTGGCTTCATTCTGCGAGCATTGATGTACAAAGAAGGTAAAAACAAAGAGCATCCATCACAAGTGACTACTGTGGAGAACTTCTTAAAAGCTTTTGAGAAACTAGGGACGATCTTGAATTTCAAATTTCCCAGTTCTTCGGGCTGTTCATCTTGGGAGAAGATGTCGTCAACGAAGTTCTGGAACGCGCCAAAGAGGTACTGACCGAAATGCACGGCGACAAGAACACGGAGCTACGGAAGCTCGCCAAGGACATCCTCAAGCTTGAAACGCAACGCCAGAACCTTGAAATCGCGTACTTGGAGGGAGCGTACAAGGGTGACGATACCTTTCAGGAACGCAATGCGGAGCGCATAGATACCGAGCTTGCCAAGTGCCGTAATCGTACCGTTGAGATTGAGAATAGCCGCAAAGACATTTCTAAGCTCTTTGTCGCGCTCGTGAAGCTTGCCCGTGATCTGCCTCAGGCTTATTTGAAATCACCGCCAGAGGTCAAGAAAATGTACCTGACGCTATTCTGGGATAAATTCGTGATCGAGAAAAAAGAGATCGTACAGGCTGTACCTTCAGAACCCGTTATGGGTACATGGTGAATTAGCCATGCACCAGATCAAGACTGATAAGAGCCTTTCATGGTATCCAGAGAATCTTGCACAGCTTTCCTATGAAGATTACGTGCACAACTGTTCTTTGCTTCAGCAGTTAGCCGATGTCCTACATGTTCACCGCCAACGCCTGACTCACCCGTGGCGTCCCGTCAAACGGATAGCGTTTTCGCCAGATTTCCTAGAAAGGGTACGTCTCACAGTTGGCAAGTTGAGTGATGCGGTCAGTCAATTGGTGGTGGCTTTATCAAAACTGGAAAAATTGCCCCATTGGTCACAGATTCCTTGTGTTCAGGATGCCAAGCGCATATTCAGTGCTGCATCATTCTTTAAGGCAAACAGTCAGACTTCTCCATTGATTCAAAACGGCTTTAGCGCGGAGGCTGTTGAGAAATTCCTGGGCAAGTGTGCGGAAGTTGAAAAAATCGTCGCGGAATATCAGAGGCACGTTGCCCAATCACCAAAAACATTTCGTATACCCGATGAGTGGCAGGATAGTGCCTCTGCTCTCGACCTTATACGCAGTGAAGCAGCGATTGACGGTATTGGAACTTGGAACTCCACAGCCGCACAGTTACCCGATATATTGAAAGAGATTGAAAGGCTAGGGGCAGATACTACCGAAGGAACGGGCGTTAACATTTTGCACATGCCCTATGACGAAGTAATTACGCTTTCTAAGTTATTTATTTTTGCCAATGAATTAAAAGGTATTACTGGATGGTATTCATTGTCGGCACTGAAAGAAGTGAAACAGGCGATTGAAATAATTTATAAGCTGAACGAAGAAGTTTGCCAGAGAGAGCAACTACTCCAGCAGTACGGAGTGCTGGAGGAAGACATCAACAGAAAGAAGCTCCAAGATATTGAGCAGCGTTTTAGGGCAGGCTATCGAACATGGCTACGTAATTTTTCATCACAATACAGACAAGATTGTGCCGCTGTCGTTTCCTACTGTTCACTCGATGCGCCGAAAAAGCATAATGGATTAAGAGATTTAACATTGGCTCTTTCGGAATTGGAACGGCGTAAGAAGTATCTCGCAAAGTGCTTGCTGGAGTTCTCGTCGAAACATTTGAAGAAGCCAGTGGATAGAGAGGATATACAGACGTTAATAGATGCCATTCGAGAGGCTGAAAAGCTCATGGATGAGCGCAAGATTGATACTGTGCCAGTCGATTATCAGCACCTGATTGAAAAGTGTCGCAAGAAAACGGTTTTGCCTGACTTAGCGGCTGCTCTTATTGCCTTACAGCCCTTAGACGATAGTGCGAAAGAGTTAATCGCCTCCGTGCATGTAGGGCGTCAGCCACTGATGCAACGAGTAACGTTTTTGCATACGTTGAAACAGCAGGTAGAGAGTGCCGTCTTACTACAGGCAAGCGTGTCGGCGCACATTGAAAGCGGAAAGGCAGCATCAACCTTGGGCGAACTTGGCGAGGATGCAGGCCAATTACAGGCCGTACATGCACTAAAAAAACAGGTAGATGAGCTAGGTTTCACTGAGGAATTTAATACGCAAGCTCCCGCGAGCATCGAGATTTTAGAAACCCCCGACACGATATTGAAGTACAAAGATTTTGCTGCCGTAATTGCCAGTACATTCCCAGAAGTGGATATGGGAAATGGCATGAAAATGGCAATGCCGAATAACAACAAGCTATCCGCAATCATGGCTACCATGATGCCAGAGCCTATTTATCTTGGCGGCTCTCGTTTCAGTTCCGACATCGCAGAAGGGCGCATGAAAGAACTGGAAGCCCAATTTGGTTTTTGGTGCGATGAAACCAAGAAAATACTGGAAGACATGTTTATGGACTTCACGCCCGTCCATTCCTTTATGGACGCATTTGGCGAGTTTTATTCAGAGACTTCGCCTTTTGGCAGGTCATGGCGTTTTGAAAAGTACATCAATCTGACCCGCGAGCTTGATGCGAAGCTGGCAGTACTTATTGGTTTCTATAAAGAACTGTCTAACGACATCCGCAGTCCGCTAACGTACCTAATAGACCAAGCCAAAGTGTGCTTCTATGATTTTATCTGTCCATTGAAAGCGGACAGCAACGAGGCATCACTCTGTGCCTTCATGTTCCAGTACAGCATTGGTGAAAAAGTGGAAATGATTGATGCGTACAACCATATGTTCGGCGAGCAGCGCATTACGCTCGGCGCGGCAGAAAAGGACAAAATCAAAAATGCTGTTGATGGTATCAACCGCAAGACCAATAAGGCGTTCGGCTTTCCGATAATCGCCAAGGATACGACCACAATCAATCTGACTGTACCCGCGCGTGTAACGCAAAGTATGCTCTAAATCACTCCCGTTTTTTGTTCTAGGGAAGTGCAAAATCGGCTTCTAATAGCCGAAAAGTACTCCCGTCTTTGAACGGAAGACAGTTTTCTATCGTGTGGTCAGTGGAAACTGACGCAACACGACAGGCATACGAAAAGTTGTGCAACAAACCGTTGGACGATGACGAGTACGCGGACGTGAGTAATAGCCTCGTCGGGTTTTTCGCTTTGCTGGTTGAAATAGACCGTGATTTACGCCTTGCCCAACAAGCTGATGACCTATGACATTTCACAAGTACGGATTACGCCAGTGCAGCCCGTGAATGGGCTACTTGCTTTCGCCAGTGTCGTACTCAATGGAAATATACGGCTCAATTCAATTGCCATTCACAGAAAACTGGACGGTTCGGGCTATCGCCTGACCTACCCAACAAAACGGGCAGGGGACGAAGACCGCACCATTTTTCATCCCGTCACACCCGAACTATCCAAAGCGATAGAGCGGGTGCTGTTTGAAGAATACCTAAAACTGCATGGCTCATAAGCCATGCTTTTATCGCCCCAAAGTTGTAACCATGATTGATACCGTCTTACTCAAAATCCCAGCCGACAAGTTCGCGGTAACAAAGCCTGACAGCTTTGAACCGAACGCCATGGGCTTGCTCCGACCCCCATACCTGTCTTTCAACGGACAGCCGTTTATCAAAGCCATCAACAACCCTAGCAAAGAAGACCTCAAACAGGGCATCTACCGTCCGCGTCTTACTATCTACAAGCGCGTTGCTCACGGCGGCTTTCGCATCAATCTGCACATAGAATTGTCGCTGCCAAAACTGATTTTTGGAAACAACTTTGACGAGCTGGATGACGTGTATTTTGACGCTGTTATCGCGGCACTCAAAAAGCAGCTTTTGCTCATGGGTGTACTCGTCACGCAGGACAATCTGCGTTCCGCAGCCGTCCATGCCGTCCACTACTCAAAGAACATCATGTTTGATGATTTTACTACGGTAAGCATGATTCTTGCCGACTTGGAAAAGATAAAGATGAATAGGCATATGGATTTGAATCGTACAGACTTCCGCAATCAAGGAGAGGCTGTGCGGTATTACTCCAAGGCATATGAGTTTGTTCTGTACGATAAAGTAGCAGACCTTAGAAAAAGCGCGGACAGGGCAATGGAAAAAGAGGACCGTGAGTGCAATCTGCAAATGAACATTTTTGATGCAGTACGGCGGCAGGGCAAGCCCGTGGAAGTCCTGCGGCTGGAACTGCGTCTGAAAAGCCAGCAAAAAATGAAAGCTCTGTTTGAAAAGGTCGGAATTGAAAGTGATTGCACGCTGCAATCTTTGTTCAGTAAGCGCGTATCAAAAACCGTATTGTGTGATTATTGGGATGACATCTACGAACAGCTCGTTCCAGTGTTGCTACAAGAACTTGATGCGCCTCAACAATTCGCACTCGTTGCGAAACAGCGTCCACAATGGAAGCCGCAGCGCACGCTCACGGCAGTAGCTATCTGCGCCATGATACGAGCCGAGGGGCACCGCAAGACCCGCAGTCGCCTCGTAAAGCATTTCTCGTCGCGCACGTTGGAACGTGTCTACAAGGACATCAAGGGGCTGGATTTTCGTGTACTCAATAAAGCGAAGCCGTTTCAGCATGTTACAAAGGCACTAGAAACTTTTGTTCCGCTCAAAAAAGCAGATTTTGCATTGGCTGAATGATGTTATTCACTGTAAATTACTGTCAACTATGAAAAATGAGTTCTATATCACCGATGAAGTCGCAGAAATGCTCCGTATAAGCAAAATGACGGTGTATCGCGCCATAAAAGCAGGAAGGCTCAAAGCCTATAAGTTCGGCAAGGACTGGCGCATCAGAAAGGACGATTTAGAAGCGTTCCTGCAAGCACATAAAACCTCGTACCCCACCAAGCCATGAAAGCCGTCATACTCGCTCGCGTATCCAGTAAACGGCAGGAAGATGAGGGATTGTCTTTGGACAATCAGTTGGAAACGCTACGTACCTACGCGAAAGAAAAAGGCATGGAAATTACCAAAGAGTTTGTTTTCCAAGAAAGCGCAGGTCACAAAATACGAAAACGATTTGATGAACTGATTGCCCATGTGAAGAGCCAGACCGAAGTTGGTGCTATTCTTGCGTATCGCGTGGACAGAACGACGCGCAACTTCCGCGATGCCGTCTTACTGGACAATCTGCGTGTGGAAGAAGGGAAAGAACTGCATTTCGTTTATAACCGCCTTGTTCTGACAGCAAGCTCCTATGGGCGAGACATACAGGATTGGGATTTACAGGTATTCCTGGCAAAGCAATATCTCAACCGCTTGCAGGAAGACGGTGCTACCACTTGGCTACATAAGATACGTAATGGCGAATGGGCAACCAAAGCCCCATGCGGCTATGCGAACGTGAAACGTGACGATGGTAGCGCGTGGGTTGAGCTAGACCCCGAACGTGCGCCACTCGTCAAAAAGGCTTTTGAACTGTACGCCACAGGTCGCTATTCCATGAAGGCTCTCGCCAAGGAATTGGCAAGCCCGAAGATAGGGCTGACCACAAACACGCCTAGCGAGCGTCCGATGTATACAAGTTACATAGAAGCTCAAATCCTCAAAAATCCTTTCTATTACGGCGAGATGGATTACAAAGGGAAGTTCTATCCGCATAAATACGAAAAGCTCATTCCAAAGTGGCTGTGGCTGAAATGCCAAGAAGTGCGCGAGAGTTACGGCAAAACCCCAATGAAATACAATACCAAGATTTTTGCTTTCAAACGGCTAATTACCTGTGCGAAGTGTGAGTGCTATCTTTCAACCTATACGACCAAAGGCATCAACTATGTGCGCTGTCACAACTGCAATGATGTGCATGTGAAAGAAGAAACTCTGTTAGACCAAGCTGCCGACATCTTCGCAGACCTAACTATCCCACCTGATGTTGTAGACGATCTGCGTACCAAGCTGCTTGCCTTCTTCAAAAATGAACAGGTGTTTTACGAAGACAACGTGGAACGCATCAACGGCGAATTGAAGAAAATCAGAAAGCGCATGGCGACGATGTACGACGATAGATTGGACGGGCGTATTACGTCCGATGAGTACGACAAAAGGGTTAGTGTCTGTAAGCAGCAAGAGACAACATTTTTGGAAGAATTGAAGGGTCATTCCGAGGCTGATGAAGCCTTCGTACTTTCGTGTTCTTACATACTGGAACTGGCAAAACGAGCCAAAGAGCTTTTTGAGCGTTCGCAACCCGAACAAAAGAACCGATTGTTACGTTTTGTATTTGCGAACGCTTCCGTAGAAGGCGAAAAGCTGAACTACAAGCTGAAAAGTGTGTTTGAAGGTATCGCCCAATGCAACAAATCAAAAAATTGGCTCCCCCGCCTGGATTCGAACCAGGGACCTTGTCGTTAACAGCGACCTGCTCTACCGCTGAGCTACAGGGGAATAAGGATGATTTGGTCTACCATGTACCCGAGCGCTGCGAGTGGTTCATGGCTCCCCGGATTGGATTCGAACCGGGGTTGATAAGAAAGGATCACGAACGACGCTACCTGCCCGGTGTAGCTGCGAAGCAAAGACAGGCTCTTGCAGGCAGGGCCAATTATACGCAAAAGGAGCGATGCGCAAAGGAAAAATACGTGTCCCCGTTGCCTGCTTGCGGTCTTGAAGACGAATGAAGACAGGGTTGATGACAAGGAGGGGTGGGCGCCCCTCCTTGTCTGCGTTGCGGCTATTGGACTGCAGTGATCACGAGCATTCCGTTTGTGCCGTAGTCCTGGGTCCATGTGATCTGGCCGCGATTGACTTGCAGCCAGGCCAGGAGTCGTCCTCTGTCGCCGATCTCGGCCGCGTGGACGATATATACCCCTGGTCCATATTCCACGACCTTGGCGCGCACGTTGTCCTCCAGGTGACAAATGCAGGTTGCTTCGACCTTCTTCAGCTTGGCTGTGACCATGGTGGTCTCCTTGAGTAGCAGTCCGACACAACGATAATGATATTATAATTTAAAATATTATTTAGTCAATATCCTCACAGGAATGAACTCACGAATTGGCTGAATTCGTAGAAATCTTCCAGAGGATTGGCACCTCCCGGAAGAGGTCTTTTCCCTG
>ENA-ORBV01006935-ORBV01006935.1-microbial-mat-metagenome-genome-assembly--contig:-NODE-6935-length-19711-cov-6.323877_pt1 | contig 19711 bp, 13 predicted proteins | sample MGYA00237777_ERZ505514 | MGnify/ENA primary metagenome ERZ505514 (study PRJEB26160, sample SAMN06269048) | microbial mat metagenome | isolation source: Oligotrophic lake microbial mat | place... | reverse complement strand
ACGAGATTCGCCTTAGTCTCGTGGGCTCGGAGATGTGTATAAGAGACAGGAAATCTTGATGAGTCGAGTCACACGAAAAATATAGCTAAATTTCAAATTTCAAACGGATCTTTGTTGTTTGTTGACGTGAAAATTAATATTAAAACACTCACAATGGGAAGGAACCGCCAGCTCCTGTTTCACTTTCTTGTAAAAATAATATAATCAAAAAAAAATGAGCAAACCAGCAGTCTTACCGAAACCTCCACCAGGAGGAGTTTTTTGTTCTCGAATTCTTCAGCCACACCTAGAGCGAACGGAATACAAGTGTGAGTGCTGCCGCAATGAAGTTCTGGAAATCGAAGATTCGGATGATGACAACAAGCAGGAAAAGAAAGCGACTGATGCTCGCTGCGAAATTGTGGACCTGCTCGATAGCAGTGATGATGACGACGGGTGGGATCGCAACATCACAGAAAAAAAAGCCTTGTCTCAAATCAATCACGCCGACAAAGAAAACAATATCACTGGTACAAGAACGCCCCAGAAACCACCAACTCGTATGGGACCTCCAAAATCAAACTCCAAAACTGTGATTCTAAGTAGTAGTGAGGAGGAGGAAGAGGAATATGAACCTCGTCCACAATTCGCTCGAAAACCATCGATCGCACGGCGAACTCCCAAGAAAATTGAAAGTAGCAGCGAAGACGAAGACTGGAATGCGAATGGCGCAGGGGATGTCAGTAGTGGCGAAGAAAGCTTGGCTGATTTGATGAATGGGTTGAGTGTTGGTGTTCGAAAGAACGAACCACGGTCCGCCAGGAAGCCACGCTACAACCAGCGTCTAGAGGATTTAAACTTTTCCGATTCGGAGGAGGAGGACGGCGACGACTGTGAAGATTCGATTGACAGTCGGGAGGATCCAGATGAAAGTGACTTGTCATTTATTGTACCAGACGATGAGGAGTCCTTCTACTCTAGCGATAGTGGTGATGAAGGTTCAATCGATTGTGGATCTAGCCAAGATTCCGACTCTGAAAATGTACCCCCGACGGCAACAACAAAACCAAGAAAAATATCCACTTCAAAGGATTTCATTAGGCCGGCAGAATCATCGCCACCACTAAGAAAGCCCAAAAAGGAATCTGTTTCCAGTCCTACTATAAAGCCGAGGATTAATGCTACCACTCTCACCACCAAATCAAAGCCCCAGTCTCCACAGATGAGTATCAAGGAATTCAAGAAACAGAGGGAGACTCTAGCTAAGGAAACGTTTTCTAGATTTGACCGGGTGGCATTTCAAGGAAAACTCGCTTCCGTTGAGCTAACATGGTCCAATAAACTAAACACGACCGCGGGCATGACCCGCTTGATAACCGTGGGTAGGGGGACAAGCCAAGAGCGCAAAGAAGCCAAGATTGAACTGGCTACGAAAATCATTGATGACGTTGATCGGCTTCACTCAACTTTGCTCCATGAGATGGTCCATGCTGCTGCTTGGCTTATCGACGGTATTTCCAAGCCAGCACATGGAGCGTGTTTCAAAAAGTGGGCCAACATTGCGATGCGCAAGGTTCGTAGACTAGTGCTTGTGTGTAGGCAAGGTTTTGCACTGATTTGGTTGGCTTTTGTTGTTTTGATCTCACTTTTTCTCTTTTGTTGGTCGTTTACTGTGATTTCTCGATGTGTAGATCCCAGGAGTGATTGTCACGACGACTCACAGCTACGAAATTGAATACAAGTATGCCTGGGTACGTCAAGACGTCAATATTAGAGCCTTCCAATTACATTGGGCTGGCTTTCTTTCTCACCTCGCTCTCCTCTTGTAGGCATGTACCAATTCCAATTGTAGCGTCGTTGTCAAGAGGCACAGTAAAAGCGTCGACGTAGAACGCCAAATATGTGCAAGATGCAAGAGTAAACTTGTTGAAATTGAGGCTCCAAAGCGGACGGAAGGGAAAAGTAAGCAGGGAGCAATTGATGTTGACAAAACGCCACGCAAAAAAGCTCCACCATCCGCGTACAATCTCTTTATCAAAGACAATTCGAAGCGGGTGCGAGAGCGATTGGATGAGGAACGTAGAGAACAGGGTGACCCTTCGAAAGTGTCCCAGGGAGAGGTGATGAAGGAATGCGCCCGACTCTGGAAGGAACAAAAGGCCGACTCATAAAGCAATTCCACGATATTTTGCTACCGCCTGTTCCAATGGCTAGCTTCTCCTAGTTTACACCACAAGAGGTGGGTAAAATACTAAAATTTAAGGGCTCAATGATAATCATGACAGCTGATGTCCATCGCAATTCTTGGTGTCTCCATGCTTCCACTTCTTTCACACATCCTGCTTTTGATTCGCAACCCTTCACCTTCTGGAACGCTCACTTGCCCTCAGGCGTTGGGACGCGAATCGTGGATTCGGTTTTTCGAAGCGCTTCTGCAGCCAAAACACTTCGGTCTTGACTTGTGAAAGAGCAAAGACATCACAACATGCATTAACAGACTCCACCTACTCGTAGTAGTTCACCAACGCGCCCTTGTTACATCACTTTTCCGTGGATCCTTTTATTCCAACGGCTATAGCGCTTTATCTAGTTCCATTGGGGAGTGCCACAGGGATCCATCTACTATAGATCGGCCGAGGATGGAAGCCGAACCAGAAAATATCTGCAAAAATGGCAGATGGTGCTACACAATTGGGAAACCCAGAAGAAGCATCCGCACCATCCGATACCCCAGCAATGGTCCAAAACTCGTCTACTATCGCAAGAGGAAAAGACAGATTTAAGGAAAATGTCCAGCGCACAACCACGCTAGGCGCTACTACGATACGCCATGAAACTAGAGTCAGTGCCAGGAAAGGGGTCTGCAACTCGTATGAACCACGGGATCCCCTTTTAAACGGTTCTTGCGGTGATTTAACGAATAAGCAAATTTGTGAGCTTATCCGGAGCCCAACTACAGCTGGCATGGTTACGGCAATTGCGGTCCCGGTCCGCGGGAACACCAACTCGGACATCATCCCTTACTTTGCCAAAAATGGGCTAGCCCTAACCGAGGAAGAACGTTCTTCCATGGTGAAACGAAAAGGTATCTGTGTTCACTGTGGAGTCAAGACACATAGCATCTCCATCTTTAAAAGGGCTCCTATTACCAACTCAGGTTGTATACAAGGGAATCTGTATTCAATGCAATGCAACAAAAGTTCCAGCGGCAGTTCTGCAGGTTTTTGTGGCCAGACATACTTGTAAAAGATCCAGCGGTCAGAGTCCCTCCCACTGTGTCCCCACAAGCATCAAGACCAAGAACCAGCTTGAGGCCCACGTCCAGAGCGCGGGAACCCTCGTATTGGGAGGAGACGCGGATACCTGCAGGAGGAGCTCAACCTCTACCTTTGAGAAAATTTCAGTCCCCAGCAGTCAGAGCGGACGGAGCATGTGTTCGGCATATTCTCAGGCTGGCAACAAATGTCATACAGCTTCTTCTCACGCCGAAGAAGAAGAAAATGACTTGTTTCCTTGGGAGCCCGTTTCCATTGCCGAGGAAGATCCCACTTTGTGGTCCATCTCCTACGATCAGCTGATGTCCGTAGACGAGCGCATCAAAAACCTCTTTCCCATTCGCAATCCAACCATGCGCGATGTCAACAGCGATTTCATTGCTCCACTCTGCAAGGAGAAGAAGAAATCTTTTGCTCTGCAACAAAATCCCGGAGGTCTCCTTGTCGACGCCTTTATAAGTCATTCTTGGTACGTTGCCTCGGCTGCAGCGAGGCAGAACTCTTCGAGCTTGTCTGCTAATCTACCTTTCGTCTCTTTTGCTCAGGGACGAGCCTTTTTCCGATTTTGTAGATTCCATTCGAAAGGTGTTTCAGACCTGGGTAAAGAAGCCAAACCTTTGGATCTGCGCGTTTGCGCTTGCGCAAGGCGATCCAAGTCGCGTCAAGGCTCAGGTTGGTACGGAGGATGCGTGCCTTTCGCACTGTCCATTTGTCCTGGCTCTGAAAGCTTCGAAGAAATTTGTGATCGTTCGAAACTGCACGAGTGATGTGTACAGCCGGATTTGGTGGTAAGTGATGGCCGCCGGTCTGCTACTTTCTTTTCTTTCTAATTCTCACTCTTCCTTTCCTCCCAAAAAGTGTCTGTGAACTCATGTTTGCTCGTAAGCTAGGGTTTTTACCCGACAACACCATGGTGACAGGCCCAAATTGCTTCGCTCACTCACGGAGCAGCTGTATTGACGCTCAAGCAACCAATACCGACGATAAGGCGAAGATCCTTCGCATTTTGCTCAACGAGTATGACTACAATGACATTGATTCATTTGTCAATCAATTTCGTGCGCAAGATTCTCCTCTATGATTGAGACAACATTTCCTCGCTTGGGGGGGGGGCACTACACGAGTAGCAATAGCCCAATCCGTGCCGTACCAGCGCAACAGCGAGAAAGCGTACCTATCAATACGAGTCCCACCCCCCAAGTCCTGATTTCAGCAGAAATAGTGCGTGTTGCAGCATAACCAAGAATGGGTTTGTCCAGTCCCCGAGTGAGGCAGCATACACCACATCAATACTTGTCTGGCCACAGAACTTGAAGCTTCACGGGAAGAATGAAGGCGTAGGCGAAGCAAGCCCAGCGTTTGCTGCTACGAATAGACTACAGATGACGAGCACAGGCGCTTGTTGCGTCCTTGAACTTGAACACAGGCTTTGCCAATGAACGCCAAGGAATAGTGCCACTAGCTAGCCTGCGTGGTCCGAGCCCTAGTTCCGACTCGGTGATACAGTAAAGTAGGTCGAGCCAGGAAGGCATTACCTTCGTCTCACAAAAGATTGGTCCGTACTATACTGTACTGCATAGAAGTAGCGGTGAACAAGCTGCAAAATCTAAAAGCAGGGCGCTGATGAAATGCTTCTATCAAACAGCAAACTCAAAACGGATCTGCGCCAGCAAATGAAGCCTATATCTACTGTACTGTAGGATTGGCGGAAAGACGCTCAGTTGGTAGATGTAATTATGGAATTACTTTTTGTTACAGTTCTTAATCTTACAAGAGCTTTGTGTGTATAGTATGGACAAGTCAGTCTCTGCCGTAACCGGCAGAGGCCTGAGTGGTGTGTTGGCATTTCCGTGCCTTCCTCAATTGGAAACAAAATTTTGAGTGAAGACTTCCCCGGTATTGTATCCTCCCAATGAAATGGAGGAATAGCTCGATGACGAATGAACGAGCTCCTGTATGTAGGCAGCCAGCACGGGTTCCTATGGATGACGGCGAAAATGTCCCTATTTCGGACATGACTGTCATCCTTTCACCGCTGTATGGTCCCGCAGGTCGGTTGCCTTGGTTTTTCTTGAATCAAAACCAAATCCCCCATGATTTGGTTGTGTTTAAAAGAATCCAAAGCTTCCACAATCGGCGGCCATCATATCGGCCGAGGTTTCGGCGGCGGCCATGCGCAATGCCAGTTCTTCGTCGTCATCACGGTGGTCGTCATGACTGTTCGTATGACTCTTGGCGCTGCCGCCTCCTCGCACCATTTCGTTCGTGATTCTACTGCTGGTAGTAGTGCAATCCGCAGCAGCGGAAGCTAGGGCTCCCTTCTTGTTGGAGTTGTCATTGTTATTGGCGCTGCCTCTGCTGCTAGAGGCGGCTTTCTTGGAGTGGTGAAAGGGATGAAAGGCTGGAGTACGGGCCCAACCGGCAGAAGCGCTTGTTGGAGAAACGACAAGCGCCAATAGAAGAACAAGCAAGGAGAAGATAGTAGTAGTAGCTCTGTGTGAAACCATGTTGTGTATTATGGATGAATGGTTTGATGTTAGTGTATGTTATTAGTAAGTAAGGTGAGTTAAGGATTCAAGGTCTATTCTTTGTGGATCTCTGTCTTTTTGTGACAGTGTGAAACGAGTGGATACGTTGTGGTTTGTCCTTTTTGGCAGCTCTTTAGCTGTTTGGTGAAGAAAGGTGAAGAAAAAGGTGAGTGAGACCTCCACCACGACATTGATTGCATTGGTTGTTTTCTACAGCAGTTGTTCTACTACTGTACACTCACGTAGCTTGAAGTACGAGTTCTACCGGCATACGCATGTGACGATAATCTCACGTGGTGTCAGAAATCATGGATGAGGGGCGACGCCATCAATAAGAACACGATTTTCTAGGGGGGGGCATCCCCCTAGCTCAAGTTATAGTGGTTATGGCTGCTACACGCTGATATAAATGGGGCATCCCCCATGGATGGGGGCAAAGAAATGCTTCCCTGCTTCTATTCGATACCGCGCCTCTCAAATCATGGGGAATATAAATTTATCGACTGAGTTCGAATTCGATACAGAGAACAATTCGCTTTCAGTGAAGGCACGTCCTATTCACGATATGTGGAAGGTGCGGTAATTTATTTTATGTAATAGATAAAATTACCACACTCTATTGCCGCAACCTCCTTCACATGAAGACGTTCGGATTCGGCGAGCTGGGCGAGCTATTTTCCAGAGTTCTGTCCGCCAAGAATAAATAGCAACAGAAGCGAACAGGACCTTGTCCCTGCGAGGGTGTGCGTGCTTTGAACGTCATTTTCCTCATTTATTAAGATTAGACGCACATTTGTCGTTCTGAATCATGATCGATGTGACACTTGTCCCAGTTCTTGTCCCTATTTGTGACAACAGCTGTGACAACATTCTACTACAGTAGACTACTATTAGCACTTCGTAGTATGGTAACGTGTCAGGTAAGTCAGTGAGGCATCTGTTGAAGATCCAAATATTTGGCGGTTTGGATCTTTGCTGCGAGAAAAATGATGCCGACCATGGCACGCTAACTAAGCACACGTTACTGTATACCTGTTGCCAATGACCGTGTCCTCAAAAAGGCCAAAGTCCCATGGCGGTCAAATTTAACTATTCTAGCTACTAGCTAGAATACTGAAAGCTCTGTACTACTACGAGTACTAAATGAAATCATTTGAAATGCCGCCTCTACACTACTTAGTAAGAAGAAGATATGCAAGGCTGGCAGCCGCGGCCGCCATCTTTCTCGTGCATTGGGCATCGGCATTTTTGATTGCCCCCTCCTCATTGACCATGCAGAGAATCCAAAAGCCTAATCCAACCATTCTTTCCTCTCAACATGAACATCAGCATCGTAGTCATCTCCTTTTTGCTGTGAAGGAAAATGTCCTATCCACCAAAGAGACTATGACCATCACCACTGCTGCTGCTGCTGCTAATACTGCTATTGCAGTATTTGTAGAGCCCGACTATATGGTCTACGATACCGTCAATGGCACAGATCTAGCAGTACTGTACAATTTTTTAGGGAGACCCCGCAATGTATTGGCCTTGTCATTAATGGCCGTGGGAGTGGCCGTCACGGCATGGAATCTAATGGGCCAATACTCTGGGAATTCGTACTTGATTTTGGAAGCGCTGGTCTTTGGACTGGCCGTGGTGAATGGCATTGTCGATGGATTCGATTCTTTGAGTCCAAATAAAGACCCACGGCGCGGTGTATCTCCCAATTTGCGATGTGGTGTCGTCGATGATGCCGTACTGCACGCCTATGCCGCGTTGTATACACTTGGTACCGTGTGGTTGGGAATACGGACCAGTCCACTCTGCCCAGATTTTTTGCCTCTCGTGGACAAGTTGATGGGTCCCTTGGCAGCAGGCATTTTTGTCTTTTCGCTTGCGGCTCCTATAGTGACTTTGGTGTATCATTACACAGAGGCAAAAGTCGGAGAAAGAGCAATTCGAACCGTGGTAAACCTAGCTCGACAACGACAACAACAGCCACAACAATCATCATCACAAGATGAAATCCAAATTCCTACATTATCTGAAACCGAAGTATTGCGTGCCACGTCTTTGCTAGCAATAGGAGTGGTGGGATGTATTTATACTCCCATGGTCTTGTCCCTTGTCATGAAAGATCCAAATTGGTGGACACTGGTGTGCGACAAATATCCAGGACAATCCATTGTGGAACCATCGACGGCCATGTTTGGTATTTTGGCGACACAAGCGTCCATGTTGTCGCATCGTGCGGCCAAGGCGGGTGTGGCTCCCGTCCGGGTCATTGTCCCACTCTTTACATGGGTTTGTTTACTACTCGCCGTGTTGCCCTGTGCTTGTCTCTTGTATTGGCTTTCGGATTCCATAACCTTTTTTGAGTTGTACAGTATGTAAAATTAATAGTATACAAGTAAAATATACGAAAATACAAAATAACGCGCATTCATTAATATGACAATTACGGAGAGCACTCTCTTGGTTGGTCCTCCAATTTTGTTGTACAGAGAGAAGTAACGATTACGTCAGAGAAGCAACCGTTTTAATACTTGAAATGAAGATTTATTATTCTATAATTGGAACGAAGGCAACGTGCCTCCATTCCTTGAGATTATTTGTTGGGTTGTCGAAATACTGGACAGAATGGAACCAATCCAATGACAAAGACCCCCCGATGGATATTGTCAACCGCTGCGAGCCGACAGAGCAAGGATTTCTACATCCATCACTCACTGTCTTGATGAGCCATTCTGCACCGCAAAGTGGATTGGGGTCACATCATCAATGGCAGCATCTTGTTTTGGTGTTTACAGAAAAGAATAAAGGAATGAATGATGGATTGAATAAATCCATCAAACAATTTATCCAACATCAACCAGCCTTGTGTGGATAACTGGACTTCATCGTTGCCCGCAGTAATTCCACCCGAGAATTCCAGTACAGAAAATCCTCGATTCTTTCGCCCATTCCAGAAATTGAAAACACATGCTTCGGTAGCCATCATCAGACAGTCGTAGCTGCTGTTGTGGTTCTAGTCGTGGGTGTTGTCATTGTTGACGTTGTCGTTGGAGTGGCCGTAGCATTTGGAGATCGAGGAATCAACAAGGGAATGCCCAAGACAAAAATGAGTTCTTGGGATTCGACTGCACCAGCAGTAGGAGGAGCAGACCGAATGCGCCACCATCGTCGATGCTGCCGCAACACATATTTTCCAATCCAAATCAATACCAGCGTCAACAAGGCAGCGCAGGTTACCATGCGCAATTTGTGTCGACTTTCTTCCAGCCACGTCGACGCCTGATTTCCAACCACTACATTTTGTAGGGACACTATTTCGTCTTGTGCCTGTGGTGGTGATGGGAGAGGTCGAAGGATGGGCGGAAACGGAAACGAAAGAAATGGTTGTTGTGATTGCAAGTCATCCAAAATTTTGCCATGTTCATGTTCCAGTGGCGGTTGGTGCTGAACTTTCGCCTTCTGCTGTTGCTGCGACTGTTGCGGTCCAAGTCCACTCAGGATAGGGTAATGACGAAAGCGTTCTGGATGCCGGTGATTACTGGCATTCATGATGCTGAGAACAACCAATGCTTCGACGGGGGAAAAAACAAGTAACGAAATGAGCAGCTGGAACTTCCTGTCGAAGCAATCAATCAATTCAAGACTCGCGATTCACTGCAACGACTCTCTTGGGGCTCCCACGACGCGAATGATAGTTGTAGCGTCTATCGTACCTGACTGACTATCGGTGAAGCAATGGATGAACGAATGAATTGCCGCTGTTGTGAATCAATGATGATGGTCATGGTGTCGTTTTGCCGTCGATCATCGGTCATGCACTTCGTGTCGACATGGACGCACACTAGCTAGCGCTTGCATTTTTTTCAGCTGAAAATTAATGTTTATTTAATTCCGTGACTAATGAATCGATGTGGTAGCTATAGTAGTATACTAGCAGGGAAAGTGGTTCTACTAGTAGTATAGTAGTACCAGAGAACAAGAGCTAAACAGGTATTTCTCAAGGTCCTCAACAGCAGCAATGAAAGAAGGTGTATAAAATTTTGATTGACTATGTATTTCTTCAATGGCACAATAGAAATATCCATTACTGATCCATCACCGATAAATACTTCCTGGCATAGTATTCCAAATGACAGTTTTTGAAAGCATATGAGTTATTACTCTTCCTCTTCGCTTGGACTGTCGCTATCCTCCTGATAGGATGCAACTTTTTTGGCGCGGCCACGGCCTCGACCTCGGGTGGGTGGCGCTGCAGGAGAGCTGCTGTTACCATCACTGCTGTTACTTGTACCAGTACTCTCCTCCACGACCGTGGTGCTTTTCTTTGTCTTGGCGGGGGAAGCTGGTTTCTTCTTGTCCGGCTTTTTGGCACGTTTGCTGCGCTGGGTCCTGCAGATTACGGAAGTAGGATCCAGATTTGTTGCAAACTATAAGGAAACGCTCAACAGTATGCAAACTGAGCGCACTGATGCACAAACATTGGAGGAACTTACTTCTTGACCTTGTCACTGTCATTCTCCGAATCGCCATCTTCCGTGTCCTTATCTACTGCAGGGCTCTGCTTACGTTTCTTTCCAGCCGTAGCTGGGGGCAATACCATGGGAGGAGAAATGATAGGACTTTCATCATCTTTATCATTGTTCTTCTCAGATGCATCGGCGGTTGGGGATGGAGGGGCTGGCTTTGAGGTTTCTTTGGCGGTTGCAGGCTTTTTCCGAGCGCGACGCTTTGTCCCCGTCTTCCCATTGGCTTTTCCCCGCTTTTCGGCGGCAGCATCCCGCGCCTGTCGCTCGCGCTCAGCAGCCTTCTTCATCGTCTCGTCACGATCTTGGAGAGCTGCTTCAATGGCATCAAGGTCCTTTAACCAAATATCAGACGGTTCCGTGGCTTCCAGATCCTCGAGATCCTTCGTCTTGGCGGCAAGTTCTTGTCGGAGCTTTTCGGCCTTTTCAAACGTTAAAGACCAAATCTTCATGCCGAGAAGGTACTCATATCCCTTGGCCAAGTCGGCATCCGCAGCGCTGTCACCTTGGTCTTCCTGATCTTCCTGATTGTCGCCGTTGCTGGCGTTGTCTGCGTTGGAATCTGATCCTGCCTTCATCTCCTTGGGGAACAGGTCAAAGCCACGCTCCTTCAAGTCCGCCAAAAGGACTTTACGCTTCCGGTTGCTCACGACGAGTTCGCCACGGCACACTTCTTCCACAAACCGCGCCTTGTTCTGTAGAATGGACTTTTCCCGTCCCAAGTTCTTGGCCAATAGGGCTTTGCGTCGGGAATAATAGTCCAAGCGGATATCGAAAAAAGATGATAGGATGCTGTCAACGCTGTTGAATTTCGTTATCTTTCCATTGGTATGAAATAGATTCATATTTGCGGTAGAAAGAGTACTCGACAACTTGAACTTTCCATATAGTCCGTCTTTGTGCTGCTCAAACTCATCGATCTTTGCCGGGTCTGCAGTGATAGTAAATGAAACCGTTGCGTCGGTGTGGTTCTCTGCAAAGTCTTTCAACTCTGCTTCTTGCTTCTTTCCGTCTCCAGTTAGCAAAGTCTCGAGAAATTCTTTATAGTCTTGAGTCCACTTCCGGATGGGGAGCTCCGAGATAAGCAAGGTGTTCTCATCGACACGCTCAATTTTGCCACGGATCAAGTATGAGTTCTCAGCCTTCTCTGTGATTTCCCCAGTAAAGCCATAATACTTGGGGTGCATCTTTACCGCTGCCTCCCCTTGGATCATACGACGGACATTTGCAATGATCTCTCGTGGGCAATAGTTGGGCACGTTTGAGGACCACCCTGTTCCAATGCCATCGGATCCATTTACAAGTACAAGAGGGATAACAGGCATATAGAATTTGGGCTCAATCGTCATCCCATCGTCCGAAAGATATTCGAGTAGCTCATCGTCATCCGGATGAAAGATTGTACGAGTTACAGTCTCCAATTTGGTAAAGATGTAACGAGGACTTGCAGCATCCTTGCCACCCATACGACGCGTACCGAACTGCCCGCTTGGAGTCAACAGGTTGACATTGTTGGAACCACAAAAGGTTTGCGCCATATTGATGATTGTACCCTGAAGTGACGCTTCCCCGTGGTGGTAGGCGGATTTCTCGCTGACATATCCAGCAAGTTGCGCTACCTTGATCTCCTTTACCAACTTCCTCTTGAAACAAGCAAAAAGTACTTTCCGTTGCGACGGCTTGAATCCATCCACAAAGTGAGGAATGGACCTCATGTTGTCGCTCTTGCTGAAAAGAATCAACTCCCGATTGATAAAGTCAGAGTAGGGAACGGATCCAGCTGTTTGAGCCTGACTGTAGTCAAGATACGTGTCGTCCTTTATGGCGTTGAGCCATGCTTTACGGTCTGCTACCCGTTTTTTGCTGAAAACCATTTCAATAAGATCCGTCCCTGACTGTGCCGTATCTGGGACAGGTGGGGTTTCACCATCGCTACTGTCGGAGGAAGCGATGTCTAGTGAGATTCTTCCAAACTTAAGCTCGTGAATATCAAGATTGGCAAAGTATTGTTTGGCTTCCTCTGATGTAGAAGTACCCAACCCCTTGTAATACTTGTAGGAATACCCTTTGGATTCCGGCGATTCTTTGAAGGCTTCGACTTCCGGCAAGGTGAAGAATGTTCTTGTATTTGAACCCTTGGTCGCCTTGACAATTGGCGTGATAAATTGCTTGAGAAAGCCATCAACGTCAAGTAAGCTTTTCCAGAAGTGGTGAATGAAGTTGATAACGAGCCCTTTGATGTGTGACCCGTCATGATCTTGATCAGCCATAATCATCAATCTTCCATATCGGAGCGTCTTTATATTGCTTTCATCATATACCACACCCGGCTTCAGTCCAATGATATCCATCAAACACTTGATCTCCTCGTTTTTCATAATCGAAGCATGTGTGGCATCCCTAACATTCAAGAGTTTTCCCCGAAGCGGGAAGACACCGTAATAGTCTCTGCCGATTACCGACAATCCGCTCATAGCCAGGGATTTGGCGGAATCTCCCTCGGTTACAATCAAGGTGCATTCACGACTCTTGGCAGTCCCAGCTTTGTTTGCGTCGTCAAGCTTGGGGATCCCTGACAGCCTGACACGTTTGACGCCTCCTTGGCGCTTTAGGGCTTGGTTTTGCTTGAACTGGGCATATGAGAGAATATTGTCAACAATCTCACTTTTGTCAACCTGCTTGAAGAACTTCTCCGAAAGTTTACACTCTGATCCGAAAGATTTAGGTCGAGAGGTGCAGTTTTCCTGGTGAAGGATACAAGTGGAAATTCTTTGTTAGGTGTCATCGCCTTAGATGCGCCGGTAAGAGTTTGCTCGTGCTAGGAGTAAGGCACTACTGTACATACCTTTGTTTGGGAGTCAAAGGTCGGGTTCTCGACCAAGCAGTTCACAAAGACACAGAGATGATTCTTGATCTGAGCGAGCTTGATTTCGGTACCGCCTTTGTTTTTTTTCTTTACGGTTTTGACCAAATGATTGGCAATCTGGTCCATAATGTACGTTACATGCCCGCCCCCTTTGGATGTGCTGATGGCGTTCACGAAGGAGATCTGCTGGGACGTACTGTCCAGCGAAGGGGCCACTCCCACTTCCCAGCGCTCTCCAACCTTTTCATAAGCAACAGGGGCATTTACGCCTTCGAATAAATTGATGTAGTCTTGAAAACTCTTGATCGGTAGTTTCTCATCGTCAAGATAGACAGCGGGTTTCTTACCGTGCCGACTAGACATTGAGCCTGCAATGTCGTAAGCTCTTTTGGCGAAAAGGGCAACAGTTCCATCGTCAAGACCCTCTTTCATTTTGAAACGCTCTAAGTCCGGCACAAAAGATACCATCGTATAATCCCCCTTCTTCTTTTCGGCCTTGGTGCAGGGCTTGACAACTGGTTCTTCTTTCATATACATATTGTCTCGGAAGGTCTGTGTAAACTTCAAGCCCTTTTCTGCATCCAGGCATTCGATCTCAAAGACTAAGCTAAAGACGTTGGCGAGCTTTGCACCATATCCGTTCCGTCCGCCTGTAGTTCAACAGAGAGGCGATGTGAGCTCAGGCATTCTTGATGAGATACGTAAAGAAATGCTGACATGATCTGTTACCTGTCGTCTTAGCCTCGTTGTCATCAAAGTTGCTTCCTGTGAGTAGCTCTCCAAAGACGAGAGAAGGGACATAAATTTGATGTTCCTCGTGAAAATGCACTGGAATGCCCTTTCCATTATTCTTGACGGATATACGGTTGTTCTCTTTGTCAATCCAAATCCGCAATTCATCCATATTGGGATCGCGCTGCTTGTTGTCGGCAGCATTCACAACAATCCTATATCAAAGAGGAACGGGATAATCCAGGAGATGAGACGCAGCGAGAGCAACGCGAGAGCAACGCGAGATGGAGGTAGACGGTATCAACGTACTCATCAAAGATCTTGTAGAGTCCAGGGGTAAAGGTGATTTCCTTTTCCACGATCTTTCCGTTCTCTTTGTCCAAGACATACATAGGCTGAGTAACATGCTCCGTAGATCCAACTGGATATCCACCGCAATGGCGATGCAGCAACAACAAACGAGCAAGATCAATGAGATATTACAGATTTCAGTTTCGCGTTCTTGGCGGCACAGCGATGAATTTGACTTACTGTATGTGTCGGGGCGAAGTAGAATGTGCTCTAGTGGAGTTTTCTTCTGATACGTTTCTTCGACTGTCTTCGCTTTGCCGCCCTCGTCGGCGGGTTCCATCTCAATATCATCCCCTCCTTTCGAGGACAGGGACACGTCGTCATCGTCGACCTCTTCACGTGCCATTATTGCTTCGTTTCTGGGTACTCGAACGTGGCTACCTTCTTCCGTTCGCTTCTTCGCAAACAAAAGATTATGACTTCAAATGTTTAATTTCGAGAAACACGACGATTGGATTGTGGAGTTCCCACGCTGGCACCGCAGGCGCGCCGTGGAAAATGGGGTGTCACATTTTTACGTCATTCCGTCCACACGCAAAGCAAAACCGTTGAATATCAGTAAGCAGCAGATTTTTCAACGGGAGGAGGTACTAGTACGTGCGTGCTACCAGCTAGCTGTGATCATACCAACAAGCACGGTGCTGTTGTTTTGCCGGTCGGTCACTTGAGAGTTGAGACGCCTCCTTGGTTTATGACATACAGGCGCACACTAGCGCGCTCGCGTTCTTCATTTTTCGGGTTTCGCCTCTTTCCACATAATTATGAGCTTGGCATACATAGCAAATAGCTACTGTATTACTAGTAGCTAAACTTATTGTCCCTCCTCATTCCGAGCGTTGGAGCAGCAACATGGAGGTCACATCCGACCAAAAATGGTCACCAGCAACGTCGAGCTAGCTAGCCGATAGCTTTTGTTTGTTGAGACTGCTTAAGTGAGTCGCCAGTGATAAAAGTGATCATTCGAAGTAATCTTCTCCCTTAAACACAAAGAATTTCCGCTGGTAGCCGAGCTGCCATATAGGATCAAGATCAGGAACATGCACACCATCATTGCATTCTTGTCCGTATATACAGCACAACTCGCAACACCCAGGAAAAGCATCACACATGTCACAATCAGCCACAATTATAGGCCTCTTAGCGAGAGTTGGATTGCTGCAGAAGAGATCACCTAGCGAACCAGAAATGGCCGTATTGGCTTCTAGATATAGCAAATCTGTGGTGTAGTAATAATTCAGAGGACCACACAAAGCGATAAAGTTAGGAAAAGTTTTCAGAGAAAGCAAACAGGCGAGCAGAAAGCCAAACTCACCAAGACTTTGTAGATTACGGAAGCTTGTAGGAATGACACTGGTAAGATTGTTTCTGTTCAAAAGCAAAATCACTAGGTCTTTCAGTGTGCCAAGGCTCTCAGGGATGGTGCCCGTTAACCTGTTGGCATCCAAGTCCAACAATATGAGATTGGAAAGGCTGCTCCCCAAAAAGTCTGGTATGGCTCCTTCACGCTGGGTAGATTTGAGTGACAGTTCCTCCAACATTGTGAACTCCTGAAGCCACGACGGTATATCGCCGGGGGCAAAATCATTTTGGGCTAAGAACAGATAAGTCAAATTCTTCAGCAGGCCAATTTCGGGGATCGCTCCGGTGAACTTGTTCTGGGAAAGATCCAAATGCATCAGACTCTCCAAGTTGTAGATTGAGGAAGGAATGGATTGCTTCTCGAACTTGCACTTTTGTAATGCCAAGAACTGTAGCATATTATTTGGTTGGAACCGTGGTGGTAATTGGAAAAAGCCATTGTCGTGCAGGTCCAAGACAATTAATTCAGGGAGACCAAACAAATGAGAAGGGATGCTTCCATCGAGTTGGTTGTCAGAAATATCCAGGTAGGCTAGCTTGGGCACTTCTTTGGCAAAGTTCTGACCGAGGGTACCTGAGAATTGGTTTTTTTCCAGATCGAGTTGTTCCAAGCTTCGAAAGCCTGTAATCTGGTCAGAGTCAAAAACATCACCAAGGGTGCCTGTACATAAGTTGTTGTCCAAGGCCAAAGCTACCACATCAATCAAATTGCCCAAATTTCGGGGCAGTGACCCTGTCCAGAGATTGTGGCTCCAATTTATAGCTCGAATGATTGAGACAGAATCGAACCAAGCGGGGATGGTCCCCATAATATCGTTTCCGGATGCGACGAAGCTCTCCAAATGGATCAGTGCTTTGAAGCTATCAGGAATCGTCCCTGTCAGTGAGTTCAAGTCGAAATCAATATTGACCAGTGAGGTTAGCAATCCAATTTCTGCTGGAAGTGCTCCAGCAAGATTGTTGTTGTCTGTAAGGGGAAGCAAAGAAAAGGAGCTTTTCAAGTTAGGAAGACAATGTACTGGAAGTCGGCAGAACCAGACGTATGACTTACTCAGGAAAAGAGCCACAACTTGAATTCCTTCGTCATCACAAGCCACACCACGAAATTCTGAGCTCAAGTCCGCATACTGCAAAACTGAGTACCACTGACAAACACTTGTGGGAACTAGAAAGTTCAAAGTATATGTCCAACGCTCTCCAGCTGTCGAAAAATACAAGACGGACAAGGCATATCTTGTTACGAATTCGTACACATCAGGTGAGTTCTGACTCCCAGACGGAATGGCCATGGCCATTTCATCTCCCACCGCCATAAAGTCCAATGCCCTGTACTGAGCTGATCCCATTTGGTTGAGATTGGCTTCACTTGAGATTTTCTGCTGGATCAAAAAAGTCTTGATTTCGGAGAGGCGTTGGGGGGAGCTGATAGCTTCTGTTGGCGACAAGGTTGTGCTGTACGCAGGGAGAACGGACGGGGCATCAGTCGACTCAAGCGGTGCATTCGGATCGTAAGTTGACACCGGTGGCGAACTGAATTCCGAAACGGGTAAGCAGTAATCCATGGATCCTGGTTCTAGTCGGACATTGCTATCCACACCAGCAATTGACACTAGGGCGAACTGCAAATATCCGTCCTCCATGAGGCTGTCTACAGAGCTATACATGATCCGGCACACTTGAGATTCATTTTCATCGGCAGTGATGCGGACGTCAAACTTCCCCTGCGCTTGGTGGCAATGTTGATATGGATCATCCTCACCACCAGTGCTACCACCAGCGCTGCGACAGCTGTTGCTGGCAATCGAGTTGTCAAAGACAGTAACAGAACCATCCACAAGAGTAATTTCCAAGCGACGCCTTTGCTGGCGGCGATGGTCCTTCAAATTCCGATGCATGCCATCTCGGAATATCCATTCCTGTACTAGCGTTGTAGCAAATTCTTCTAACGCTCTTACTAGAAGTGAGCTGTCGACTGAGTGGTCCGTGCGAGATGTAGACGTCGAGGACACCAGAAACGAAAGCCCAATCACCAACACGTTGTCTTCTGTGACGGATATCCATCCTTCTATACCGGGACATTCGCAGAAAACGGAAAGCATTTGGATGTCGTCACATGAGTCCCCAGCGGAATCCTTTTTGACAAATAATAAATCCTCACAGGTATCCTCGGTTCCTGGAATAACCCGAAAGCGATCGGGAATGTCCATAGAGGCATCGTCGCACATGGCACAAAAATAGTCGGTAGGGTAGCTTGGGCAATCACAGTAGCGGTAACCGAGTAGTTGCAAATCACGGCAGCCGTCACTATCTGCTAGTTCCACATTGTTAACCAGTTCACTGCAAGGAACTCCGTTGGCTGTACCACCACCGACCGTGTTTGCCAAATTGGCTGCTTCTCCGCCGCCAAAACAAAGAGAACACTGTCCGGAAACCGCAGAAGGAAGGGGTGTGGGATGAATTGTCGGATTGCCGGTCGAGGGTAGAGACGTCGTTATTAGACTTTCTGTCGTCGGATTAGACATAGTTGGGTCAGTTATTATTGCTGGACTCTCCGTGGGACTCGATGTGATTACCGTTGGGTTGGAAATGCTTGCGTCCATTGAAGATGGACTTGTCGTCGTAATTATTGTCTCTCCCGTGCTTGAGTCCATCGTTTCATCCTCTGTTGCCGGATCCATAGACGGATTGTTCGTCGTTGTCAAAGCCAGTGACGATGCATCTGTGGTAGGAGCCAGCGTCGTGGCAGGCGCATTGCTAGCAGACGTGAACAACAGTTCCATATCTCCCACTACCAGTAGTACCACAGATGAATTATTGGAAACTTCTCTTTGTAAAATGCTTTGCAACATGCCGTCATTACTAGCTTGGACAACCTCCGCCCCAAAGGTCCCAACAACAGTGGTACTTTCGTCTTGTGTCATCAGAAGGACAAAGGTACCATACACAGTGTGACAGCTCAGATTCTTATTGCTGTTGGGGTTGACACCATTTTCTTCCAGATCATCATCCGTAGTTGCATTATGGACCAAGGCTATTGTTGTGGTGGTACAATTCGTTTGGACAGTGTCGTCAATATGGGCCGAGTCGGCTTTTTATTCCAATTGGAGGCGACGCCGACGATTGGTATTTCCACTGCCTCCTTCGACAGCATCCAGAAAAACTTGTTGGACGAAAATGGGCCACGCCAGAGCCAGACCACTGTCATTGATCAGTGCAGGGTCTGTGATGTTATCCGCATTATGCACCAAAAATTGAGTTTGGATATCATGCTCCTCCAAAGCAGGCTCTTCTGCTGCTGTGGCTGTTGTAACATTGCTAATGGGATTTGTTGTTGGGGCAGCCGTGCCTCGAACAAAAACATTACTGTTGCTGCTGTCTCTTTCTACTTTGGAGGAGTCATCGTTGTTGTTGTCGGCAAAGCAAAGTCCAAGGCCACAAACAATCGTTGTTGCCGTCATGGCTGCCACTACAACCAATAGACCAACAATCACGATGGCCGTCCAAACCATCTTCTTCTTGCCATCCCTAATGTCATTCGTTTCATCTGGTGCCGTTCTACTCGTCAGCATGGGAGCCTGGTCGTCTGGATGGGTATCACTGGAAGCAATTGGCGCAAGTGGATCCTCGTCTGCGAGAGCGGTACCACGATCATCACCATGGAAGCTCACCGTTGGGTGATGGGAACTGGAAGGAGACAGAGCCGTTTCTTCGGGTGCTGGGGTCCAAGCGCCACCATCACGACGAAGGGCGAGAAAAGATTCTTCCTTGATGGTCATGAGCTCTTATTGTTTGGGTGTTGCCGGCGGGCCTTGATCGATAAGAAGGAGCAAGACAGTAGCCAATTTTTGCACAGCACCTCGCGTTCTTGCGTTGTCTACCAACACCGGCACTGCACATTCGAAATGCAATGCTGCTGTTGTTCTTGTTGCAACTACAAGTAGCTAGCTGTAATGTGTGCAAAGCCTGATAGTAAGTTTCTTCGGCTTGAAGCCAGCAAGTTGAGATGCTAGCTAGCTGCTAGCTAGTAGCTAGCTAGTTACGCAGAGTGAAGTGCATGGTCGGATTAGCCCTCAACGGTAGGTAGGGTTATTACTTTTTTCT
>ENA-ORBV01006934-ORBV01006934.1-microbial-mat-metagenome-genome-assembly--contig:-NODE-6934-length-19714-cov-3.743036_pt1 | contig 19714 bp, 26 predicted proteins | sample MGYA00237777_ERZ505514 | MGnify/ENA primary metagenome ERZ505514 (study PRJEB26160, sample SAMN06269048) | microbial mat metagenome | isolation source: Oligotrophic lake microbial mat | place... | reverse complement strand
GGCAAAGCGACCGCGAAACAGTTTTCAATGCCCGTGTGAGCGTTGTGGTGAAGCAAAGTGGAGGTTCAATAGTCGCATGCTCGCGGCCAGCCAGTCCTCCAATGCGCTCACCAGCAGAGGCACCAGAGGCCCCTGATGCAGACTCGAGCATCGAACCAGAGGAGTGCCCAGCGGCCGGACAGCAAGACAATGAAGCCACGGGGATAGCACTTACGCAAGCGCAAGTGCTGCAACTGTCGCAGTGCTCTGAGCTAGGTGTCGTTCACACACTGGTGGCACAGCACCAGAACATCTGTGCTCTCGGTACCAGCCTCCTTCGATGTCCCAAGCTGGCAATGCTGGATCTGTCCTTCAACATTATGCGTTCGAATCCCTTGCACGGTTTACACGCCTGTCAATCCCTTGTGTGTATAGTCTTGTCTCATAACGAGCTCACGAATGTGCCGGCCGGACTGGAGTGCTGCTCGTCTCTTCAATCACTCGACCTATCGCACAACCAGATCAGCTCGCTGGATCGCCTAAACAGGCTGCCTCGATTGATTACTTTGAACCTGTCCTCCAACTGGATCCGCAGCGTTGCCAATGGAGCACTCCCAAGCAGTCTAACGCAGCTGGATCTATCCGCCAACAGGCTGGAGCATATCCCGGTATGCTTTGTGAACGGTCGCCTCGCATGCGCATTTGCATGTGCTCTCCATGCTCACACTCTGTCCATGATCTGGCATGTCCCCGAGCAGTGCCTGAAGGAATCGCTTGCCTTGCGCGAGCTGGTTTTAAGCGAGAACAGCCTGACGCGATGCACGGATCTGAGTCATCTGCAGAACTTGGAGGAGCTGCACTTGACGGACAACGGTCTCAGCACGCTCGCCAGCATCGGCTGCCTGCCCAAGCTCAATGAGCTGCATTGCTCACACAATCTCTTGGAGACGCTGTCTGCAAGCACTCTACCACGATGCCCTGTCCTCTCAGAGCTGTACGTCAGTTCGAATGCAGTAACATCTGTATCGTCGAGCCTCGCAACGTGCTGCCCTATGCTGGATACGGTGGATCTGGCTGACAATCACATTTCACCGGAAAGCCTCTCTAGCGTTTTGAAAGCTTGTAAGTGCAAACATATGTGCTTGACTTGTATACTCGCAACCAATCGGTGATAATCGCATCTAAATGTTGTGCTCCATGCCAAACGCAGTCGCCACTCTACCGCACCTGGTGGATTTGACACTGATCGGCAATCCAGCACTGAGAAGCCATGGGTATGTTAGCACCGCCATTGCAGTTTTGCTTGCTCTCATCATTCCTGAACGCCTTGCCTGCTATGTGCATTCGCAGCACTGAATACACAGCCGCAGCTCGAGCTCTGCTTCCTGCCCTGCAAAGACTGGACAATCGGGCGGTGCTATGTGGCCAAGATAACGTATGGTCCTGCACTCATCAACTTTGAACTGATTTGTGCTGACCTTGCCTCGCTTGTCTTTTGACATGTGACAGATGTCCTCAACGAAGAAGCCGGTTCGTGCACCCTCTGCTCAGCGAACGCTGCCGCCGCTGTTGGACCCTGGCAACGCACCACCTGCTCATTTGCCGGAGCGATTGATCGAGAAAACCATGAAGGAGTGCTTCGATTCTTACGCCAGATGCAAAGCGGTATGCATATAGACGCTATGAGTTGGCTTGGCTTCTCTGGTGACCGAGAAGCGAATGTTCACAGGCGTTTGATGACGTTATCAATCGGAGCTACCAAGTATCGGAGAGGTGAGCTGTCATATAACCCACTGCGGTGTGTTGCAGTGCCCCGTTCACAAAGTTTGTCCTGGCACCAGATGCAGTAGCGGGTCGAAGCTGAAGATGAGACCCTCAGAACGTACCCAAAGCCAATTGGGAGCTGGAGGACCTTTACACAGCGAGTCATACACTCAAGAACTGCAACCGGCTCTGACGGGAGACAGCAGCAGCCACGTGACCCAAACCGATCATGAGAGGTGCACATCAGCTGTCCTCGCTGACTCTGCTGCGAGCACGCAGGTATGAATTCTTTCAGATCATTTTACTTCTTGTCAAACAATATCTGCCATAGATCTTACTTCAACATTTATGGTGCCATAGCTTACAGGAGGAGCCCAGGAGGAGTTCTGCGTGGATGTTCAGCACGATCAGCTGATATCGGCGATAATCGCGCGCTCCACATCATGCAGTGCGACGTCGAGCACGGGTTCCGTTGCGTCTCGGAGCACATCTGCATCCACATCTCGTGACAGCAGCTCGCAGGCGGGCCCGCCAAGGATCTTGGAAACATCACTCAACAGTCAGGGATCCAAAACCAGCCCAGTTCACGAGCAGCTCGAGGCGGCGGAACCCTCGCAGCCGGTAAGAATACCCTCAAGGCTCCAATCGGCTCAAGCCACAAGCTCGTCAGCGGTGGCACGCCGCTGGAGTGCTGTCAAATCGCGAACCCAAGCATCGACTGCACGCTTCTGGTCAGGCTCTCAATTCAGACCACGGAAATAGGGTACCGGCGATCGCGTGCTTTTTGGTCTAGCCCGTCAGAGTGTGGTGGCAGTATTCCAAACTCGTGACGATACATGATGCGAAAATGCCGACAAACAGGAAAACTTGAACGGAGCTGCTTGCCCGTAGTAAAACACTTACAGTCCCAATCAACGCGGCCACTGGGTATTAGGCCGACTTTGCGAACGAATCGCAGACGTGAATGAACGCGGCGACATCCACTGGCAACTCCTGATACGTCGGCAAAGAAGATCTTCCTTGAATAAGGATAGCGCGAAGAGCATTGAGGAACGCCACCAACCCTGAGCGAATCCGAGGAACAATTCTTGTATCCCATGCATTATGCAAGCAGCCGTGCTTCAGCAGTGGCAGATTCTCAACGTCTATCGTATGCTTCCACGGCAAGCGACCTTCGGTCGCAACAAACAATGCGCTGTAAAATAAGCTCTCCAAATCGTGGCTGATGTGGTGTGGACCTCGAACCGAGGATGTGAACAGAGCGGTCCCGGTCGTTATGGGCAGATCAGACTGTCCAGCGTCTGGTGCAGGAATGCGAGACGATACATTCCAGTCAATGAGCATACCGCGCCCCGCAAAGTACTGTGTGCCGAGCACGACAACATTCTGGTCGACAACGACGATGTTTCCAACAGAGACGTCCCGATGCACAAAGCCACATGACCACGCGTGGAGCAGAGCGCGGGCTACATCTCCGACGATGAGAGCGAATTCTCGACTGGGCCTCGGAGCAAACGGTGCTCCGACAGGGGCAATGGCAATGCCATGCTTGAACGAAGGGGTGAGACACAAATGCGCTGGCAACTCGAAGTCCGATATGAGTCGCGGAATAAGAGGGGTACCGTTCTTGGATAAAACCTCAAGAGCACAAGCTTCAGGGAGCAAAGATTCCATACCCAGCTTGACCACCACATCTCCGTCGCTAGTTGCAAAAAGCGCCACGGCAGTGGAACGGGCGTTCATGGCATACAAAACCGACGCTGGACGCTTGAAAAAGGATGGCTCTCCAAACACGACCAGGTCAGGTTTGCGTAGCAGCAGTGGGAGCGGCAAAGATGCCAAAAGTGAAACGTGCTCCACAAATCCTAGAGCGGTTGGGGGTGCCGCTACCAAGCCCTTGAGCAAAGGAACAGCATCTTTCAGGTTACGAGTGGGCGTTACAGTCCATTGCCGGGTTCGGGTCACATGCGCAAAGAATATGTGGTTGGCACTGGCGCCGAAACATACGGTATACTGGCGATCAGGCTGCAAGGTGAACAGGTGTGTACAGCGATGCTGCAGCCGTCCAACAATTGTCTCGAATCCAGGTCCATTGCTGATATCGCTGTTGACCTCACCAAATGATACGATGTCTGACCAAGTGGGAGGATCACGCCGTGAGATCAGAATATCGAACTTGGCGGAAGGGTTATGCACGTAGCCTTTGACGCTAGTATCGATGACGTGATGCGGTGAAGCGAAGGTTTTAACAAGCTGCAAAAACCAAGTCTGGTGCTCAATCTCTTCGGCACCAAGCGTAGGTAACTGGAGGACTGGCAACGGCTCTTTGACACACTGCAGTAAGACAGGAACAAGACCATGGAGCGACTCATTCACCTCGATCTTTCGCAAAACCATCTTGCCGATGTCTTGCATATTAGTGACACTGTGCTTGAGATGCTGTATTTGCTCACGCAAATCAACCACATCGGCTTTCAGACGGATGATGGCAGGATCTGACAGCAACCCAAAACAGAGCGACGCGAAGCAGATTAACACAGCGAACCAATCGAAAACATAACGAACGAAACCACATTTTCGGAAAGAAGGTACCCATGGCCTGTTTCACCAAAGTCTTCTGCTGCTCAAGAGCCGCAAGCCTTTGGTGCAGCGAAGCATACACCGTACTGCCTAGCAAGTGCACCAGGTCTGGCTGTGAGATTTCAAACTTTTTGATCTTCTGTTCGATTTCCCGAATCTTCTGCTCAATGTCCAGCATCTCTTGTGTCTCTAACACGGATTGAACAAACGGAGATGCCTCGGCCGTTTGCATGGCAGACACTTTGCACATCGGTTGAGTCAGACGATGCTAATCGAGTGAGGGGTCATTTATCAACGCTGATCATCAACGATCACATGAACCGTCGGGCCCGCGGCGGCCCGGGCCATTGCCCGGGCCGTAGACGCCGTAGGCTCAGTGTGACACTGTGACAGTGAACCGGCGGGCCGTGCCGTCACCCGGGGCCGGGCCGTCAAGTCTCCGCCGCCGGCGTGGCAGTGACTCACTTTGACCCGTACTCAGTGTGACGGGCCGAGGCTGTGACTGAACGACCTGCAATGTGCTCAAGACCCGGGCCATTCAAATGGATCCATTCGTTTCACGGCTCGATCAGGATTTGATCGGATTTGCGACCCGGAGATTTTATGCGTCGCGGCACGAAGCACACGAGAGTTGAAGCTGAGCGTCGTCGATCCGACGTACGTCGCGATCGTCGGCAAGCTCAACAGTCGAATGGTAGACTGGCCATAGTGCATCGCGCTCCCTACCGGTGTCAGTCGCGCAAACTTTGACGGTTGTTTGCCGCTCAAACGACGCGTCACGCACTGCACCTCGGGCGCTCTACTAGCTTGTGCACAGATGACCTTACTTCAATAACGAAGCGCAAGCCGCACAGTAAGCCGAATGACGTGTATCACTGGAACGCGCAGATTGAGAGCTTCTCAGACCATCAGCGAGTGTCAAATCGGCAGGGATAGAATAATTGGCAGCGAATCGGATAACATGTATCGATCAAACACACAGCATACAGCAATGATATTTCACTCTCACGTGGTATCGACAGGCAACACGTGGTGTGAATCGAACGAATCAACACACTAAACGTCGCCAAACGACTGTTAGTGCAAAACAGACGGGACTTGCAACAATGTTACAATACCGGAACAACAGATCTCGAAAGCCCTCACACCAGTTGTCGTAAAGGTTGGCTTCAAACGAGTGCTTGCACATCGGTGGTCAGTGTCTGCATGAGGTCCCGCTTGAACTTCCAGGGCAAACCGTGTGATTTCTCCGGAAACACGAACACCTGCATCAGCGGATGGATCAGTGGTGAGGTACAAGTCGAAACGTCATAAAGCTCTACTCAAAGTACCGAGAAGATGCCCGGCCCCACGGAGTACTGGAACTCGCGCAGGAAGACCGCCTGCACCGTGCAAGCAGTCACAGGGATGAGTGGACAGATGGGAGTTCAGTGCAGGACGCGAGCATACCTGGCTCATCTTGCCCTCGACGGGAATGCGGAGATGCGTGATCCACTTATCAACGAGGGGAACCAGCTGCCGCTGATCGACAATGATTGCTCGGTGGTGTTCTCGTACTACCTTGTGCTGCAGCGGTAGCAATAGCATCGCAGCGCGACAATAGTCGGCAAAATCAGTCAACATCGCAAGTAAGGCGTGCCTTACCACTCGCTCCATCGACTCCAACACAGTTTTCTTGTTGGTTGCCACGTTGGCGTTTTCTGCAACCATGGGCATCACCATCAACCCTGAGCAGCACAGGGTACAAGCCTTTGCCGGCAAGACGTACTTTCATCAGCAGGTAACTGGTCAAGCTTGCGCATGCTGAGCTTGACAGCTTCCTCGGCGAGGTCAGGGTAGTCCGTGACGACACGCGTGAGGAGGGCCTAAATGAGAAGACGCAGCAACGAAATCATAAGGATCAAGGAGCTCACACATCAGCGCCTGCAGCACTCACCCGTGCTTGCCGCTCGTTGATGGCGGGACCGTAGCTGAACACGGTGTTCCTGCGTATCAATTCGATTCAGGTGGCGATGTGCGATGTTACATGACGAGGAGTCAGGGTGGGTACCAGTAATACAGCAGTTGGGTTTGCAGCAAGCCACCGGTCACGGCGAATTGAAGATCCTTTAGCACGGACCTAGAATTGTTTTCGTAGGGACGTCATATGAGGAACACGATTGAATGGAGCACCCGCATGCGGCAGTACGAACGGCGCACGTACGTGGGGGTAAGCCGGGCCGTGGGCAAGTTCTGGGTCTGAAACGGTCGGAAGTTCGGCGAATTTGAGCACAACGAGCATGATATGAAGGAACAGCCAGCCAACCTTATCTTCCTCTTCGACCACTCCGAGGGCCACACTGCAGCTGCGCCCCGCACCCATCGCACCGCAGAAATGAACAGCAGCAGAACGCGATACTGCGTCCTCGCGTTTTTATTTTCAACCAAAGATCAGAATACACCACGTCCACGTGCCACAGTGACCTTGATGAGTAGAGCAGAGCAGACACAGCATCGAGGTGGATTCCCATTTCACTGATGACGATGTGCGGTCGGCAATGATGCAACAAATGGCGTATTATTATACTAGACATTGATTGACTATGTTCTCTCACACATCAGCAGGCTCCACCGATGAGTCAGTGGCGCGCGCCTGCTCGTCCTCCTTGAGGGCTGACCGATCCAGGGACAGAGCACGCTTGCGCTCCTGCAGGGGCCGCAGGACGGAGTCCCCTTGCGCGGGGGCACTAGCTGTATAGGCAGGCAGGGAGATCGATCCTCCTGGAGCACTGTCCACAAACTGAGGGCCCTGCGACGGGGGCGCTTCATTAACCGCTGAGGGTTGAGATTGTGAGGGCCTCATCACCACCGGATCACGGTCACCGTCACTGCTGGTGCGTCGCTTGTGCAGCTTAGCAGAACCTGACCGCGGGTTGGCAGTGCGCCTCCTGCAGAATCACACAGCGAGTGACGTGAGATGGCCGTGACGACACAGATCACGCTCAGGCCGCATACCTGCTAGAGTCAGCTGGCTTTCTGACGGATGTAGACGGGGGCTGCGCGGACGGGCTTTTGCGAGGTGGCCGACCTCGAGATGATGTTACGAATTCGGAGTGCCGTCGCGGCTGCGATCGTAGCGGCAGGATGACAGATGAGCAGCAAGCAGTGCCTTCTTGGAGCAGCACGCTACATACCTCGTACAGCGATGGGGCCGAAGCAAAGGGACGCTTCTCGTAAGCTGATACACGACGATTCTTCAGGCCGGCCTTCACCGATGAGTGGATGACTGATACAAATCAGGGAGCAGGGTCGGTTCGAGCTCGCACTCAAAGCAGGGGCAGGCAGTAACGGTACCTCCAGCACTTGACGCACTGCCGTGCAGGTGATGAGGCACATAACCTGGCGACAGCCATTCCGGGAAGTGCGGCAGTACGTTCGGTACGCTGGAAACACACTGATGTCAGATATAATGCAATACGCAAGTTACAAGCAGACATGCATACGTGTCTGGAGTGAAGACTTTCTGCAGCGGGCTGTCCATGGCTCTGAATACGGAGTTTCGAGCGCCGAAGATAACGCTGGTTCTGTGCACCGCCATACCCTGTGCACGATATACGAGATGAGCCGCATGACCATTAATGTAAGCAGGTGCCGAACCATACCAGCACATTCTTGGTGCCGTCGTTGGTGAGACCTTGTTCGTGTCCCAGGATAGCGTCGTTGATCTTCTGGACCACCTCTGTGCAAGCACACAACACGACATCGTACGTGAGCCTGTACCGTTGACCCAGAGTGGCGGAGAACGTACTGTCGTCACGCTGCGTGAGCAGGTAGATGCCGGAGAATGTGATACAGGCACCGATCGGAAACAGAATCTTGCCGATGGTGTTAAACGCCTCAAACTCTCTGAACACGATACCGCCACCGAGGATACCCGCCACCATCCACACCACCTGGTACACAGGGATCACAAACAGCGCGTCGAAGCGTGCCAGACCCGAGTTGAGGTAGCGCATCTGGAAGAATAGAGTGGTGAGCAGGCCGGTGATGGAGAAGTATGGCTCGGGATAGATGAACTGATTGCTGATGGAGGTGGTGGACTTGATCAATTCCACGCTTGTCTTGGCAAAGATGAGCGATTGACCACCGATCACGGCAGCCAGCGCAGGGAACGCGAAGGGGTATATTCTGCGGAAGATGCCTGCGCATAAGCAGACGGGCCACGACCACGATGAGTCTGTCGGTAACAGAAGCAGCAGCAAACAGCAAAGACCGGCAACACGCAGCCCCATACTCTGCGGCTCCTCGGGCTCCACCACCATGTCACCAGTCTTGCTGTACTCTGGCTTAGCGTCGCCATTCGCTGAAGGCATTGCTGGTAGCGGGGGCGGCACGTCATCTGAGCGCTGGCCTGCCACCAGCGGATGGCTGGACGGACTGCCTGGATTCTGAGGGCCCTGAGACGCCATTTCGACTGGCGATACCAACGGCAACACAGTCAGCAGGGGATCACCTCGCAGGCACACCGGACTAGGCAGGTATGCCCCCTCACCTGACTCAGGCGGTGTGCTGGGGGCTGTGGTCTTGCCCGAGTTAGAGTTGGCAGTGGCCTGCCGGTCTGCTGATGGCGCCTCCGCCTTAGCGTCGTCGATGCGAGCATAGTGACGCGCGATCAGATAGAAGAATGTGATCACCCCAGCCACGCAGGCACAGTAGATGTAGAACACAGGCCGCGTCAAGTAGAGATCTCGAATGTCGTGCACAGTGTAGTCCGGAGACTCATGGCCTGTATACAGACATCATCAAAGAGCAATGCAGTGCACCGGGCACCTGAGACAGCTCACACAGCACGTGTACCAGCGAAGCTGACCACAACCACCGTGCCGCACACGATGATGAAGGTGGCGAAGATATCGCGCTTGGACAGCTTCTCGCCCAGGAACTTCGGAGCCAGCACCGTGTTGAAGACGAGCGTTAACGATGCCATCGGAGCCACCACGGACTGTAAAACAGAAGCAGAATAGATTGGGATCGGCGGAGGATCCTGACACCATATGCGATGAAAGTACCTGCGGAGCGAAACCAAACGCGACTACGTCCAGCAAGGAGCCGAAGATGACAGTCGCCATCTGTAGGATTCAAGCCACATTGAGTCGCACCGTCAACGATATCAGCGCAGGGCACAGCTGAGCTAGCATACCCCAAACAGCCATAACGGCTTGGTGCAATACCCCTCCTTCTCGACCTCATCCTAACACAGCACGCGCACGTGTGGACGCAGTAAGCCATCCGTGCAGAAGCAAGCATAACGTGAGCATTACATCATCCGCCGCTAGAGTGCTGTCGACACTGAGAGTTGAGCCTCCTCTCTCGCGCTGCTCGTCGCCGAGATCGCTGAGTTGACTGGTGGCGCTTTCCCCGCGATTCCGACCCACTGCACCAGTACCATCATACAGCACCACATCAGGACGGATCTACAGAGCATGCGATGCGGCCTGGTGAGACCGAGTAGTCGTACCGTCATCGTCCTTGAACTCAGAGTCGGTGCTCTGCCCTGATTGATTGGATGCCCCGGACTCCTGACGGTTGGTGGTGGGGGGAGGCTGCACCGCAACCAGCACGTGACCCACCGGCTCCTGATACAGTAATGCACGCAATCAGCGTTGCGTTGCTGCATAGTCGAGAATAAATCTGGGCTCACCTTAGCCGCCGTGTCGTTGTTCTTGGAGTTCTGCGACGAGCTGTCATCGTCGGTCTCGTTCTCGTTCTCACTGCACGCAGGCGATCCCACATAAGTACCACGTCCGAAACAACGACACCAAGCTCCAGAGGTTTGCACATACTCCACAGTGTACACGTTGTGCTCCAATGGTGGCTGGGTTGACGGCGCGCTGGGCTGTGATGGCAGACCACAAGCACGCTTAGGGAACTCAGTCGACTGCGCAGGCGCGGTATTTTAGCTCACCTGTTTCTTCAAGCCTGTTTGTTGCCGCTCTTTGTCCCTCGCCTCTCTCATCTCCGCGTATCTCTTTTCGATACGCTGGTGTGTCAGCTTCTGCATGGACAAGCCGATGGTACCCAGCAGCGAGGCCATGGCGGACAATATCACACCGATGAGCCATTCAGGCAGCACGCCGAACACGGCCATCGCAGACTAGTGCAGTCGCTGTTAACGGCCAGTCAACTACGCCTTCCGGGGCGTCGTGACGAGTTGAAATGTGCCCGCTGTCACGCTGCAAGCGACTCGATCACACCCGAAACCAACCGGAACGAACTCAGAACGTGACAATCTGACGGCTGTATGTAAAACTGGAGCGTTGCGAGCAAGTCAGTCAAAGATGTGCAGGAGCGGAGTGATGTCTGCGAGTACGGCAGCGAAATGGCAGCCCCGACTTGTAGCGTGCTGTTGCAACTTGAGCCCGTCGCAACACAGTAGACGCCGGTCAGCGTGTCCGGCAGATTGTTCCATCGAATGCTCCCCGTACAGGTTCTGCCACGCTAAGGTTGTCGTCGTATCGCGCTGATCATTGTCATTGTTTATCTCGATTTCTATTGATATGCCGACACCATGAGTACATACGGCCACCAGAATACGATATCAAACTACTCCCAGCTGGCGATGGCGATCAACAGTCCAGCCCGTTCAGTTACGCTTGCTGCTGATGAAGGAAGTTGCACTGGCGAGCTTAGCATCGATCTTGCCCTCGTACATGTTGAACAGCGGCTCGATGCCGTACGTGTACACCTGCGAGGCGCCCTGCAGTCGAATATTTCACATCGCAACACCAGTCAATACACTGTACTCAGCCACGATAGCATCAGCGTGCGTGCAACACATACTCGCGTCATGGGGTGCATGCACCACACCAGGAAGATGAACTTGGAGAAATAGTAGAACGGCAGCCTGCATCCCAACACCATAAATGAAGAGCATGTAACGCGAGTAATCGCGGAGACTGGCGCAGACACAGTGACAAATACAGGCTTCATACCAGAACAGTATTTTGTCGCCGAATGACTCAACGACTGAGAAGCAGCCGAACACGACCCAGTACATGAGCCACTGGGAGTCATCGGCAGTTGATACGGACTTGACCGCCTTGAAGGACGCGAACACGGGGTAGATAACGCCCACCAGATTGCTGCACATCGGTAAACGATCGGGATGTAATGATGTCCTGCATCTGAAAACACAACGCTGACCACGTACCAGGCTGCTCGCACGCCATAGCCGAACACCACGAACAGGACGAGAAACAGCGCCAATCCCATGAACAGCTTGGCCTTGGGAATGCCGGTCTTCTCCGAGATGGTCTGGATCAGAGCTGCAGGTGGTTGCGTACAGGCCGGGGATAAGCGCGCAGCCCAGAACATACAGCATCAACAGTAGAGAACGTACGAACGGCATCCAGATTGTTGTCCAGGGCGGTCATGTGACTCTGGTAGGCGTTACCGGCACCTCCACTGGTGGCGGCACGGACTAGCATAGGACACCAGAGGCACAACACATCACATCACGTCGAGAGCGATAAGCGAGAAGGACGGTGCCAAGAGCAAGCAAGCAAGCGAACACAATCAATAACGGCCGAGCTGTCATCGTATTGCACACACAGCAGACACGTACATATATCAGCCACCCCCACTGTCTGCTTGCGAGCCTCGGCGGGCAGATCGAATGCGATCGTCACGGAGCCCTACAAGCGCAGTATGCGAACATAGCCATGAGCAACGTAACCTGACACGGCCTGTTTGCAACGTTGGTGAAGCCACATCTCGACACCACGCACCGATACGCCCTTGTCAGAAGAGTTGGGTCGCGGCTTGAGGTGGAACGCGGAGGGGCTTGCGCTCATACTCAACATGGGGATGACGGCACGGCCGAGGAAATCTGAACACAGGGTGGATGAGGACATTCCACACGGGCCGTGTTTAGTCGCCATTCTGGTGCATCGAAGAGTGACTGCACGCACGGCCTACCATTGGAGGTGAGATCCTTGTCCCAGACGTCCACGACGAGATTCTGTTTCTCGGGGTACAGCCACTGCAGGTTCAGCTTCTCGTCCCAGGTTGGGTCCAGGGTCGCATTGATGACCTGCGCGCAGCGGCAGCGGTAGATACATCAGCTCAGTTGTTCAAGCAGCAAAACCACACCATCAGCTTTCAGCAAGGGAAGTCGCGGGCAGAGCAGCGAGGGCCCTACCTTGGACTTGACTCCACTGGAGGCATCCTCGCCCTCCCAGTAGATGACCACAAACGGATCACTCTTGCCGTTCATGTCTCCGGCCTTGAGATTTTCGCCGCTGATGACATGGGCAGTGAAGGAGCTGGTCATGGTGGCTGCAGACGAGCACCCGAGCAAGAGCACAACAGGATGTCATGAGGTCGTGATAATATGAGCATAGGCACATAACACTGAGAGATATCTACCTGGATAGCGTGAACTAGGTTGCTAGATCTAAAAGCTACGCGCACAGAAGCAAAAGATGCAGTGCAACGCTTAGGGCTGCTCCGGCGGGTGGCGATTGACGCCGACGAAAGCGATCTCCTTCAAGCCGGGTAACCGCTCATTGACATGCATGTACGTTCTCGAATGATTACCGAAGAAGATCTTGAAGGATTTGGCAGTCGGAGCACTGGAGGACGGTCATCTTACGTGGATGATGTGCGAGCCGCGCTCGGTGACAGCAGGGGCCCTCGCGGCAGTCGCGCTCACGATGACCTCGGTGGCGCCAGCAAGAGCAGCGATCTCACGGGAGAAGAAGCCTTTCGTCGCCGAGCTGCGATGAGTGGCCGCGATGCAGATCGAGAGCTCAGCTACCGTGAGCGTGGTGCGGGTGGTGGTGGTCCAGCTGGTGGATCGATGTCTGGAGCCCCTCGGGAGAGGCGCTCCTATGACGATGAGCCCTCCCCCCCTCTGCATTCGATCCACAAGGGCACCGTCAAGCAGATCAAGCCCTTTGGCGCGCTGGTGAAGATGGATGGATATCGCAAGTTTGGTCTGGTGCACGTTTCACAGTACGTCAGCCTTGCTGGCTCACCTCACTTTACAATGTAGCTGACAGCGGATATGCGGTGTGTGCCAGACTCACCACATACAAGACCGAAAACGTCAGTGATGCGGTCAGCGAGAATGACCCTGTCTGGGTCAAGGTGTTGTCAACCACCGAGGATGATACCGGGAAGAAGATTTCGCTGAGCATGAAGTATGTGGATCAGCGCAGCGGTCAGGATCTGGTATGATGATGCATCCTGCTATCAGCCCGTCCTAGCGAGGCAAGCAGTACTGGTGATGCACTACAGGACCCCAATCACGTCGGTGCCAGTCAGGACTCTATTCGCACCAAGCGAGCTCCCAAAGACAACAAGGGTATGACAATGGAAGACATCATCTTCAACGCGGTGTGCACCAGGTACTGTGCTGTTGGGGATTCAGATTATGTGCTAGATGGCTGACGATGCATGGTGTGAACAGATGTGGCAAGAAGGGGCATTTGGTGTCGGACTGTTTTGGTGACGTGAATCAGGACTATGACATTCTCGAGGACCCCGTTGGGGACTCTGCTGTGCCCAGCAGACCTCAGCAGCCACAGAACGGCAGTGCTGCAGCGAAGCATGCGAGCAAGCGGAAGCGGAGTCGCAGTCGAACACCGCCTATCGGCTCCGCTGATGAGGCCAGGCGTGTGCTCGCTAAGGCGAAGGAAAGAGCGGCTCGTAAGGCTCAGCGTAAGGAGGAGAAGGCGCTCAAAAAGGAGCACAAGCACAAGCACAAGAAAGAGAAGAAGAAAAGCAAGCATGATCACGGTACGGACTCTGTAGCAGAAGCTGGGTCTTCATCTCGCCGCGATCCTGAGTTGAAGGCTCCGCGGTCTCCTGTGCGTGATCATCATCGCCGTTCTGCATCGCCCGCGAGGGATCGTCGTGACCGACGCAGATCCACTTCCCCGTCTACTCATGCCAAGAGTGCTGCCGCTACCTATGTGCGGGAGCCTGTCGATGCTGGCCCGCCGCCGCTTGAGGCGGTAAGCGCTGGTTCAGGCAGCAGCAAGGCAGCTGCACCGCTGCCTGAGTCACCGCCTGCTCGCGGACGAGGGCAACCAGAAGCCCATCGGCGCAACGGTGCTTCAGCCCGATCTCGCTCTCGATCAAGGCACAGGTCACGATCACGGTCACCTAGACGCTCCAGCTCGCGCGGTCGACACGGCAGTCGTGACAGACGGGATCGCAGCCGCAGTCCGGTCCGTAATGGGCGGGCCCGGGTAGCAGACTCTCACAGCTCGCGCGGCTCTGCGCGGAAAGCGAGCCGATCCCGCTCGCGTTCGAGAAGGCGTTCCCCTGATCGAGATCGCTCTAGAGGCAGTCCTGCTCGGCCTATGCCCGTGTCTAGAGGTCAGCGCAGCAGAAGCAGATCTCCAGCTCGGCAGGGCAGGTCCCCGGCTAGGACCTCCAGGCGTGACAGTGATTGATGGGGTGTTTGAAGGAACATCTATGCTTACCGTGCATGCAACATGCCAATTTAGTCGGATACGTCAAAGTACACGCTTTATTGATCAACACGTCAATGCAATTCCAACTCGAATAACAGCCCATCAGCGGGCTCGCCCACACCACGCGCCGTTGCTGACCGCGCAGCAGCTAAATGATGTTCTGTCATATCGTGACCGGTGACAACATCAGCTGAATGAGGTAGATGCGGTCCAGCACCCTTCTTCATAGCAGCAGTAGAAGACTGGTGGCCTCGTGAACTCGCTTTCACTGGGTGCAGCAGTTCAGACCCTCCAGATGTGTCCCGCAGCAGCAAATCGCTCCCATGTCCGTTCTGCGTGTCTAGATCAGCAGCTGCAGCTGCAGCGTTAGCTCGAGTGGTGGTGCCGTGCTCAATCTTCCAGCGTCTCAGAGCTTCAGTTCGATGCTGCTGATGCTGCACCAGGCGGGCAGGCAAGGGTCGAGGGGTTCGTGTACCACCTCTTGGTGAGGGAATGGGGATAGGACTGGAGCTCTGTGTGATTGGGCAATGGACAGTACAGTGAGAGCCACGAGAGAATGAGCCTCATGAGTCAACTGCCAACGGATGAACCAACACGTACCGGGACACACGGCACATTGCCCGTGGAGTAGCGTCGCATCAAGTGAGGTGAGGCGTCACGTGCTGGTGCTTCAGCAGCTGAAGCAAGCACGGCTGCAGAGTGCAGGATAGCAGTCACTGAATTCGCCCGCGGTCGGTTAGTACAGCAGCCGTTGCCCTTCGTCACTGCATTGCGGGCAGATGCTGGATGGTTGTGAGCACTGCGCTGCCGTGGGATGGCCTGGCAGTCCCGAGCTCGTGGAGAAGTGATCCAATGGGGAGGCAGCAAATGGGACTTGATCTCTCGAGGCGGAGGAGTCAAAGACTCGACAGTGCTTAGTCCAATTGCACAGGCCACACTCGTTGATCTGGACTCAGAGCACGATACCTGTCGGTCCAGCACCGCTGTGTCCACGGGAACAGTCACCCACGAATCATTGCGGCGCCGTTGATGATGCTGTGTCCCATCCTCGCTGGGGCGATGTGGCTGTCGAGGAGGAGGGGCGGTCCGGGGTGTGTGGACCCCCTCTGCTACCAGCATGGCTTTAGCGCGTGCACATGCGGTGTGTGTGGGATCGGTAGTGCACCGCATGGAGTCCTTGGTGCAGGCCTGCGGGTCCAGATCTGGGGCATCCATCAACCATCATCCACACACAGAGTATGCGTCATCAATCGCTGTGTCGCCCGCTGTAACGAGCATACAGTGCTGCACACATACCTTTGGCAGCCTTGCCTTCCGTGTCCAGTGTGCCTCTGGTGCCGATAAGCTGCAGCCCCACGCCCTGTCTCCTGCTGTTGATGATGGCAAGGTAGCGACCGTACGGCCGAGCGCGAGCACGCTCAGCTTGATATGCTTCAGCAGTGCCTTGGGTGTATCTGCCTGTAACGCCTTCTGATGGCTGCATGCACGCAGGGGCATCCAGACACTGACTGGTGGTAGCAGACGAGCCAAAAGATGCAGCAGCCCGCACATTCGAAGCGCCAACGATGTGACTGACAGCAGAGGACGGGTCCAGCGATGGCTGCAACTCCTGGCTGAGCGGTCGAATGCTACTCGGGTCGATAGGCTCATCTGCTGCCGAGTTAGTTACGATGCAACCTGATTTGAAGGAACAAATGCGCGCACCCTCTGGCTGGCCATTGTTGCAAGCCTGAATCACTCCAGATACATCAGTGTCTGTGGACATCGCCTGTGGCGTGCACAGCCTAGCAATATGATGGTAACCTCGATGTCTACGTGTCCATACAGCTGCAATCTGTGCGGGTCAGTGATCGCTGATCGGTCTATCGTACACGAGCGAGATGGTAGGTATGGAACAACAACAACAACCACCAACCCCAATGTGTCTGCAGCTCTACACAACTGATTGCGGCACGATCGTCCAAGCGAGAACAGAGTTTCGCTCGACAGTAACCGAACACAGTACGTGGCACGAACGCAGTATTTGGAGTAGTTGCCGCATTTGGGCATATCGAAGAGCACAAGCGCAATTACAAATGCTAAGTTTGGTGTTTCAACTGTGTAACGCCGAGGCCGAAACTCTGACGATGATCACCACAATCACAAGCCATATTGAGCAACTGAAGCAGAAAGTCACATCGGTGGCGATGGCTCATAGATGCTGCATTCCAAAACACAGGAATGACGCGTGTTATCAAGGGCTAAGCACATTCAAGTCCATCAGAACCCATGCACTTACATCAAACGATTCCCACGAGGGATTGAACTCGTCGTTGGCTCCACCCAGCGAATCGAAGATGCCGCTCTCCGACTGCAAGGACAGGTGAGAGCGATGAGTGATGAGAGATGAGCTCAGGGCGTGATGTGAGCGAATGAATAACGGCAGCATATCGATACATGCAGCAAGCACCCACCCGCTTGACTGGTGGCGGCACTGCTGGCGGAGGAATGGGCTTATGCGACACCGCGCTGAGCGCCTGCTGGGCAGCGCAGTCACAGCGATGATGGTGAGTAGACATCATATCATCATCACCAACAACAACAAGCATCCCTCTCGCCATCGACACACAGCTGCAGCTACAGCTACTTACCCCAACGTGCGCCGTCGGAACCGCGGAAGGTCGCTCCGGCCGAGGAGGCGGTGCATTAACCGCTGCAGCTGGCTTGCTGTGGTGATCGCTGTGCCGCGGAGAGTGCGAGGACGGCTGGGATGACACGGCAGGCTCCTCTGCCGGCTCAAAGTTGGAGAATGGGTCCTCCTGGGCGTGCTCGAAGCTGGGATCTGAGGTGATCACAGTAGAGCAGAGCATCAGCTAGACGATCACAGGCGCACACTCAAGCGCGAGAGCACATAGCAGCATGATACGCAGACATATGCGTTACTGACCATCAAATGGATTGTCTGGCAGGGTGCTGGTGGTGCCGCTTAGCTGCAGCTGGCCCTGTGTATGACAATGACACCAGCTTGCACCGTGAGTAATCATCAATCGGTGCGTACAAATGGGCGTTAGAGTAAAGCAACGCTTACCCCGGCAGGGGACGGTGGAGCTAATAAGCCATTACCGCCCTTGAGGGTAGCGGGTGTGTTGCCTGATGAGCCAGCAGAAGCTGCCTGATCACCAGCTGAGGCTGCCCTCTTCGCTTGCGCCGCTGTCAAGCCGCTTTGTCCAGCCGCAGCGGAGGGACCAGAGTCCGTCACACCGATCGATAGGCGCACCGCAGCGGCTGATGGCTTGTGCTCGTGAGCGTGCTGTGAGCCCTGCTGGACCCACATATCATCAGAGCCGGCAGCTGCAGCTGCGCTAGTGTCCTGGTGAGCGTGACCACCATCATCTGATCCGTCATCATAATCCTGGCCCCATTGAGTGTCGAACGCATCTCCACCAGCAGCAGCGGGAGCACCAGCACCCTTCTTGGGCTTGCTGGCTGTGACTGTGACCTCCATATTACCCCACGAGGTGGAGTGCGAGTGTGATGGTGCTGTTGCTGCTGCTGCTGCTGCAGGTGCCGTGTGCGCTGAGCTGTGAGGGTCATCATCCACGGAGCCGAATGCATCCCATCCTGCAGAGGCCGCTGGCTCTGTATTCGTATAATACGCGACAACAGTGCAGTAAACACACCAGATCAACTGAGCACGCAGATTGATAGCCAGGGCACTTACTGGCTGGTGTGACATGTTGCTGAGGTGGCGCGGGTAGTGCGTGCTGCTTCTGGTGACCGTGCTGTTGCTGCTGCTGCTGTTGCTGCCTGCCCCTTTGTGCAGCGACCTCAGGCACGGGCTCCGCCTCTTCAGGCTCAGCTTGCTCGGGGTTACTGAAGTAGTCAGGCTGCACGGAGGGAAGGGGAATGTCGGAAAAGAAGTCGATATCTCCCGCCGGTGCCGGTGCTGGTGCAGCAGCAGCGACCTGTGAGGGATCAGCTTTCTGACCAGAGCCACCTGATCAAGTACATAGACGAGATGTTAACTCGTAATACTATCACAGGAGGCAGCGCTCACAGTCGGGCAGTATACCTCTGCCTTGCTTCTGCAGGGGCGGTGCATCGAGTCCTAGACCCTGCTCTGAGGGCTGTCGACCCAGCTGAACCCCACGAGGGCCCCTGCCACCAGCACCAGCACCAGCACCTCCAGTAGAGACAGCAGAGCGGGGCGCTGGCTGTGCCACAGGTTCAGGGTCGTCGATGTACTCCTCCACGCGGCGCTCTGACAGGATCTCGTTGCTACCCTTCTTTCTGACGACAATGCGCTTGATGACCTTCTTGCGCCGGGGCTGAGCGCCTGCAGCGGGGTCTGTGACACCAGCAGCAGCAGCAGTGAGATAGAGGGGATCCGCATTCACATCGTAGCTGATCAAGATACCATTGTCTTGCACAACTGGCGCCGGTCCAATTGCGAACGGGTTCCCACCCATCGGAGCAGCAGCGAATCCCATATCGGTATGGTCCGCGAACGACACATCCGTGCTGAGTCCTGCATACGTCGGGTATGATCATGTTAATATGAGAGCTAACACAGCAGCAGCATCAACAATCAGGTACCGGTATCTGAGCGGGTAACGGGTGCGCGTGCACCTCGACCGCTGGCTCTGCTGGAGCCCTGACGGGCAACTCCCGCTGTGTGCATCGCATCACATCACACATTGAATTAGAACACAGCCCATAAACCATCAATGAGCGATGAGCGGTCTACGTACGCCCAGCCAGCTTGTTGCCAGCAGCCTTTGCATCGTGTGACGTGTCTGTATTGGTCATGAACGAGTCGAAGTCGAAGGCTGCATTCGCTGCTGCCTTGTCGGCCTGCACCCGCTTGCGCTGCTTGGAGTCTGTCTCTTATACACATCTCCGAGCCCACGAGACTAAGGCGAATCTCGTATGCCGTCTTCTGCTTGAAA
>ENA-ORBV01006933-ORBV01006933.1-microbial-mat-metagenome-genome-assembly--contig:-NODE-6933-length-19714-cov-5.358405_pt1 | contig 19714 bp, 16 predicted proteins | sample MGYA00237777_ERZ505514 | MGnify/ENA primary metagenome ERZ505514 (study PRJEB26160, sample SAMN06269048) | microbial mat metagenome | isolation source: Oligotrophic lake microbial mat | place... | reverse complement strand
GCCAGAAACCCCGTGCGCCGTGCGTTGGTGATCACGCTGGAAAGTGGTGGATCGCACAGGTCGCAGACCAGTTCGTCGTTGTGCACGCCGATCACCGCCACGTCGCTCGGCACCGAGAAACCGGCGAGGCGGCACGCGCTCAGCACCTGCTGACCGCGTAGGTCGATGCAGGCGAGGATGCCCACCGGCTTCACCAATGTTTTCAGCCAATTGGCAATCCGCTCCACCAGGTCATCCACGGACTCAGCGCCCGGCGCGAGCATCGCGCACCGATAACCCGCGTGGCGGATTGCTTCGGCAAAGAAGCGGCCGCGCCGGCGGGCCCAGACCAGGTTTCGGTCGCCACAATAGCCGAAATGGCGCAGACCGCGCTCGAGCAGATGCGTCGCGGCTAGGCGGGCCACGCCCGTCGCCTGGGTCGATACCCGGGGAAACACTAGCCGGGGCAGGCCGGCGCTCACGTCGATCACCGGCAGGCCGGTAGCGCGCAGGGCGTGCGCGAACGGCATGCTTTCCACGCGGGCGATGATGCCGTCTCCATCCCAATGACGCAGCCAGCTCGGGGCCCCGGCACCGCGTCCTTCCTCGGTGAGCCGGATCAGCCAAGGCCCGTGCGCACGCTCCCAGTCACGCACGCTGTGCAGCAGCTCCCGTCCGTAGCTGTTGGACGACTCGATCAGCAAGGCCACTTTGGGTGGGCCTGGGCGCGAAACGGGGTGGGGGCGAGGCGGAGGCATTACGCAATATCTCAGAATCAATGTGAATTATCTCATACAACAGGAAGCCAGACTCTGCTAACGTCACGCTTATTCTCGTCGGCTCGCAAACGTGGAGCAATGAAACCCTAACCACTAAGAAACCCTAACCACTAAAACTACCCGTGAACTTCCCACTCAACCGACTGCACCTCCTTGTTGCTTTCCTCATGCTGCCGATGGCGGCTTTCAGCCAAACGCCCGCCAAGCCCACCGTATCCGGCTCGGCATCCGAAGAAACGATCGTACTTTCGCCTTTTGTCGTCAGCACGGTAAAGGACGAGGGCTTCGTGGCCTCAACGTCACTTGCCGGCGGCAGGATGGCCGGCTATCTCAAGGATACTCCCGGTGCCTACTCCGTGCTGACGCGCGATTTCATCGACGCCCTCGGCCTCGTTGACCTGAATGCGGCCTCCGAATGGCTCACCAACTCGAACACGACTTACGACGATGGCCGCAACGACATCTTTGGCAGCATCAACCGCACGACTTTCCGGGGTATCAGCGCGACATCGCCGCAGCGCGATTTTTTTCCCGTCGACCAGCCAATGGACAGTTACAACCTGGATCGTTACGATGCCGCCCGCGGACCGAATGCCGTGCTTTTCGGCCAAGGCAGTCTCGGTGGCACGGCCAATGTCGTGACCAAGCAGGCGAAGCTTAAAAAGAACTTCCAGGAAGTCGGCATCCTTTTCGGCTCAGACGACTACTATCGGGGCACGATCGATGTGAACAAATCTCTTAACGACAAAATCGCCGTACGCCTGAACGTGCTCAAACAGGATCGCGGCGGTTGGCAGCGCGAGCAGATGGATGACCGGGTTGGCCTTCATCTGGGCGGAACTTATGAAATGCTCCGAAACCTCACGTTTCGCGGCGAAGCGGAGTGGAGCAAGATTGAGCGCAACAACCCGCTCGATTCCTACATGGACCGCCTATCCGGGTGGGATGGGACGACGGTCTTTACCGCCCCCGCTGCGTCGGCTCCCGCCAACGCCAATAGCTTGGGCGTCCAGATCACGGGCAACAATACCACGAGCCCGGTCTTCCTGCTGACGAACAACGGCCAGTTCTACAATGCGGGCGGCATGTTCCGCACAGTGGGCGGGCAGAACAGCGCTCTCACCCCCATCGGCGGCACCGTCGTGACTGGTGCAGCGGCGGCGAACTACATTTCCCAGCCGATTCGCGAGATTTTCAACGGCTTTTCAAACCAGTTCAAGAATGCCATCGCCGGGTCCGATTTCCGCGTGCCGGAACGCGACTTTAGCATCGCGCCGCACGGCCCGACTTGGACGAATCAATTCCGCTGGTATTCCGGTTTCGCCAACCTTCAAGTCGGCGATAACCTCTTCTTCGAGGCCGCCGGCAGCATGTCGATGAATCAGCGTACGCTCGAATACATCACCGTCCGCAACATTGAGTTCGCGTACGTCGATCTCAACCAATTCCTGCCGAACGGCCAAGCCAACCCCGGATTCCGAAAGACCTATGGCGAGGCTCCGCGCTACCGCCGGTTCCAGCGCAATGAAACTTATAATGTGCGCCTCGCCTCCGCCTACAGGATTCCCTCCAAGCGCTTTGGAGACTACACCGTGAATTTCCTTGGAGGCGTTCGCTGGGATGAATTCAACGGGTGGTCCAAGCAAAATGTCGTCAAGCGCAATGCCGACCAACGCCTATGGGCTTCGGCGGACGTCATTCAGAATCGCTACTACTGGAATACGCCGGATCGCACGCTCTTGGACGTTCTTCCCGCAACGATCAACTATGGCGGCGTTGACTACGCTACCATGCAGATCATCGAGCCGTTCACGGGTGGCTCGGTTAGCAAGAGTCCGACCGAACTGCGCTACGCGCAGACGGCCATCAGCGGCAAGCTCTTCAAGGGCCGCTTGAACCTCCTCGGGGCAATCCGCCGGGACAAGGTGCATAACGAGAGCAACTCAGGCGCGCCCATCCGCAACTATCCGACCGATTGGAATGGAGGCACCATCTTCTGGAAGCCCCGTGCGCCAACGGACTATAACACCCTGATTTTTGTCCCCAAGGACGCCTTGGGCAACCCCACCGGCCCGTCCATCTCCGCGCAGACGCGCCCGACCACCACGGTGAACGGCATCGCGCTTGCGCAGCCGCAGTATGCAGGAGACCGCTTTCAGGACGATTATTCCGCGCCCACGGTCGAGAAGGCCATCAACACCTACAGCATGGGTGCAGTCTATCACCTCACTCCATGGATGAGCGCGACGGCAAACTATGCCACGACTTTCAGCCCGAACTCGGCGCTGGACATCTACAACACGCTCCTGCTGCCCACCGATGCCAAGGGCTATGATGCCGGTCTGCGTTTTTATCTCTTGGATAACAAGGTCATCTTCAGCGCCAACTACTATCAGGGCACGGAGCTCGGCCAGTCGGTCAACGCCGGCACGTCCGCTGGCCTGCCATTCGCCCCTCCCGGGGTGCTGAACAACATCATCACGGCAAACATTATTGGCGATTCCAGCAGCAGCGGCACGAACAAGCGCGGCATCGAGCAGGTCCCCGGTAACTTCAACGACACCCGTGACCGGAAGAACAAGGGCGTGGAATTCGAACTGACGGCCAACCCGACCAAGTCGATCCGCATCTCCGCCAACATTGCTTTCCCGCAGGCGACGCAGACCAATGCATTCGCGAAAACCCGGGCCTATATCGACAAAAATGACGCCGTGTTCCGCCAAATCCTCGCGGACGCCGGGGTCTTGGTGGATTCGGGCAACGTGGCATCCCCTGATTTGACTGTGCCGTCCGGCAGCCGCTCGCCGGATGCCAATTCAGCGGCGAACTCTTGGAACCAGCTACAGACGTTGAAATCATCCATGGCCAGCGTCGAGACGAAGGTGACGCGGCTCGCCAGTTACACGGCCAATATTTTCGTCGATTACACCATTCGTGAGGGAAAGCTCAAGGGCTTGAAGGTCGGCGGCGGCGCCAACTTCCGCGGCACGGAAGTCATCGGCAACCGCGGAGCTGACACCATCGTCGACCCGACCGATTCCACCAAGTCGATCGATGATCCCAAAGTCGGCGTGACGAACTATGTTTATCGCGATCCCTTTCACGTCTACACGGCCACGATCGGCTACACGTGGAAGGCGTTCAAAAAGTACAGCACCACGTTGCAGTTCCGGATCGACAATCTGTTCAATGCGGATGCGCCGCTCTATTACACCACCGTGCAGCGCCCGATCAATGGTGATCTCAGCAACACCTCGCGGGTAGCGACCCCTAGCCAGTATACCTACATGAATCCCCGGGCCTACTCGTTGTCCGCCACCGTAAAGTTTTGATGTTCTCAGGTCGGTCCAGAGCGGTTGGCAGGGATGGGTTGATCTCATCCCTGCCTGACCTCTGTTTAATCGTGATTTCCAGTGCGTCCGCCATGAGCGACTCCCTCCTTGTGCACAAAGTCACCGCGATCGTCTTCAATAACCGCAAGATCAGGCGCATCGCGCCCGGTTTTTTCTGTAACCGCCATGCGCCGAGGGAAGGCAGAAGTCAGGCACACGATATAAGTCAGACACGCGAGAACATGCACTGCGGTCTCCGGTGCTGAGACGGACGTGAAAGGCCTAAACACGCGCCTCAAAGCACTCGCAAAGTAGTATCCGCTGAAATCACGCGAAATTAAAAATCCGTTCTCGAAAAGGCCGACCCCTGCGTCGGCCTTTATTGTTTGTGCGTCACGCCCGCCATTCACCTCAGACATCCTGATCCCGAGGAATTAGGCTGAGCTCAACGGCGTCGCGAATCGGGATAAAATACCATTAACGCGGAGGACGCGGAGAGCGAGGAGCCTGACGTGATTTCACTCCGCGTCCTCCGTGAGCTCCGCGTTAAAATGACTGGTTGGGTCGGGCTAATTCCTGCACCCTAATTCGCTGGATCCTGCCGTATGTCATTCGCATGTCGGCAAAAATTCCGGGTGGTGGTGTCAGGAACCTATCATAGCGCCCCAAGCTATTTCACCAGCTTCACGTATCGAAATCCCGATCCCCCTCCAAAAAACTTTTCCTCTGCTCTCGCGGATCAATTCACGGATAAAGACCTCAAATAGTTTTTTCTGTATCCGCGTCTTGGCGCGCCAAAACCAACGGTGACGGCGGCTTATCCGCGAGATCAGCGGTGTTTGGTCATGGTCATTAATGCTTTTGCCTTCGTTGCCTTCTTTTGCTTCGCGAGACAATTCTTGGTTATAGGCTCATCTCGTTTCCTCGTTCCTCCTCTCTCCACGGGCTCGGCTCAGGATGTCTGAGCCTTGGCGAAGGCGGAAGGTCGCGCTCCACCTCCGATCCCGTTCATCCGGTTTGCGCCGTGACTGGTTTAGTTGGTTTCCCCGCTCGCCCACGTTGCACGGGCTGGGATCAGGATGTCTGAGGATCAAATGACGCTGAGGCCGGAGCAGGGCGAGTCGGTCGTGGGCCGGAGGATGAATGACCACTTCTGCCCACCTGTTTGCAAGGTTGACCAGTAGCAGGAAGTGCGGTTTTGTCCCCTCGTGCGGCGGTCGCCAGATCGCGGTTGGCCGCAAAAACCCGACTTAAAATTACCTGAAAAAAATCCCATGAACTCCACGCATCAAGGACTCGCCCTCTCCTCCGCTTCTGCCACGCCTCCGTCTGGTCATGAGTCAAGACCTGATGTCTTCTCGCCTCCGAGTCCTGCGAACTATCCGAGGCGAACCTTTCTGCTCACCGCATTTTTTCTCGGGGTGATTCCTGCGCTCCATGCCGGCCTGCTGTGCTCGGAGGATTTCAACGCGGATGCACCGGTCCCCGCCAAAAGCTGGGGCAGCGCCCCGTCGACGGTACGCCGCGCGGCGCTCGGGTCCATTGATCGCTACCTGGGTGAACCTTCGGGCGCGGTTGAGTTGATGTGTGACCTGAGCCCGTCGGCCACGAGCGCCGGAATGGTGCTGGGACCATTCCAGACCCACGCGCCCCAAGAGACGGATTTGGCCAAACTCACCGTCAGCTTCGATCTCTGGACGGACATGACGCAGCCTATCCGGGCCGTGCTGACCTCCCTTGACGCGGCCGGCCAGCCGACCGGCACCCGCATCGGCACGATTTCGCCACCAGTGCGCGGCGCCTGGTATCGGTTCAGCCTCGACCTCGACCGAACGCAGCCCGGCACCGGCCAGTTCGACCCACAGGCTCCGCAACTGGAAATCCGTTTTGAGCTCAACCATCCCGGTGACGCTGCGGCCCATCCTTCCGGCCGTATCCTGCGCATCGACAACCTCAGTTACACCTCGCCCGCTTACTACGTCAGCCCGACCGGCGACGACCGCCGCGACGGTCGCACGGCCACGACCGCCTTTGCCACCATCCAGCACGCCATCGATGCCGCCAAGCCCGGCGATGTCATTCTCCTGATGAACGGCACCTACACGAACACGACGAAGCCCGACATCAGCCAAGTGCCGAAAGCCACCGTCAACGCTCCCGTGTGGCGCCCTTGGTGGGTCGCGACCACCGGCGGTATCTGCCGGTTCGCCCAGGCTGGCACGCCGGCCGCGTGGATCGTCCTCCGCAGCCATCCCGGCCACCACCCGCGCCTCTTCAATCGGGACGGCTGGGAGGCCATCAAGATCGACCTTGACGCCGCCTACATTGAAGTCCGCGAGCTGACGCTCCAAGGCAACAGCGCCGAGCTGAACCTGGCCGACGCCCTCGCCGACAGCGACATCACCGAGCGCGGCGGTTGGCGCTATTACGGGGACGCGCGCTTCAACAACAACGGCATCATGGTGGACGGCCGTGCCACCCCCGATCCCTCCCGCCGCCCCCATCACCTCCGCTTCATCGGCAACACCGTGTTCGATTTTCCCGCCGCAGGAATCGTCGCCATGGGGGCCGATCACGTGACCACGGCCGGCAACACCATTTACGAGAACGTCCACTTCACCCGCTGGGGCGCCAGCGGCATCAGCTATCTCAACGCGTCGAACTTTGATCGCTCCGCCGAATACAAAATGTTCGTCCTCGGCAACCGCTCCTACCTCAACCGCTGCTATGTCCCGTGGGTGCGCTACCAGAGCGACGCGCAGGGCAACCCGATCCCCAACGATAAGGCCGCCCGCAGCAGGCTCTCCGACGGCAACGGCATCATCATCGACGTGAATCTCGCGCGCGCCAAACCCTCCGATGGCAACGGGACGGTCGACTACCTGGGCCGCACGCTCGTCGCCAACAACCTCTCCTACGGCAACGGGGGCGGCGGCATCACCATCACGACCTGCCGCGGCGTCGACATCGTGAACAACACGGTGTTCAACAATATCCAGTCCCCCGAACTGGCCGCCAGGGGTTGGGCCGACATCTTCGTCGGCGGCCCCCAGCCCGGCAGCACCGACGTCCGCCTGTTCAACAACATCGTTGTCGCCCGCCACGCCTCGAAGTCCTTCTACGCGCACAGCAGCAACCAGATCACCGCCGAAAATAACCTCTTTCACGGTGCACCCGCCATGGGCGCGGACCTGAGCGACCGCAACAACATCAGCGTAGACCCGCAGTTCGTCCGAGCCTCGCTCGATCCTGTTTTCGCCGATTTCCACCTAGCGCCGGGTAGCCCGGCTCGTGCCGCGGGAGCAGGTTCCTCGCTGGTGCCGCCGCTCGACTTGGATGGCCGACCCCGCCCGGCCCTCCCGTCTCCCCCGGACATGGGCGCCTATCAGCATTAGCACCGTTACCGCTTTTCTCTCCGCGCAAATCACAATGAATCGAGGAGTAAAGCACGTCATGGCTTGAGGAACTGTTGCCCCAATCATGGTAATGATTAAACGAGGTGCACAATCACCCTTTGGGCAACAGGTCCTCAAGACGTGACGTGTTTCCTCCCGCCCTCGAAACCCTATCAGTAACTCCGCGATCAAAGCCCGCTCCAACCCGTCGCGCGTTTCAATCCACCAAACTGTGAGCCGCCTGATTAACCTTTGTGTTGTGTCCAGGAAACCGGTGCCGACACAGTGATTCTACACCCCCCATATCCATGATAACCCTACGTCCGCACCTGTTCATTGGCTTGATCCTCACTTTGCTCATCAGCCGCGCCCCTGCGCAGTCGGTGCCGCCGTCGGTGGCGAACCCCCGCGAGATACTGCCCTTGACCAAAACGGCGGGCGAATGGCCGAAGATTCGGCGCGAAGACGTCCTGGCGCGCGTCGCCGCCGAGTCCGCTGGCTGGCAAGCGCGCCTGCCAGCCAGCCGCCCCCGGCTGTTTTTCGACGCCGCTTCGTGGCGGGCCCTGCGCCCACGCTTCGAAGCATCCACCGGCCGCGAGCGCGAACTTTTTGAAAACACGCTGAGCTTGGCGCGGGAGATCGCGACCGAGCCTGTTCCCCGCTACCGCACGCCCGATGAACTGGGGCGCGACGGGAAGGCCACGTTCGACAGTCGGCAGGAGCTGTGGATGCGGCCAGTGGGTGACGGGATGGTGGTGCTGAGCTTCGCGCTGGCGTTGCGCGACGATCCCGCCATCCGCGCCAAGCTTCGCGAGACGGTGCTCGCCGCCTGTGATTATCCCCATTGGGGCGCGGGGGATTTCCTCAACCGCGATCTCGCCTGCGGGCATATCGCGCGAGGGATCGCGATCGCCCGCGACTGGCATCCGTCCCTGTGGACCGAGGCCGATCTGGGGCTGATGCGCGCAACGCTCCGCGAACGGGTGGGCGTCGAGGTGCAGGGGGCTTACGGCAGCGCCTTTTGGGCGACGCATTACGTGGCCAACCACAATCACGTGAACAACGCCGCCATCGGCCTCTGCGGTCTGGCCTTTTTGGATGAGATTCCCGAGGCGGTCGAGTGGACTGCGCTGGCGAAGACAAACTTTGAAATGGTGGTCCGCGTTTCCAGCCCGGACGGAGGCTCGATCGAGGGCGTGCCGTATTTGAGCTACGCGGTCTCCTTCATCGTGCAATACATCGAGGGCACGCGCCATGTGCTCGGCACCGCTGCACTCTATGAATCCCCATTTCTGCGCAATGCGATTTCGTATCGCACTCATACGGCGACCCCGGATTTGGGTTCGATCTTGCCCTGGGGCGACGCGCCGCTGCGCGACTACTACGGCCCGCAGCATTTCCTGTATCGGTTGGCTTCCCAATACCGGGACCCGGCCGGCCAGTATTTAGCGGAAAAACTCCCCTTTTCACCGGTTGGCGGCGCGCCTGAACGGAAGGCCGGCCGCAACGGTTCGGACGAGGTCATCCGCAGAGCCGGAGCGGATGTCCAAGCGTTCGCGGCGCTGTGGTTTGATCCTACGGTGGGCGAGGCGGTGCCGACGCAGCTAGACCATTGGTTTGAGGATTTGGACATCGCGACCACGCGCAGTGCGTGGGGGCCGGGCGGTTATCTGTTGAGTGTGAAATCCGGCTATACGAACCGCAATCACAGCCATCTCGACGCGGGTGCACTCGTCTGGAGCGCCGGGGCGGAGTGGCTCGTCAAAGCGCCGGGCTACGGCACCGTCGATGCCCGCGGTGATTTTTGGAATAGCAAGGGTCCGCGCTGGACGTTTTTTTCCAACTCAACCGAGTCCCACTCCACGCTGCTGATCAACGGCCGCAACCAACGCTTCACTCCCGAGGCTCGCGGCCAGATCGACTCTTTTCTCTCCTCCCCCGGGTGGTGCTGGCTCAGCGTCAACCTCGCTGAGGCCTACGACGGCGTGAAGGCCATCCGCCGCGACGTGCTGCACCGGCGGGGCGACTACGCGCTCGTGCTTGACGACATCGAGGCGTCCTCATCCGCCCAAGTCGAATGGCTGGCCCAACTGCCGACGACGGCCACCGTGGCCGATGGCCGCGCCTTAGTCGCGGGCCAAGCCGGCGCGGTGGAGCTGCATCCGCTTTTGCCGACCGCGCTGAAATTCGCCCGCCGTGCGCCGGTGGGCGCGAACTTCGATTTGCCGCCGGGGCGGCTGGACAGCTACGCGCTCCGGCAGGACGGCGAGCACGTGCGCTTCGCGGTCGCGCTCCTGCCCGGTTCCTCGGACGGAGCCCTGAGGGCGAAGATCGTTTCGGCCCGGCCAACCGAAGGCGGGCAGGAATTCGTCATCTCGGGCGCGGGCTGGCGCGACGAGATCACGGTGCGCTTTCAGACCGGCGCGGGGCCGCGCGTCACCGCCGTGCGCCGCGTCGGCGACCGTGTGGACTCCGTCGTGTTGGTGGCGACCCGTGAAGTGAGTGGGGCCGGGCCGGCCTTCGCGCTCGCGCAGCCTGCCGATGTCGCACTGCAAGCCGCCCCTGACGGCGCGTGGAGGGTGGACGCCGGCAACGAACTCCACCTGACCGCTCCGCTCGATCCAGGCTGGCAACTCCGGCGACCGGACGGCACCGAAATGGCGGGCATGATTTTCCCGGCCGGTCGCTACCTCCTGCTCAGAGCAAAACCTCAGCAGCCGTAAACGCCGTCGTTGATGTCGAGCGTGGCCCTTTCGCAGGAGCAATACGAAGCGCTCGCCAGGGTGATCGCGAACTGGCGGACGGTCCAAGCCACCCTGAAGGCGATGCAGCGACTCAGCCGCACCGAGCTGGTCACGACCTTGCTCGGCACCCACCGCCGCCAACGCCTCGGCAAATCGACCCTCGGCATTACTTAAGCGCCATTCACCTCCGGGCGCGCTGGGTGCCGGCTCTCGCTGAAAAAAACGCCCGCCGTTTCGACAGGCTCAAGGTCCCGAGCCCGTCGAGGGAGAGGACGGGTTCCACCACCGCAGAGGCCTGCGCGGTGAATCCGAAAACCTGTGCTACTTCAGCGGCTGGCCCGCCCCGGGAGTAGCCAATACGCGTTTGAGCCGCAGGCGAAAGCGCGGTGTCTTGCGACCCCGTTTTCGGGCTGCGCCCTCAAACGAGGCTACAGGCACGCGGCAAAACCGCCCGCACGGGTCGGGAGCCCGTGCCACTGCCCCATCACGCCAAGCTCCGCGCTCTCCGCGCCCTCCGCGTTAAATTCATTTTATCCTGATTCGCGGCGGAGTTGGCTCACCCTCATTCCTCGGGATCAGGATGTCTGAGACTACCGACTGGAGCGATATTTCGTCGGAGATAAGATGACCCTATTTTCAGCCCTCGTTCGTGTTCATTTGGGAAATTTCCCTTGGGGCAACACGCCAAAAAAACGTGTCTTCCTTTGCTGACTGCGGGGGGATTGTGGACGTGTCGGTAGCTGAACACCTCATAGCGACACGAGGTAAACAGGCCTATCTTGGGTCGAGTATGATCACCCTCGAAACAAGCCCAATCACCCTTGAAGCCAGCCCATCGCCGGCTGTCTCATCGCTGCCGGTACCACCGAAGAATTGGCGTTCACTGTGCGATCTCTCCTCTGCGGCCGAGGCCGCGTTTCTCTCCGCGCGTTGCCGATACTCCCTCGAAACGACGGAAGTACTCTGCAGTCCCCCTGAAACCAATTGGGCCCTCACTGAACAAAAACGTTCCGGCGTCTGGCGGTGGGCCATCTATGGCTCACCACATGCCCCCATGGCAGAAGGATTATCGCCCACGCAGACAGAAGCCAAGCTAGCTGCATCCGCCGCAATTCAGCAGGGGATAGAGTAGGCGAGAGGGCTGTTGAGGGCGAAAAAGGGGCGACAAAAAAACCGGGGTCAGGTTGCAATTGTGAACCTCGTCGGTCGCAACGTTCGCCATAAACCCGCAGCACACGACGCGCCGATCCTTTGCTGGCTCAGTCGAAGCACCGGGCTTGGCGTTGGCGCAGCCGGCAAAGCCATCGTCGCCGCCCTCACTCTGCCGCGGGCCGCGCACGATCAACTTTAAAAAAACCTACTGTCGGCTGATGCGCACCTTTGCCGAGGCGCTTCACACACGTCCAACCTTCGGGCTGCAAGGTGACTTCACCGGGCATTTCAAAAATAATCACGGGGTCGGACTTGGTCGCGAGCAGCTCCGTCAAGCGCGCGAAAATTCCCGGTGCCACGCTCTCGATCATCTCATAGGGCGGATCGATAAACACCAGATCGGGCACACTCAGGACCCCGGTCGACACCGTCGTCGCATCATGGTTGATTACCGTCAGATCGTGGACGCCGCGCCCGAGGCTTTTGCACACCGCCTCGATATTTTGCCGAATACACCCGGCCACTTTGGCGTTTTTCTCGACCCACACCCCGCCGGTCGCCCCCCGGCTCAACGCCTCCAAACCATAGGCCCCGCTGCCGGCGAAAAGATCGAGAAACCATGCGCCCCCCACCCGCGAAGCGATGCTGGAAAACACGGCTTGGCGCATCGCATCAGTCGCCGGACGCACCGAATCCCCCTTGGGAAGATGAAGGGGAATACCGCGAGCCTGGCCGCCAGTGATACGCATAGTGCGCGTCAGCTAAATATCCCCGCTGAGTTTCAGCAACTAAATGACACAATATTTCACGGAACACTTGAGACCTCTGGCGGTTAAAACATAGGATTTGCACCCATGCCGCGCTCCACTACCTATAGCGCACGACCATGACCGCTCACCAACTGAAGTGGGTTCTGACCTAACCTCCTTCACTGACCGACTCCAAGGCTCTGCCTGCCCATTCAAACCAAGTATGATCTTCCGACTCACCCTCTGGCTGCTCTGCGCGTTTGCCCTCGCCTCACCGGCGCTCGCAACCGAACGCAACGCGTGGCCCTTTTGGGTCGGCCAAGAAGATCCGCTCACCGGCCAGATAGCTTCGCAGCAAATCCTCGGGCCGCTCTACGCCAGCCACGTCAACCCGGACGGCACCACCGAACAAATGTTGCGGCCGCTCTGGCTCAAAACCTCCGCGAAAGACAAGACGACGAATCGGCTCCTCTATCCTTTCTTCACCTGGCAACGCGAGGCCACGGGCACCTCTTTTTCCTTCTTCCAACTCGTCAATCACTCCCGGGATACGTCCGCACCCAGCGCCGCCACCCGGCGTTTCGATGTGTGGCCGTTCTATTTTTCCCGTAACACCGGCGATCCCGCCACGAGCTACCACGCCTTATTCCCCATCGCCGGCACGATTAAAAATCGTTTCGGCAAAGATAGCCTCACCTGGTATCTTTTTCCTCTGTATTTCCACACCGTAAAGGACGGCAAAGAGATCACCTCAACACCCTGGCCGTTTATTCGGATCATCCAGAGCGCGGGGCACCACGGTTTCGAATTCTGGCCGCTCTTCGGTTCCCGCGGACGCGAGGGCGATTACCACAACCAGTTCTACCTCTGGCCGCTCATCTATAAGCAGGAGAAAAATCTTTCCGAACCGCTGCCCGACGTGAAACTCGGCGTCCTGCCCTTCTACGCGCGCGACTCCGGCCCGGGTTATTTAAGCGAAACCTACGCGTGGCCCTTCTTTGGCTACACCCATCGCACGCTTCCGAAAAAATACGACGAAGCCCGCTACTTCTGGCCCTTCCTCGTCCAAGGCCGCGGCGACCAACACTACGTGAATCGCTTCGCCCCTTTCTACACCCACTCCATCGTCAAAGGTTACGACAAGAAGTGGTTGCTCTGGCCGCTCTGGCGCCACGCCCGCTGGTCGGACAGCGGCATCGCCCAGGAAAAAAACGCTTTCCTCTTTTTCCTCTACGCCTCGGTTGAGCAACGCAGCCTCACCAATCCCGCCGCCGCCCCGGCCTACAAACGCCACTTTTGGCCGCTACTCACCGTGTGGAATAACGGTGCCGGCCAACGCCAAACCCAGTTCCTCAGCCCGCTCGAGATTTTCTTCCCGCACAACGAGCCCATCCGCAAACTCTACACCCCGCTCTTCGCGCTGTACCGCTTCGAGCAACGCGCCCCCGGCGATATCCGCCACTCCTTTCTCTGGAGTTTCCTCACGTGGAAAAAATCCCCCACGGAAAAAGCATTCCACCTCGGCCCGCTCGGCTGGCGTCGTACCCCGGACAATTCCCGCGGGAAGTTCTTCTTCTTCGCTTCGCGTTCTCCTTCTGCTAACCAAGCCCCCGCGCCCTCCTCCCCATGAAACAACTCACCGCAGTCATTGGTCACATTGGCAGTGTCGTGCTGCTGCTGATCCGCACGCTGGGGTTTGTCCCCACGCTGCCGCGCCAATTCCGACGTTTCATCGAGCAATGTTTTCTCATCGGCTACACGTCGCTGCCGATCGTCACGATTCTCACCTTCTTCATCGGGAGCGTACTCGCACTCCAAAGCGGTTACAGCATGGAGAACTTCGGCGGCAAACAATTCATCGGCACGCTGGTCGGCTTGTCACTGGCGCGGGAACTCGGTCCGGTCATGGTGGCCATCCTCATCGCCGGCCGCGTCGGCTCCGCCATCACCGCCGAACTCGCCTCGATGAAAGTTTACCAAGAGATCGACGCCCTCATCACGATGAACATCCCACCCGAGCGCATGCTCGTGCTGCCGCGACTCGCCGCTGTGCTCGTCATGATGCCCATCCTCACGCTCATCGGCATCATCTGCGGCTGGTGTGGCGGCGCCCTCATCTGCCAGTACACCCACTTCATCTCGATCGACAGCGAAACCTATTTCGCCGCCCTGAAACGCTACATGGATTGGAAAGACATCACCGACGGCCTCCTCAAGGCCGAGGTCTTCGGCTTCGCGATCGTACTCGTCTGCTGCCACATCGGCCTGAACACCCGGGGCGGCCCGCGCGAGATCGGCGCCTCCGTCACCAAAGCCGTCGTCACCTCCCTCATCCTCATCCTGGTCCTCGATTACTTCGTGACCAAGGCCCTCCTCTGATCCCGCTATGAGCACCCCTTCCAAATCCCCGGCCGAAGGCAAAACTTTCGGCATCACCGTCTCCCACCTGACGAAGAAATTCGGCCGGACCACCGTGTTGCAGGACATCAGCTTTGAAATCACCCCCGGGGAAACCTTTGTTATCATGGGCCCCAGCGGCTCCGGCAAAAGCGTGCTCTTGAAACACATCGCCGGCCTGGAAACCGCGACGAGCGGCGAAGTCCGCATCGACCGCTTCGACGCCGCCGACCCGAACACCCGCAATAAAATCCGCCTCGCCCTCGTCTTCCAGGCCGGCGCCCTCTTCAACTCCCTCTCGGTCTACGATAATCTCGCGCTCTACCTCCGCGAACACCGCCTCTACAACGAAGCCGGCATCCGCGAACGCGTCATGCGCGCCCTGACCATTCTCTCGCTCGAGAAAGCCTACAAGAAATTTCCCGCCGAGCTCTCCGGCGGCATGAAAAAACGCGTCGCCATCGCCCGCGCCCTCGTGATGGAGCCGCAACTGTTCCTTTACGACGAACCCACCTCCGAACTCGACCCCGTGATGAGCGCCACCATTTGCGAAATCATCGGCACCCTGCGTGAGCAAACCGCCGTCACCAGCATCGTCGTCACCCACGACCGCACCCTCGCCCTCAGCGTCGCGGATCGCATCGCTCTCATCATGGACGGTCGCATCCACGCCATCGGCACCCCCGCCGAATTCACCAATCCCACCGACCCCGTCATCGCCAATTTCCTCAACCCGGTCATCGACCTCAAGAATCCCCGCTTTAAACAACTGGAGAACCACCATGAACAATAACCATATCACCATCCGCGTCGGATTGTTTTTTATCCTCGGTCTGGCGCTTGCTTGGATCACCTTCGAGTCGCTCAGCGGCGGCCAGATCTTCAAGAAGAAAGGCTACACCCTCGTCGCGCCCTTCGGTAATTTGAAGGGTCTGAAAACCGGCGACGAAGTCCTGATGGCCGGCGTCAAAATCGGCTCCGTCAAAGACACCCGGCTCGGCCGCGAACGCGTCGAGGCCGTGCTGGCCATCGATCTCACCGTGCAGATTCCCACCGACGCCGTCGCCAGTGTCGAAACCTCCAGTCTTCTTGGCAGCCAACATCTGGCCGTCAGCTTCGGCAAAGCCGCCACGATGTTGACCGATGGTTCCGAAATCAAAACCAAGGCCACCGTCGATATGAACGAAGTAATCTCCCAACTCGGCTCGCTCGGCGCGAAGCTCGAGCAAGTCGCCGACGGCGTCAGCAAAGCCATGGGCGGCGGCGAGGGCGGCTCCTCTAACCTTTTTTCCAAAATGGATCACCTCGTCGAGGCCAACGGCCCCAAGCTCACCGCGACCATCGCCAATCTGCAGGACATCACTAACAAATTGAAAAACGGTGAAGGCACCATCGGCCGTCTGATCAACGACCCGAAACTCCATGACGAACTCCTCGCCTCCGTCGCCGAAATCAAACTCGCCGCGGCCGACGCCCGCACCTTCGTCACCAACGCCCAAGGCATCATCACCGACGTCAAAAACGGCAAGGGTGCCATCGGCACGTTGCTCTATGATCCCGCCACGGCGGATAATTTGAAACTCACCGTCGCCAACATCAAGGAGCTCACCACGAAGCTCAACAGCGGCCAAGGCACACTCGGCAAACTCCTCGCCGACGATCAACTCTACAAGGATGTGCAAGGCGTGGTGAAAAAAGCCGACAAAGCGATCGACTCCATGGGCGATTCCGCCCCGATCACCGCCGTCGGCGTCGCCGCCAGCGCCCTGTTCTGAGTCGGGTCAGGCAGTTCCAAACCGCAAAACGCGTTTTGCTCCGGACAGAACGAAACATGATTTGTGCTTTAATGCAGCAGGGCCGCTGCCTGCGGCGGCCTGCTTTCGAGCGATCCTAGCGGCAGTTTACCCTCCGCGTCAGCCAAAGTCTTGGTTCCGGCTGAACCCTGCAACAAATCCCACGGTTGCACGCTTGCGGCCCATTCATTTCTCCGTTGTCGTGGCCGGATAAATGGCCGGCTCCCCCAATCAAAACCCCGAGCAAATCGCCCGCGACGCCATTGACGCGCAACTCCGCTTCGCCGGTTGGATCATTCAGAACAAGGATGCCATCGACTTCCATGCCGACCAGGGCCAGGCCGTCCGCGAATACACGACCGACACCGGTCCCGCCGACTACGTGCTCTTCATCGATGGCCAACCCGTCGGCGTCATTGAGGCCAAAAAGGAAACCCTCGGCCACACGATCACCGTCGCCGAAGACCAAACCGCCGAGTACGCCGCCTCGAAATTGAAATGGATCCAATCCACCGGCCGCCCGCATCCTCGGCTACGTAAATTACCGCCACTTTCTCGCCGTGACCGAGAAAGCCCGGATCGCTTGCTTTAACAGTGGCCAACGGGTGGACGATCATTTCGTCGGAATCGACGATATGATCGAGGTCGGCAAGGGAGCCAAGCGCCCGGTCAAGACCGTGCTCATGTCGCGGTATGCCTGCTACCTCGTGATCCAAAACGCCGATCCCGCCAAGGAAATCGTCGCCTTGGGCCAGACCTACTTCGCTGTCCAAACCCGCCGGCAGGAACTCTCCGATCAGGACATCGAGGTGAAGCGTCGCCTCACGATCCGCGCCGAACTCCGCACCCATAATAGCCACCTTGCCGACGCCGCCAAAGATGCCGGCGTGATCGCGCCCATCGACTACGCGATTTTCCAAAATCACGGCTACATGGGCCTCTACGGCGGCCTGAACGCTCAAGACATCCACCGGCACAAGGGCCTGAAAAAGGGCCAGCAAATCCTCGATCACATGGGCAGCACCGAGCTTGCCGCCAATCTCTTCCGCGCCACCCAAGCCGAGGAAAAGCTCCGCCGCGAAAAGATCGTCGGCAAAGCCAAGGCCAACGTCGCGCACCACGAAGTCGGTGCCAAGGTCCGCCAGACGATCAAGGAACTTGGCGGCACCATGCCCGATGCCCTGCCGCCCGCGGAGAGCATCAAGCAACTCGAGTCGCGTCAAAAACGCCTCGGGAAGGGCAAGTAAGTTCACCCCACCATGACCACCGACAGCATCATCTCCAGAGTCTGGTCCTGTCGGGCGGCCTCTTTCCCCGAACAACAGGAGATCGTGCGTCTGCTGGACGAGCAGTTCGAGGTGATCGAGCGGAACGAGCGGGAGCTCGACGGGGCGTTGCGGCAGAGCGAGGCCCTGCGGCAGTCGATCCTGAAAAAAGCCTTCACCGGCCGCCTCGTCCCCCAATCCCCCACCGACGAACCCGCCACCCAACTCCTCTCCCGCCTGCGAGCTGAGCGTGAAGCCACGCCCGCCGCGAAGCGCAAATCCACCCGCCAGCCATCAGCGGCCTTGTGAATCGGGCCGCCGTTCATTTAATCACCGCTTAGGATGTCCCTCGTCGCTCCAGTTCCCGTCACCGCCGCCGTGCTCCTCTGGGCCCGGCAGGAGAGCGGTTATGCGCTGGAACGGGTCGCGGAGAAGCTGGGCGTGAAACCTGAGCGCTTGGCCGAGTGGGAGCACGGGGACCGGCAACCCACCATGCGGCAGATCGAGGCACTGGCCAGAGTCTACCATCGGCCGCTCAGTCTGTTCTTCCAGCCCAAGCCGCCGGCGGTTCCCCCCGTGGCGGCCGAGTATCGGCGCCTGCCGGGAATCGTCCCCGGGCAGGAGTCACCCGAACTCCGTTTCGCGGTGCGGAAGATGTCAACCCGCCGGGAGACCATGCTGCAGCTTTTGGTTGAACTAGGTGAATCAACTCCAGTCTTCGACTTGATCGCACATCTGTCCGAAACACCCGCGGGGGTGGCCGAGAGACTACGGGCGGCGCTCGCCGTCGGCGCAGCCGAACAGCGTGACTGGGCCAGTGAGTGGCAAGCCTGGGCGGCGTGGCGAGCCGCCGTCGAGCGCGTGGGCGTGCTCGTCTTTCAGTTTCCCAAGGTGCCGCTCGCCGAGGCGCGAGGCCTGTCCTTGCTGCGCACGCCGTTGCCGGTGGCGGCCGTGAACCCCAAGGAGATGCCGGAGTCCCGCGCTTTCACTCTGATCCACGAAGTCGTTCACCTCATGCTGGCGGCCGGCAACGAGGAAGCCCCGGCCGCGCGCGAATCCAGAAACAATGAGGCCTGGGCGGCGGTGGAACGTTTCGCGGAAGAAGCCGCCAGCCACACGCTGGTGCCCGAAGCGATGCTGGCTGAGGAAGTCCGCTCGGGCGGATTCCCGCGCAACGGCTGGGATATCGGCGACGTGCGCGGTCTGGCGCGTCGCTTCAGGATCACCCCTCTGGCGATGGCCACGCGCCTGCGCGCCTCCGGCTACTTCGACTGGTCGCACTATCAAGGCTGGAAACGCGGCTGGGACGCCTACGTCGCCACGCTCAAGCCGAGAAGTGGCGGTTTTGCCCACCCGGTCGATCTGACATTGGGGCGGGCGGGGCGGCCATTCACACAAACGGTCTTGGAAGCGCTGTCCGCCAACCGCATCACCGTCGTGAACGCAGCCCACTATCTCGACCTGAAGGCGGATCATTTCGAGAAACTAAAGGGCGCACTCATCGCCCGCCCCGGCTCGGGAGGCGAAGATGAGTGACGCGCCCCGCCGCCCGCTCTACGCGGTGGACACCAATGTGTTCATGGATTGGCAATTTCGGCACTATCCGACGGATATTTTTCCATCCATCCTATCTCGAATCGACTCACTCATCGCCGAGGGACGCTTTTGCGCCACCGCCCTCGTCGACGAGGAATTGCGCAAGGTCGGCACGCCCGAGCTGATCGCTTGGTCGGATGCACATCCTTCGATCTGGGTGCCGAATGCCGAGGTGCTGGCGGCGGCTCTGACCGTCCAAAGTAGATTTCCCGGACTGCTCGATCCCAAGGCTGAGTTCGACGAAGCGGATGCCTACGTCATTGCCTTGGCTCAGGTCCGAGACGGGATCGTTGTCACGCAGGAAACGTCCGCCTCCGAGAAGCGAAAGCCCGCCCGGCCAATGTATATCCCCGATGTGTGCCGCGAACTTGGCGTGCATTGCATTACCTTGCAGGGTCTCATGCGGCGCGAAGGCTGGAAGCTTTGAATCAAAGAGCCATACGCTTGCTGGACGCCCAGTTCGAGGTGATCGAGCGGAACGAGCGGGAGCTCGACGGGGCGTTGCGGCAGAGCGAGGCCCTGCGGCAGTCGAT
>ENA-ORBV01006931-ORBV01006931.1-microbial-mat-metagenome-genome-assembly--contig:-NODE-6931-length-19715-cov-6.691822_pt1 | contig 19715 bp, 24 predicted proteins | sample MGYA00237777_ERZ505514 | MGnify/ENA primary metagenome ERZ505514 (study PRJEB26160, sample SAMN06269048) | microbial mat metagenome | isolation source: Oligotrophic lake microbial mat | place... | reverse complement strand
CGGTGGCTCCACACATTTATTGATCTCGGGACACGGCATGAGCAAGCTGGCGAACTGCGGACGATGATGCGAGGAGCCGTTGATACGTTGATCCGGAGTCGATTCGACAAAGTCCCGTCCAGCGTGGGTCCCGATGGGCGCTCCTTTGCATTCACGCAGGTAGAAGCGCCGTATGAGGTGTTTGTGCGCACCGGCACCGATACGGCGCGGGCGATCGGCACAAATACGGAAACCCGCGGTACGGCTGTTATCTCGCCCGACGGTCGGTGGATTGCGTATCATGAGCAGGCGTCGGGCAATCGCACCGAGGTGTATGTGCAATCCCTCTCATCGCCTGCCCGACGACAGGTATCGTCCGACGGCGGCGATCAGCCGCTATGGACCAGAAAGGGACGCGAACTGGTCTATCGTCGCGGCGACGCGATCATGGCGGCCCCATTCGACCCGGCGACCGGCGAGCCAAGCCGCCCCGTCGAACTGTTCCGCCGACCGGCTTCGGGGCAGCTGAGTGGCAACCGCACCACGGGCTATGATGTGTCGCCCGACGGCCTGCACTTCTTCATCATCGAACAACAACAGCGCGATCGTCGTGCGACCGCAGCGCTGATCTTCAATTGGCGCGGCGACCTCGAACGGGCGCTGCGCCGATGAGCAACACGATGGAACGCCTCACCACCGCCCTCGCCGAACTGTGTGCGCGTGCGCCGCGCGAGCCCACGCTTCCCACCGTGCGTGGACTGCTGGCGGCGCTGCTCGGTGATGAGGAACGGGCGGCCGCTGCCTTCAGCGAGGCACTTGAACGTCGCGATCCGCAGCCCTTTCAGAACGTGCATCTCGACGTGCTCTTTCCGAAGGTGCGGGCGCTACGCGCGCTCAATCGCGCGCGGCGGCGCTGAATGTCGGCGACTCGGGCATCAGGTCGAAAATCCCAGATGCACCGCCACCGCCCGCTGTCGCTCGTCCAGCGTGCAGAAGGTGAGTTCGCTGGGATTCGGCGCCAGGTAGAGCGCCGTGGCCAAGTGCAAACAATCGGCGCCGCGCACGTAACCCGCGGCGAGCACTCGTTCGATCTCAGGGCGGAGACTGCGCGGGGCGAAGATGTGTCGGAATCGCCGCAGCAGGTCGTGGTCGACCGAACGCCGCTCACGATGGGCAGCGCTGTACACCTCCGCTTCGAGCAACGGTGCGATAAACAGGCAATCGTATTCGGAGAGTTGCCGCTGCATGCGGGCGCCATGCGTTTCATCCAGCAGCATGGACAGCACGCAGGATGAATCGACAAATGCGACGGTCATTCGCGCTCGTCAAGAAAGCGTTCAAGCGCGCCGTCCACGCGATAATGGATCGGCCACTGTGCCAGGTCGCGTGCCGACCCCTCCGCCGCGGAGATGACTCCCTGTGCTTCCAACTCCGCAATGCGCTCGGCGAGAGTGAGAGTGCGCAACGGCGGAGGCTCGAATGGGCGCAGCTCAGCGACCGGCTCGCCGTGCACCGTAATGGTGTACGAACGTCCTTCGCGGACCTGCCGCACCAGCGCGGAGAGGGTCGCCTTGGCGTGGTACAGCGAGATTTCCTCAGACATGAATAAAATATAGTCAGACCAGGTTGATCTGACTAGTCCGAGTGTGCCCTCGCTGACCGCTACACCCGGATCTCGGCGCGGCGCTCGGCGCCGAGCGGTTCCTGAGTGAGATCAAAACCACCGCGAAGCTGCAGCAGCCGCACATCCTGCTGCAGCAATCGGCGCAGGGCGTACACGCATTGGTCGCGGACTTTGGCATCGCCCTCGCCGTACAGAGTGCCGGCGGTGCCCGCATGACGCAGACCGGCCTCCGTCTCGGCACGCCGCATCTTCACCCCGCTCGGCATGACCGAGTCGAGCGTGGACAAGAATGTGCCCGGCCTGACCGTTCCGTACGGACGCCGCATGCCTGACGGCACGCGCGTGATCTTCCCGTTTATCGATGCGCGCGGCCTGGCGGCCGCCGCCGGTGTCACGTCGAACGTGACCGACATGGCGAAGTTCGTCGGCGACGGGTTCTATAATCGAGAGCGGCCGTAGCGGGATGGTAGCGTTGTCGCCGAAGTAGATAGGCGTACGCTGCCTACGGCTGCGGCCTCGGCTGCAAATGCTCCCGAACCCAGTCAATCCACACCTTCGTACGCTCCCGCCCATTCACGGGATCGGCGGAGGCGTGCGTCCGCCCCTGAAAGCCGACGAACTTGGTCTCGACGCCATTGTCTTTCATGGCGCGATAGAGGGCAAAGGCCTGGGTCGGCGGGACGCGGAAATCCTCCATGTTCGACATCACGAGCGTCGGCGTCTTGATCTTCCGCGCATACGTAATCGGAGACTGCGCCTGATACTGCGCCTGTCGCCCGTCAGTCCACGGTGAGCCGCCAAATGAATAGCGTATCGCGGTGTTGCCGTCGCCGAGGTTGTACATCTCTTCCCAATTGGTGACGGGGGCGCCAGCCATCGCGACCGTCCATTCGTTTGGATAGTTGCCGATCAGCCAACTCGTCATGTAGCCACCGTAGCTCCAGCCGGTGACGGCAGTGCGTCTCCCATCCACGAACGGTTTGGTGCGGAGCAACGCGACCCCCGCCATCACGTCGCGTCCTGGGCCTGCACCGGCGTCGCCGACGATGGCCGACTGGTACGCATTCCCGAGATTGTCGCTCCCGCGATAGTTCGGCTGAAAGACGATCCACCCTTCGGCCGCCATCAACTGCGGCATGGAGCCGAAGTTTGTTTTCGACGCGGAGGTGGGGCCGCCGTGAATCACCAGCACGAGCGGATATTTTTTCGCGGGATCGAAATTCGCGGGATAGGTGACCGTGCCATCGGCTTCGAACTGCTCCGCTTTCCACGTAACGCGTTCCGTCTTCCCGAAGGCGATGCTGCTGGCCCAGCCATTGAAGTCGGAAAGACGTCGCGGTGCTGACGTCGGGCTGTCCATCACGTAGACCTCGGCGGGACGGCTCGGCGTCGTGGCGGTGAAGACGATCGCGCCGGTCTTCGCAATGGTGATGTCGTAGCCGAACGCGCCGCTGACAACGAGGTCGCCGGTGTTGATGCGCTTCGCTGCGCCGTCCAGTGGCTGGATCCAGACACCGGTCGTCGTGCGATCATTCCCCGCGACAAGAAGCGACTTTCCGTCCGGCATCCAATGCGCGCCAAAGAGATTGCGGTCGAGCGTGCGTGTGATGCTCTTCCCGGTAGTGGTGCTCCCACCGCTCGCGCTCGCGACGTAGACCTCGTTGACCCAGCCAAGGTCGGCGCGATGATCGCGCGGCATCCAGTACGCGATGGATTTGCCGTCGGGCGACCAGACGGGATTGTTCTCGAAGGTGCGAATGCCGGTGAGCGGAGTGATGGCGCCGCTCGCGACGTCAACGATGGCAACGTGGGTCGAGTCGAGCTTGCCGCTTTCCGGGGCAATGGTTTGTGCGAAGGCGATGCGGGTGCCGTCGGGGGACCATGAGAGCCCCGAAGGCGGGCTCCCCGGGGGAAGCACGAACTCGAGTGTCCACCCGCCGCTCGTGCGACGACGCGCCGCAGAGCCGTCGAGCGCAATGATCCAGATGTGCTGCGACGGGAGGTGTTCGTGAAGAAACATGTCCTGCGCGCCAACAGTGAAGGTCGAGTTGAACTTCGCTTCCCCTTCTTTTTTCGGTGGTTCGTCGTTGGCGCCATACGCGATCGCCCCGCCGTCGGGGCGCCAGGAAAATTGCTCGACGCCGGTGGAATGCGTCGTGATCTGCCGCGCTTCGCCGCCAGACGTCGGCATCACGAAGATCTGCATCTTCCCCGACCCATCGGGGGTGAGAAACGCGAGCGTCTTGCCGTCTGGCGACCAGTGCGTTTGGCCGATGACTTTGCGCGAGGTCGTGAGCGGGCGTGGGGCACCGGCCGCGAGATCGACGGCCCAGAGTTCAGACTCGTTCTGATTGGTCTCGAAGTTTGGGCGCGTGACGACAAAGGTGGCGGTCTTGCCGTCAGGGGAGACGTCAACGCTGTGCGGCGAGGCGAGGCGGCGCGCGGCGTCGAAGGTGTACGGCGACTGGGCGTGGGACGCCGACGCGGCGATCGACAGCGCGGTCAGGGCGACCAAGGGTGAGATCAGGCGCATGCCAGGGGCTCGAGGGAGTGGTGGTGCGATCACGCAGCTTACCACCAGACCGTGCGCCCGAATAGCCATAACCCTCCGTGTCTGCCGACTTTGATCAACCGGGGGGTTGCCGTCATTCGGCATGACGGGGATCTGAGTTTCGACTCGGTTTCCATCTGCTTCTCGCCCGACTGACGATAGGCCGCTGAAGGACGGCGCCGTGAAGGGTAAATGATGCCTTGTAATCTGAGTGTCTAACGCTCAGATTACGATATGATGAAAACTCTCGCCCGCCCGCACGATCTTGCCAGAGTCACGGCGCTGCTGCGCCAGTTCCCGGTCGTCGGCATTCTCGGGGCCCGACAGGTCGGGAAAACGACCCTCGCACGTCAGGTCATCGCCAAGCGCCGCGGGACCAGCACGGTCTTCGATCTCGAGAGTACTGCTGATCGCGCGCGCCTCGCCGATCCGATGCTCGCACTCAGCGCCTTACGCGGCCTGATTGTCATTGACGAAGTGCATCTGCTGCCAGATCTCTTTCGTACCCTTCGGGTACTCGCCGACGATCCGGCCGCGCGACGCCGATTCCTGGTGCTGGGCAGCGCGGCACCCGAGCTGTTGCGACAGGGTGCGGAAACGCTGGCCGGTCGCATCGCGTATCACGAACTGTCCGGATTTCGTCTGGATGAAGTCGGCCCCGCACAGCTGTCCAAACGATGGGCACGCGGCGGCTTTCCGCGGTCGTTCCTGGCGCGCAGTGACATTACCAGTGATGAATGGCGGGAGCAATTCATTCGCACCTTTCTCGAGCGCGACATCCCGCAGTTCGGCCTACGCATTCCCGCGCCCGCCCTGCGTCGATTCTGGACGATGATTGCGCACTACCATGCTCAGACATGGAACAGTTCTGAGTTGGCGCGTGCGTTTGGTGTGGCGCACACCACGGTGCAACGCTATCTGGATGTACTCACCGAGACCTTCATGGTCCGGCAGCTTCCTCCATGGCACGAGAACCTGTCCAAGCGACAGGTACGCGCACCCAAGGTGTATCTGCGCGATACCGGATTGCTGCACACGCTGCTTGGAGTGCGCAATCTGCGGGACCTTGAAGCCCACCCCAAAGTGGGTGCGTCATGGGAGGGTTTCGCCATCGACGTCGTCGTAGACCATCTCGCCGCGCGTTCCGGCGAAGCGTACTTCTGGGGCACGCACGCGGGCGCCGAACTTGACCTGTTCATCGTGCGCGGCCGCACGCGCGTCGGATTCGAGTTCAAGCGCACGTCGTCGCCGTCGGTAACGCCGTCGATGCGTTCGGCCCTCACTGATCTCCGCCTACAGCGCCTCTACGTCGTCCACGGTGGCACGGAGACCTTTCCGCTCACCGAACAGATACTCGCCGTACCCTTGTCGCGAATTGCGCAGGACGTACCGCCGCTCTGACGCGCAGGCGTCGTCTCGCTACCGCAGTCGATGGAGCGTGTCAGTCTTGACAGTCGATCTCGCGACGCGACGCTCGCGAATAAATCCGACGAGGTTTTCCAAGTCCCGTGTCTTCGGCAGCGCCATGACCCGCGCGACCGTGCCGCGCTCATCGAGCACTACGAGCGACTGCGACGCCTGATCGGTATCGCCTAGTTCGCGGCTGACGGCGTAAGTGGCTGTGCATGTGTCACTTGCGCATCGACGCACATGGCGAGCACGGCGACGGCCATCCGCGCTCGACCGGCAATAATGAGGGCCATCGTGGCTCCTTCTGAACGTGAAAATGGAGATTCGCGGCGGCCGAAGTGACCGAGAGCCGCGTGCAAGCTCGCACCGTATCGACCAACTCTCTGGCCACGCGATTTGACGACAGGATCACGGTCACTTTTGGTGTGGAAAAATCAAATAGCGGGTCGCAGACTGGCGGGTGACGGTCAGCGCGGCGAAGCCCCGACCACCCGGACTCGCCGGCAGCTGGTCCATAGCCCACAGCTCCTGTGGCTGCCCCTTCCACGCGAAGACGTATCGGTCCGACAAGTCGGCGGGACCCACCGCCGGGACCGTCTAAGCCGACCCGCTCGAGTTCCTCGCGCGGGTGCTGGTGCACATCCCGGACAAGGGGCACGTGACCACGCGGTACTACGGCTGGTTTGATTTTCGGATTGACTCGTTCAATAGCGTGCGATGTGCGCGGCCATGACTTCGCGAGCGGAGAGTTGCTTGCGACGAATATGCGATGCAAGGTCGACCGCGGTGAGGTCGCAGATTTCGTCGGGAGCGACAAGAGTTGTTTCAGTCACGGGATTGTCGTGAAGTGTTCCGGTTGGCGGTGCCGCAGTTGCCGAACGCGGCAACGCGCCGGCCAGCGCAGGCAGGCCTATCAGCGTTCCGAACGCACGGCGACCGATTTCATCGTTCGACACGTAGCTCACGGTGAATCTCCGCTCTTGAAGGTTGCCTGCTTCGAATGTCGCATTGGCGGAGGCAGCGACACCAGTTCAAGATTGCCTGGCGCTACTCCCCCGCCGTCGCCTCGGCGCGCACGCGATCGAGCTCAAGGAGGATTTCTGCTTCACCTTTGAGCTCGGTGAGCGGAATGAGGCGAGCCAGGATGACGTCCCAGTCCAACCACGATTAGCGAGCGATGATACCGGCAATCCGGGGCGCAATCACTTCGAGAAGTTCACGCGCGATAGGCTCCTCAGCACCGAACCCGGTAAAAAGGGTGATGTCGACATCCTGCGTGAGGCGAGGCTCGCCCCAGCGGACAACTGCCAACCCTCCAATGATGCAGGACCGCCATCCTCGGGCATCCACCACTCGCTGCAGTTCTGCCGCTTGGGCAATGAGCTGGTTCACGCGCGGCGTCGCGCGAACAACCGTTGCTGTTCGACCAGTCCTGAAGCCGTCGATGCAGGTGTAGAGGCTCGCGCCGCCTCGAAGACATCGTTCATTGAGCCGATGAACACTGCAACGTCGACAGTTCTAAGCTCCGCGAGTCGAATGGCCGCAAGCCGTGGGGCCGCTGCCTGCCAACGTGCTGCCCACTCTGCGCGCCCGTCATTCATGGTCATTGGTGAAATGCAGACAGTTGGCCCGTGGCTGGTGTTCCCCCCATCGGTGGCGGGTCGCCAGCGCTGCCAACATTCGGGCGATCACCGCAGCCTGCCTCCCTTGGGTGACGTCAACAGCGTGACATCAAGCCCAAGACTCTTCACGATCGCGGCAAATCGCAGGCTGCTGCGTACGGGATCGTACATCGCATCGGGCAACGGGTGGTTTACCACACCGGATTCACCCAGTGCGACCGCTCGCTCCATTGCCGCCATGGCACCCGCTGTGTCGCCAACTCCGAACAGCGCACGGGTGAGGGCCGACTGATAACGTGACTCACCGGCATGATCACGCACGAGGCGCTGCACCAATGCGCGCGCTCGCAGCGTGTCGCCCGAACGGCCAATCGCGTACGTGATGGCCGACAGCGTCGATATGTCCGCTGGGTTTGGCAAAATTCGTTCCGCGAGTTCGCGCATTTCACGGGTACGACCCGCATTGAGCAGCGCGAACACGCTGTACGACTGCGTCGCATTGAGTGTCGAATCGAGTTCAAAGGCGCGATCAGCATCAGCCAATGCCTCCGCGTGATGCCCGCCAATCGAAAGAAAGAACGCGGTGGTGGCCAGTGTTGGTGCATTCAACGGATCGAGCACTTTACTCCGCCGCAATTCATTGACAGACTCGTCCACCTTTCCCAGCACCACCAGCAGGCGACCAAGCCAGAAGTGGGCGAGAAAACTGTCGGGATCATTTTTCAGCGCCTCACGATAGGCGCGCTCCGATTCGGACCAGCGATGCGCGTACATCTGTGCGAGGCCAACGGCCACCAATCCGTCCACGGAGTTCGAATCAAGAGCGAGCGCGCGCTGGGCCTCGGCAAGCGCCTTGGGTATGACCACGGTCATCGGCGTGTTGCTGTATAGACCAAAAGTGGTCCATGTCAGTCCCAGTCCGGCATGAGCTCGCGCAAACGACGGATCTTTTGCGATTGCCTGTTGGAAGTAGTCGATAGCGCGGCGCAGTCCGGGGCCCCGGCGTTGATAGAAATACATGCCGCGCAGGTACAAATCGTACGCGTCGACATTCGCCGTACCGCGGGCGGCCGTCGCAACATTGCCACCGCTTCCCAATGTGATGCGCAAGGCACTGACAATGGCTTTGCTGATGTCGTCCTGCACCGCGAAGACGTCTTTGACATCACGTTCGTACGTCTCGCTCCACATGACCAATCCGTCAGTCGCGTTGGTCAGTTGCGTCGACACGCGCAGTTTGTCGCCGGCGCGTCGCACGGTCCCGTCCAGCACTGCACCAACACCCAACGCCTTTCCGACTTCCTGCGCCGTGGCGTGTTTGCCCTTGAAGGTTAGCGCCGAAATTCGTCCGGCTATTTGCAGTCCCGACAGCTTCGTGAGCGCGGTTGAAACTTCGTCGGCCATGCCTTCCGCGAAATAGGCGTTCGCCGTATCACCACCCGTACTTTCAAAAGGCAGAACCACCAGCGATTTGATAGGGGCTGGCGTGCCGGAGGCCGTCAAAGATGCAACAGGCACAACAGCATCTTGCTCGCGCGTGATGGCCCACAACGCAACAGAAACCGCCAGCGCAGCCGTGACCACCACCGCCGCCTTACGTCCCAGTGATGACCCCTCGAGGTGCACGTTGGCACGCACTGCGCCATCGCTGACGGGAGTTGTTATGCCTTCCAGCGCGTTGAGCAATTCGTCGGCGGATTGTGGGCGTTGCGCGGCAGCTTTCTCAAGACAGCGCATGACGACGCTGCCCAGTGTGAGCGGCACGTCGTGACGGTGTGCCGTGAGCGCGGCCGGTATCTGCGTGATGTGCGCCTTGATCAACGCGTGCGTAGATGTCGCAGCAGCAAACGGATGAACGCCTGCCAGCAATTCATACGCAATCACGCCCCAGGAATACACGTCCGCACGAAGGTCGGTGTTCGGATCGCCGAGGGCCTGTTCCGGCGCCATGTAGGCCGGCGTCCCGATCGAGATACCCGCATGCGTAAGGAGGGTCGCCGTTGCTCCGTCCTGCGTTCGAGCGTCGCTGACCGCCTTGGCTATGCCAAAATCGGCGACCATCGCTGCCCCACCCGAAAGCAACACATTCTCGGGTTTGATATCGCGATGAACGACGCTCTGGCTGTGGGCGTGCGATAATGCGCGCGCGATATCGCGTAGAATGCTTACCGTTTCCGACAACGGAACAGGACCGCGCGACAAACGTGCGCGCAGTGTTTCACCACGAACAAATGGCATGGTGTAGTACGGGAGTCCGGCGACCTCGCCCGCGCTCAGGAGCGGGACAATGTTTGCGTGTTGCAGGCGCGCCGCCAGCTTGACCTCGCGCGTGAATCGCTCCGCGCTGACGCCCTCCGCGAGTTCTGGCGCGACCACCTTGATAACAACCGCTCGGCCAAGGGCCGTTTCATTTGCGACAAACACCCGCGACATTCCACCGCCGCCAAGTTCACGCTCGATCGCATACGTACCGCCGAGCGTTTGTTGCAGTCGAAAATGAAACTCGGACTGATCGGTCACGTTGCGGTCATGGTCTGATCGTCACGCGCGCCGTATCCGCGCGCCGCAGCAACAGCGACCATGGACGCACCAGTCGCAGCGACAATCCGGCCGGAGACTGTCGCACAAAAAATCGCTCGCCATCGCCTATTACGAAAAATCCGACACCCCGATCTTCAAAGATTGCCATTCGATTTCCCGGTACCGAGAATAGTACACGCGGTTCGGACGTGGCCGCTCTCGTAGCGGTTCGCACTTCCGTCGCCATCGCGCGACCATCGGGCGCCATGGATTCCACACATCGAACCGCACCGTCTGCAGTCGCGCCGCACCCGAACGCGCCAGCATCTGCTCCGCGTGCGCGGCGATCGTCGGCTGCATCGAGACGGTGTACAAAATGAACCAACTCATGCGGCCGACGTTCTCGCCCTGCACCTGCAGCGTGATCGGTGCGCCAACCGATGCGATGGCGGCCGGGACGTCGATCGTGAACACACCGTGCACGTCGCCGAACTTGTCGATCAGCAGTCGGCGAAAGTGCAGCACGATGCCATCGGTGCCGTTCACATCCCAGCGCTCGGCGTCGGTCTTCGGTTGTGGCAGTGCAAACCGCTGCGCACCGTTGAGCGCCACCCAGAAGCGCACCCGTGTTTGCCCCGCATCGGTGACATCCATCGCAGCGAGGAACGCGATGTGCCGCGTGGTGCTGCCCTCACTCGTCACTGGCGCGGTGGTCCACGTTGCGGCGTTGCTGCTGTCGAGCGAGCGTACGAGCAGCGACGCGCGTTGCGTCGGATGCGCCGAGTGATAGCCGAACGTTTCGCCGCGTTGCGTCGCGGCGTAGCCATCGGTGATGCGGGACGGGAGCGCGCCGAGGGGACGGGTGAGCGAGTCGGCGGCGAGAAGGAGCGCATACAGCAGCATTGGCGAATTCAGCGCTGACGGCTATTGCGGCTGGCAGGTCGTGCTCTCGTGCAACCGGGCGGTATCACATTGTCAGTCATGCGCGAGTCTCTCCATCAGACCAGTCAGGTTGCAGGACGCTCGAAACGTGTCGCCGCTGGACCGCGGCGTCTGCGAGACCAGGAAGCGCCGAGTGGCGCCGATCATGTCCGCCGTCCTCTCGAGTTTGGCCATATCCGCCGGGCTTGGCGACGCCGTGAGCTTCACCTCGACTGCCCATCGCTCCGATCCGACGTCGAGCACGAGTTCGATCTCATGCCCGTCGCTGGTGCGGAAAAAGTACGGCTCGGCGCGCTGCCCTCGCGCGGCCAGCTCGCCGATGATCTGTTCGATAACGAAGCCTTCCCAACTCGCGCCAACCCAGGGCTGCAGCAGCAGGGCCTGCTCACTGGGCACATTGAGCAGCGCATGCAGGAGGCCCGAATCCCGCCAATAGATCTTCGGGCTGCGCACGATCCGCTTGCCGATATTGGCGTGGTACGACGATAAGCGACGGATGAGATAGGCCCCCTCGAGATAGTCGAGATAGCTGTTCACCGTCTGATACGACAGCCCGAGACTCTGCCCCAACCGCGACGCATTCCACACCTGTCCGTGCACCGCGGCCACAAGACGAAGCAACCGATCGGTGACCTGCGGCTTGGCGGGCAATCCCCACGTCGGCAGATCGCGCTGTGCCAACAACGCGAGGTAGTCGACTTGCCACTGGGGGAAGGCCTCATCGCGGCGTGTTCCCGCGTCCAGCACACCACCGTCGGGATATCCGCCGCGCAGCCACAACTGCTTGCGATTTGCAGCGGGCAGCTCAGTCCATCGCAGGGGCGTGAGTTCAATCGTGGAGAGACGTCCGGCCAGCGATTCCGACGCGTGCGCGGCCAAGGCGGGCGCGACGGAGCCGAGCAGCAGGAATCGTCCGTTTCGCTTGCGGTCCGCGTCGATCGCGCCGCGTACGCGGGCGAAGACCTCCGGCCATGCCTGCGCTTCGTCGAGGATGATCCGTTCATCTGCCGCTACGCGCATCGCCCATTCGAGATCGAGCCGCAGCCGTTCGGGCGCCTGTTCGAGATCGTAATATGCCCCGCCCAGCGCGCGGGCCAGTGTCGTCTTGCCGCACTGGCGCGGCCCGAAGAGCGCGACTGCGGGGAAGCGGCCCAGGCGACGGCGCAGTTCGGGGAGAATCTGACGGGTGAGCATGCTTGCAAATTAACAATGATTTTCTAATCTGCAAGTTCAATATTCCTAGCCGCGCCCTGCAGGAGGCCCTACTTCGCGCCTCCCGCCGGACGCGCCGCACGCTGCGCAAACACATCCAGCCAATGCTGCACGACGACAATCCGTGCGCTGGTCGCGGACACCGGCTCCGTCACGAGGATGCGGCCGGTTGCCCGATCAACGTCCCACGCGCTGCCGAACTCGCGATCGGTTGTCATGACCGCCGAACTCGCCCCAGCGGTGACCGATGTTCCCGTCGTCACCTGCACCGCACGCACGGACTTGTCGTCGCTGGTGACGTAGTAGATCGTGCGCCCGTCAGGCGACCAGTGCGGGCGTCGTCCGCTGACGGTCGAGATCTTCCAGTCGCCACCGTCGTTCGTGCCCGGAAAGTGTCGCACGTGGACTTCGGGCTGGCCGGTCTCGTACGAGGTGTACGCCGCCCATTGTCCATTGGGTGACACGTTCACGTCCACCTGCCCCCACTGGGCGTCCAGATAGGGCCGCACGCCCGTAGCCGTGACCGGATTCACCAACTGCGTACTGCCAGTACTCCGATTTAGGCCCATCGTGCGGGCCGCGCTATTATTCGAAAACACCAGCGTCGTTTCGTTCGGCCACGCTGTGGCATGCTGATCGCTCGGCAGGCGCGGCAGGCGCAGCAGCGGTTTGCTCCGGTCGAGCGGCTCGACCGCAATGTCCTCGGCGTCAGTCTCGGGTGCCTCCCTAGAGTAGGCGAGCCGTGTACCGTCGGGAGACCAGATCGGCGCGTGACCACCGCCGGCAACGGTGAAACGCGTCAGCGTGCCGCGCGCAAAGCTGTAGATGGCGATGTGGCGGTTCGTGCCTCGGGCAGAGCCGATGGTGAGTGCCAATTGCTTCCCATCCGGCGAGAAGACCGCATAGCTCAGCACCTTGGACGCCATCGGCAGCGTATCGACCTTTCCACCGGCATCGCGAATCATTATGCGATACTCGGCGTCGACGCCGGCGCGATACACCAGCGTGCCACTGCGTGTGACTAGGAATGGACCGATACCGCCGGACGCTTGCACGTCGAGCTGCACCGGAATCGGACTGCCTTCGGTCTTGCGCTTCGCCTGATCAAAACGCACCGCGTACAGCCCACCGGTGATGGATGCGTAGAGCAGATGGCCCGTCGGCAACAGTTGCGCTTCAGCGGCTTCCTGCAGCACGCTAAATGCCGTATCTGCGGCGATATCGAAATACATCACATTCGAGCCGCGCTGCTGATTCACGTACAGAATGCCCTTCCCGTCGTCGGTCATCCGCGGCTGCTGGGCCCTCTCGGCCTTCGTCAGCAAGCGCAGCGTTCCACTCGGCGAGATCAATCCGAGACGGTCGCCGGACTCGAAGACAATGCTGCCGTCCTTCCCCCAATTCACCCGGCCGGCCCGTATTGAATCGTTTGAAATGACGACGATGGGTGATCCGCCCGCGACCGGCACTTTTCGCAAAAACCCATTGGATTGAAAGACAATCCAGTCGCCGTCGGGTGAGAACGACGGCGATTCGCCGCTGACGGTGCCGGGGAGCAGGTGATACTCGCGCTGTCCCGCATCGCGCAACGCGATGCCTTCGTTCGTGCTGAAGGCGAACAGCGTGCCGTCGGGCGACGCGGCAAAACGGCCAAGATCCGGCGAGGCGTTGGGCACATCGAGCGTCAACGGAACGGCAACGATGTTCGAAGATGTTGCATTGCGCTGCCCGGACCATGCCGCGATCGCGAGACTCACGAGTGCGACGGCTGCGGCGCCGATCATGAGCGCGCGCGCGGCGCGCGGCGCGCGACGACTTCCGTTCGCGATGGTCGCGGTGCCGTCGACGGACGTGGTGCTGCGCACATTGACCAATGCCTCGGCGAACGCCTTGGCCGTCGGCCAGCGATCGGCCGGCAACTTGGCGAGCGCCTTGAGGACGGCGGCTTCGACGTTGACTGTGACGGTATCGCGCACCGTGCGCAGCGAGGCCGGACGCTCGGTCAGCACGCGCGCGACGATGGCCTGCACCGTACTGCCGGTGAACGGCGCGTCGCCGGCAAGCATCTCGTACGTCACGGCGCCGAGTGCATAAATATCCGACCGCGCATCGACGGTGCGTTCACCCATCGCCTGCTCGGGGCTCATGTACTGCGGTGTGCCCAGCGAGAGTCCCGTCTGCGTCATGCGCGCGCCACCGGCGCTCTGCACGGCGAGGGCGATGCCGAAGTCGGCCACCAGTGCGTGGCCGTTCTGCAGCAGGATGTTCTCGGGCTTGATGTCGCGATGGATCACGCCGAGCGAGTGCGCATAGCCGAGGGCGTCGGCGACTTCACGCGAGATAAGCACGGCGTCGTCAAGCGGCAGCTGCTTCTCGCGTTCCAATCGCGCGCGTAGTGTTTCGCCCGTCACGAGCGGCATCACGTAATACAGCAAGCCGTCCGCCTCACCGCTGTCGAGCAGCGGCAGAATGTGCGGATGCTGCAGCCGCGCCGTCGTGCGGATCTCGCTTAAGAAGCGCTCGCCGCCGAGCGCCGCGCCCAAGTCTGGGTGCAGCACCTTGATCGCGACATCGCGATCGTGCTTGATGTCGTGCGCCAGGTACACGGTGGCCATGCCGCCGGCGCCGAGTTCGCGCGTGACGGTGTAGCGGTCGGCCAACGCCACTCGCAACCGCTCTAATGTCTCACCCACGCGTCCTCCGTGCATCATGTTCATCAACGGTCACGACATACGTCGTCCCGAGCAACGCGAACAAGCGCTTCTCCGGCATGCTCATACGAACTCCGAAAGCTGCAGCACGCGCAGGCCATCCGGCGCCGGCATCCGCCGGTCGTTCGTAACGAACGACTCGCACCCCGTGCTGATGGCGGCCGCAAGCTGAAGCGCATCGGGCATGCGAAGTGCGCCGTACTGCGCGCGCAATCGCGCAGCGGTGCGCAGCTGATCGCGCGAGAGGTCCACGAGGCGCACGCCGCGCGACCGAGTCAGTAACGCGTCGTACTGGGCGGCCAATCGTTGGTCGCCAGTACGCAAGGGCACCACCAGCACCTCGAGTAGCGTCAACGCCGACGTCACGATCTCGATCTCACCGGTGTCCGCTCGCGCGAACAGTGCGCGCACGGGCTCGAGGAAACGCGGGTGCTCCTCGATAAGGTAAATGAAAAGCGCCGTGTCCACGGCGACGGGGCCCCGCCCAACGGCCTCCGTCAGTCCCACGCGCGGCGCTCTGCTTCCACGTGCGCCGCGCCGTCCACCCCAGACCACGCCGCCTTGCCGAGGCCTTGCAGGTCGAGAATCGAAAGTGGCTCAGCGCCGCCGAGCACCTGATCGAGAATGTGCGTGACCTCCTGAGCGACCGAGCGATGCTGCTGCTCGGCGCGCGCCTTGAGACGCTCGTAGAGGCCGTCGGGAAGGTTCTTGATATTCAGGATTGCCATGGCCGTCTCCGTTTTCCTCCAAAATGGAGGCATTTTGGTATATCGTCAAGCTATTAAGCGAGGCTCGAGCTCCGCAACGGGCGATGGGGCAAAGGCGCGCGTTGTGGTGTCGCCGCCAAGGCGCCGGTAGAAGAGGTCCGCCGTGTTGAGCGTCCCCGTCCGATAGACCAGCCACTGCGCGTCGGGCGGGATGACGCCCTGCCACACGTCGCGTGACGGCACACCGAGCAGCTGTTCCGCGCCGCCGCCACCGGCTGGCTGCCACCAGAGCTCCGAAGCCTTCGCGCGAAACGTCCGATAGAGCACGCGTGTGCCGTCCGGAGTCCACTCGGGCCGACTGTTGGTGCGGCAGTCGTTGGTGATCCGCGTGGTGGACTTCGCAACGAGGTCTACCACGTACACGTCGTTACCGCTTCGCCCGGCGGTCGACGTAGCCAGCTTCGTGGCGTCGGGCGAAAGGCGTACGTCAACGTACTCTCGCTGCTCGGTCGAGAGGATCGTCCATCGGGAGCTGCTTCTCTCGGGCGAGCCGCGCGCGAAGCGTCTCGCCCGTGACCAGCGGCATTACGTAGTACAGCAGGCCATCCGCCTCACCGCTGTCGAGCAGCGGCAGAATGTGCGGATGCTGCAGCCGCGCCGTCGTGCGGATCTCGCTTAAGAAGCGCTCGCCGCCAAGCGCCGCGCCCAAGTCTGGGTGCAGCACCTTGATCGCGACATCGCGATCGTGCTTGATGTCGTACGCCAGGTACACGGTGGCCATGCCGCCGGCGCCGAGTTCGCGCGTGACGGTGTAGCGGTCGGCCAACGCAACGCGCAACCGCGCCGACGTCTCACCCACGCGTCCTCCGCGCATCAAACCGAAGTGCTTCAAGTTCGCGGCGAAGCGGCGCCCAGTGGGCACGGTCCTCCACCATGATCTGCGCCTGCTCCGCGGCCAACGGCGCGTCCACGTCGTCGTGGTTCAGTGCCGCGCGTACCACAGGTCGCGATGAACGTGCGGCGGCCTCAGGGTAGCGCGCGATCACCTCCGCGAGAAATGCCGGCGAGCGCAGTTCATCAAGCCAGAACGCGACCTGCGCGTCGGTCAGGTCATCGTCGCGCGCGGCCACGTACGACGCGTCGACCAAACGGCGTAACATCGGCCAATCCTTGTCGCGCTGGGTCTTCTTCGCAGCGACCAGATCTTCGAGGGCCATCACGTCCACGAGAACTTCCGCATCGCCCTCGCCTGTGGGCAGGGCGATCGTCGTCCGACGCTCCCACAGACGCGGAAATGCATCGACACCACGCATGCGACTCATGATGTCAACCCGCAACGGTGACGTTGATCCGTCGGGAATGCTGAAGTGCACGACATGCCCGCGATCCAGATAGCTCACGTCAAACGATGGAACCGCGATCACGGTGGCGTTGAGTGCCTCGGGTGCTGCGCGCAGTGCTGGTATCGCCTCGGGCGTCGCCAACACCGCCAGATCCAGATCGCGACTATACTCGGCCGCGCCGTACAACACGCAGGCCTGACCCCCCATCAACAGGGCGCGCACGTCGTACGTCCGGATCGTAGAAAGGACTCGCAGGATCTGGGTCGGGATCACTGGTGCCTCCGAGCGCGTGGTGCCACGCAGCAAGGCGCATGGTCTCGGCCCATCGCTGCTGTGGCGAGAGGCGCATCCATGCCGCGGCTTCCTCGCCGTACAGATCGTCGAGGGTCACGCGAGGCGGCTGGTTGTCGGGGTGCGCGGTCATGCGTAAAAGCTAGCCCCAAGGCGCACACGTTGCGACGCATCACTTCCCCGCCGCGTCGACCGCGCGCTTCATCGTCGCCACCCAATTCGGAATCACCCGCAGGTACGCGCCGGTGCTGCGCCCGGAGCCACGCAGGTAGAGGTCCGCACCGTCCGGGGTGATGAGGTGTGACCGGCTCACCGTGTTGATCATGAGTGGGTCGCGAAACCACCGCTCCGGCGGCGAGAACAGCGCGCTGCCGCTCCCCGCGACCTTCGTGCGCCAGTGCCACAGTGCTGTGCTCACGGCCTGCTCGATCGCCAGCGGCACGGTATCGCGCAGCGTGTGAATCGGCGTCGGCTTCTCGCTCAACACCTTGGCGACGATCGCCTGCACGCTACTCCCGATGAACGGCGCGTCGCCGACCAGCATTTCGTACAGCACGGCGCCCAACGCATACACGTCGCTGCGCGCATCGATGGTGCGTTCGCCCATCGCCTGCTAGGGGCTCATGTATTGCGGCATGCCAAGCGAGAGCCCCGTCTGCGTCATGCGCGCGCCGGCGGCGCTTTGCACCGCGAGTGCGATCCCGAAGTCCGCGACCAATGCACTGCCATCGTGCAGCAGAATATTCTCGGGCTTGATGTCGCGATGGATCACGCCCTGGCGGTGCGCGTAGTCCAGCGCACTGGCCACTTCACGCGCGATGCGCACGGCCTCGGCGATCGGCAGTTGGCGTTCGCGCTCGAGGCGCGCGCGCAACGTCTCGCCCGTCACCAGCGGCATCACGTAGTACAGCAATCCATCCGCCTCGCCGCTGTCGAGCAGCGGCAGAATGTGCGGATGCTGCAACCGAGCCGTCGTGCGGATCTCGCTTAAGAACCGCTCGCCGCCGAGCGCCGCGCCGAGGTCCGGATGGAGCACTTTGATGGCGACGTCGCGATCGTGTTTGAGATCGTGCGCGAGATACACCGTCGCCATGCCGCCGGCGCCGAGATCGCGTTGCAGCGTGTAGCGGTCGACGAGAGAGGCGGCGAGCCGATCGAAGGTTACAGCCATGCGAACGGGATCCCGATCAGGTGGTCATCGTATTGCCGCGGCACGGCATCGTTGTTGATCACGATGCCGAGACGCAATCGTTGCTCGCTGACAAAATCGCGGCGCCCTCGCAGATCGCGGGCGCTCACGACCGACGCGTGTTTGATCTCGAACGCCACACCGTAGCGCCGTAGTCAGTCGTGCGAGCACATCGGTCACGGTGCGAGAAACCCTTCACGCTCGGCCGCCGCGCGCAGCCGATCGTCAAAGGTGATGAACTGCCCATTCGCGCTCGGTCCCGTCCATTCAAGCGCGGCCGCGAGTTGCAGCGCATCTGCGGCGCGCAATGGATGCAGCCGCAACACGCGCATCGCCTGTTCACGCACACCGGCGCCCGGTTGAATCTCGAACCAACTCGCACTCAACTCCCCGAGCAATGACCGCGCCAACCGCTCTTCGGCAGAGGTGAGCAGTTCGTCGCGATGCAATCGTGCGATCGCTGACGCGCACTCCACTGCGGAGCCCCACCAAACAATGAGTTCTTTGTCTTCGCGCAACAGTCGCTTGGCGTGCTCCGATCGCGGCTGCTCGAGACAGAGCGGCACCAGCGCCGAGGAATCCCAAAACCTCACCGCCCGTCCTCGCGCTCGTCCAGCAGCGCGGCCAACGACGCGCCGGTCGCATCGTGTGGACGACGACGTTTGAGAAACTCCGCAGAGCGCTTTGCGGTCGGCGCGCGCAACCGACCGCTGCGGAGCAGCATGTCGCGCCGACTCTCCTCCAGATCATCGCCCAAGACCGGTGTGAGGCGCGCGATGAGCCGGCCGCGATCGGTGACCAGCACGTCTTCGCCCTGGCGTACGATGTCGAGGAAGGCGCTGAGTCGGGCTTTGAGTTCGGAGATGGAGACGGTAGTCATGTGACTATTATAGTCAAGTCACTATGACTCATCAAGGACATGGAGTGAAGCGAAACCGGGCTACGGCCAGCGGCGCTTGCTCGAGCGCTCGGCGCGGTCCCGGGTGTGACGCGTGTTACGGAACCGTGTGTTGCGCGCTCTCCAACGTCGGCGCGCGTGAGCGCATCGGCGAACAGCTTCGTCGTCGGCCTCCGATCGGCGGGTAGCTTCGACAGTGCCTTGAGCACCGCCGCTTCGACGCCGGACGTGACCGTGTCGCGCACGGCACTGGGCGCCATCGGCTTTTCGGTGAGCACCTTCGCCACGATCGCCTGCACCGTCGCGCCGCTGAACGGCGGCTCGCCGGTGAGCATTTCGTATGTCACCGCACCCAGCGCATAGATGTCGCTGCGCGCATCAATGGCGCGTTCGCCCATCGCCTGCTCTGGGCTCATGTACTGCGGCGTGCCGAGCGAGAGTCCCGTTTGCGTCATGCGCGGGCCACCGGCGCTTTGCACGGCGAGCGCGATGCCGAAATCGGCGACCAACGCGTGGCCGTTCTGCAGCAGAATGTTGTCGGGCTTGATGTCGCGGTGAATCACGCCAAGACCGTGTGCGTAGCCGAGCGCGTCGGCGGTTTCACGCACAATCAGGATCGCATCATCGATGGGCAACTGCTTTCGCGTTCCAATCGCGCGCGCAACGTTTCGCCGGTCACCAGCGGCATCACGTAGTAGAGCAATCCGTCGGCATCG
>ENA-ORBV01006930-ORBV01006930.1-microbial-mat-metagenome-genome-assembly--contig:-NODE-6930-length-19718-cov-6.046383_pt1 | contig 19718 bp, 11 predicted proteins | sample MGYA00237777_ERZ505514 | MGnify/ENA primary metagenome ERZ505514 (study PRJEB26160, sample SAMN06269048) | microbial mat metagenome | isolation source: Oligotrophic lake microbial mat | place... | reverse complement strand
ATGATACGGCGACCACCGAGATCTACACCTCTCTATTCGTCGGCAGCGTCAGATGTGTATAAGAGACAGCCTCACTGGATACTCATCAGCAAAAGTTTAACAAGAAAACGAGAAAACAGTGACACGAAGTCGACCATATCGGTAGATGGATGATATGAGTAATACAGGTTATAAATAAATAGTATACTGATACTACACAATAGAAAGAAAAGAAGTCGAAAGGCGCTTGCTGGAAAGACGAGGGAAAGTTTGAAAAGCACGACCGAAGAACGATTAGGCTTTTGGTGGCTGCAGCTTCGTTGCCGCTTTGCTTGATGTTATGTTGGGTGGGGCGTTGTGATGGATTCTCCGTTCACCAACATTCGCGCCAAAAAGACTCCAGAAAGTTCTATGGAACAACTGTGTACTTACTTTATGACACGCTTGCAATTGACATCAATCGTTTGATCCCACTGATCCATCAAACAATTCAGTAGTAGTTTACAGCATGGGACTTAGATGAAGAAAGCCCAAAAGTATAAGGCGGCCACTAAAATCAAAAAAGGCTTCTGAATGTTCCTACTGGGCGCAAATCCTGAGCTACCCTGGGGAATGGTTTCCAAAAATGTATAACTGTGGTTACAGTTGACAGAAAAGCCATTGCAGGTCAACGCAAACGCTCCATAATCAGCGTTGTTGCAGACTGAACAACCGGAGCAAACATCATCAGCACCGAATATTGGTAGGGACGCCGTGCAGCTACATTTATTGACATCGCTCGGAAGTTCAATATCATCAGAGCAGGTCCACTCCACATGAAGATCATAGTTGGTGTCATTGTATCGAAAATGATTCATGGTGCTACCATTTGCGCAGATGTGAGGGGGCTGTCCACTGCATCCGGCACCTGTATTGAAGCCCCCGATCTCAAGTGGTATAAAACCATATACGTTGTTATCAAGCATAGAGCAACTAGCACCTGCTCTGATAAAGTATTTCTCCTCGGCGAAGGTAATTCCCGCATCATCGCAGGGCTGTCCGTTGATGGTTGCCGAGACATTGCATCCGTTCGGACGGATTTGACGAGATCCTCCTAGGCCGTCGCAACTTTCCTCGGGGTAGAACGAGTCAATGTACCCAGCCTGTTCCACAGAACAGTTTTCAATGGTAGTACAAAATGTATGACCCATGGATGTAGCGTGGTCCGCGTGGTTGATCGTCACACATCGCTCGTCAGATCTAGTCGCGTTCAGTACATTTAGAACAGCAGTTGGGCTGGCTTTCAAAGCCAGCGAGAGCTCCTCCGTCACATTACACTTTGCTGATGCCAACACGGAAATATGTGAACATCCAATGATGCTGAGTAGAACAATGCGGCGATGGATAAACATCAATGGATATAATTATGTACTCGGAGTACGGAGTAATGAAAATTCAGGTGGCTGGTTTTTGGTGAAATGGTGTGGAATAATGATGTGCTGTACGTCGTACTACTAGCTAGCTAGCTAGTACCGTGTGATTCACAACAACTGGGTGGTGCTGGTACCTTGTACCGCAAAAACACCTTCAGTTAGCCCTCAACGGTAGGTAGGGTTATTACTTTTTTCTAGTCCCGGTGTGACGTCTGCGGGTTTGTGGGTCACAAAGGGGCAGTTGAAGTAGAGGTTGGTCTGTCCATCTGTCAAATGAGAAGTGGTGTCAATGGAAAGAAAACCCCCCGGTGGATCACTCACACAACAACAACAACAACAAAAAAGCAAAGGAAACTCTAGCAATTTGATTTGTTGGTTTGCAAAGAAAACAAAGCACTTGAAAAAGTTAATCATGTCCAGGTGAGTTGTCTTGATGCTGTAGGCCCATTGAAGAAAGAATAATCGTTGCAGATGTTGGCTTGGAAATTTAGAGCAGATTTGTGTTGTGCCATCGGGAGATTAATTTTCCATTTCCCTGGTTAGGGTTCTTGTTTTATTGCGGAAAAAAAACCGTAATAATGAATGGCTTACTGCGGTTTTTTTCCCGGAATAAGGAAAGGTGGTTCAGTATCCATGCACAGATTTTGTGCTGTGTGTTGAGGGCTTCCACCTTCGGTGGTGTTCTTCAATCACGAATATACGTGACTGACATCCATCCTCTATCTTTGTCGACACCTTTTCGTGTTGAGTGGCATGGAACCATGGCCATGCATGCATGCATCACTCTACTGACTGTATTCTATTACGGCCAACACGAACCTTGAGTAGCAACTAACTTGATAATTAGTTGAATCAATCGTTGTCGTCTAGCTAGCTAGCTACCGTGATCTGAACAAGACTGCTGCAGACTTAATTAGGCCGCCTCAGAGAACATCATGAGTGCAGCATCGGAAGATCATAATAATGGCACAAGTACAACCAAAGAACAAGAAGAAGAAGTGTCCGAAGCACATCATGAGGCCTTATGGAATGAATTTCACAAGCTCTTTCGTTGTTCGGCCGACAACAACAACGACAACAATAACAACGACAACGACAAACAGCTCATTCAAGAAGAAATTGTAACTCTTTTGCAACGGCATCCTTCCTTGTGCTTGGAAGGGTTTGCACAAGATCCTGCTTGCTTGTCGGGAAATACCATGTTGCGCCCGTTAGTAATTATGCTCATGGAACACTTTTCTTTGGAGCAGATCCAAGCCGTGGTCCAACTGGATCCTTCCCAATTACGGAAAAGTCCATCTTGCCGCAAAAATGTCCTTCATTTTGGCATTGAAAACAATGTGGAATTTCCAGTACTAGAGTTCCTGGCAAAGTCCTTTCCTCCCGCATTGTTGGAAAACGATTCCTTTGGCAATTTACCCATTCACACTTTTTTGTTTTCGAAATTGGGAAACCCGAATCGTATCATGGAATGGGAAAAAACCATTCAAATGATGGTCAACTTGGAGCCTAAATGCTTGTACAGGTCTCGGACGACAGGGTATATTGCGGCTTCTTGTCTTGCCACTTGTCTGGATATTGCCATTTACGTCAAATGTCCACACGATATTGTGCAATGGATGGTGGATCATTCCAATCCCAACACTCATCCGGAGCTCTCGGACTCGAAGACTAGTGGATACAACGACGATCCCATGAAACACGTGACCGTCAGCAGTCTGCTGCGATCCGGACAGCCCATTCCTGGACACCCAACGCAACTCATGTCGTCGTCGTCCTTCCGTCAACAACAGCGACTCGCGTCTGGATATTTTATGTTGGATGAGTTTGCAGCGACATCGATTGGTATTTTACTGGCCAGCGGACGCGTCGAAAAGATGACACTGACGCGAAGTGTACGATGGTCGAATGCAGGATTCACGGCCTTGATGCATCATCTCGTCGGCAATCATACTAGGAGACAACAGTCTGTGGAATATTTACGAATGGCACTGCCGCGGGACTCTCCGGAAGCGGCATCGGCGTTACGAGGATTTCTACAACAAAACCAAAGTTTGAAACAGATTTATTTCGACGGGCCGGTGGTATGGGGGGAGGACCGACTACAACAACAATCTTCCTGCGAATTGTTACTTCAGGCCATCATGGATGGCATGCAAGGGAACAAGACCATTCATTCCATGGCGACCGCGGGAATGACTTTGCAGGCTCCTGAGCGACTTTTGGAATTGCTACGCATCGGCAGTTGTGACTTTACCCGAATCTTTTCCATGGGCTTTGGTTCTACCGGGACACTGCAACACAATTCTGCAATATATGATAACGCAGCCTATTGGCAGTCTTGCTCCATCCGTAAAATTATACTGCAGGACTTGAAAGGTATTGATGCAGCTTGTTACAATCGTCTCTTATCGACCCTTGCATTGATTCCTTCGTTGGAGGCCCTGCATCTTCGGCAGACCAATGGAGACGACGACGACTTGGAAGTGACAGAAGCTATCCAGCGGTACCTAATGCATTGCAACAATTTGCACACTCTGGAGATTTCTGGAGCATACATCACTACCGATCGATTACGGGCCTCGTTGATGGAGAACAAGAGCCTCAAAAATTTCAATTTTGATACCACAGACGGGTTGCCGGAATTACGACAGAATATTCTTCAAGTCTTATCCGAACATAATACCACTCTCACTCAAGTGCACTGGACAAGAAAGGCGAGAAGATACAGCCACAATGGTGCTACTCCAGGCTTTGTGGAAGAGCTGGCGCTGCTTGGAAAAGTCGGGTACTACGCCAAACTGAATAAATGGGGACGACCCGTAGCACGGGATGGGAATACGTCGTTGTCCGAATTGGTCAATTTGCTTTGTGTGTTGGCATCCGCACCGGAAAATCAAATTGACTCCTTAGACAAGCCCTGCATGTTTTTTGGGCTGCTGAGGATGACACCTGGACTGTGGACTACTACGACGGCTGCTCGTCGTCGAGGGACCAAGAGGAAGCTTGGCGCCTGGATGAATCAAGAAAAAGAAGAGAAACCTGTGACAGTTTTGGTTCTGGGAGATGGTGACTTTTCCTACTCGTATGATTTGGCACGACATCTCCTCGCTACGTCTGAATTGCACCCAAATAGGTCCCTTCAATTAGTGGCGACTGGTCTTGACTCCCATGAGTCTCTGACAGAAAAGTACAAGGATGCGTGCTTTTTGCTGAAACAATTGACTAGGTTGGACAAGAGTCCTAGACTCCGACCAAAAGATGATCATGCCGTGCCCTCTTCAACTAACTTGCTACATGTCTCGGTCCATCATGGTGTCAATGCCATTCATCAAATGACCAACCAGAGTGACAATCTGCCCACAGCTACAAATGGCGACATTCCAAAGGCACATCATGTGGTATTTAACCATCCACATTTAGGGAGAGAAGACGCAGTGCTTCATTCTCAATTTCTTTGCCATTTGTTTCATTCCGTATCGACCCTTTGGCTGCATACTACCACATCTGCTACGAGTGAGAAGAGTATCAACAACAACAATGATGATGATAACAACACGAGGGATGCTTATTTTCATTTGACCCTTGTTGCGGGTCAATATGAACGGTGGAATTGTCGCCAAGCAGCCGAACGTCATGGTATGATGTTGATAAATCAAAGGCCCTTTCGTGCGCCACAGGTGCCAAACCCCTACTACCAACAGCGACGCCATCAATCGGGAAAGTCGTTTGCGGCCCGGGCTCCGGAAGGGAGCATGACCTACACGTTTGTGCGCAAGCACAGTCCCAACAGCCAAGACAATCAACAGGATCGAACACGGATAGACAACCCTGACCCTGACGTTGGAGAATTCGTAGCCAAACTTTTGGGATTGGAATTGGGCACCAGCTCCCTTCCAGTAGGCGAACAGGGCGCAGACCATAATTATCAAGAATTGGAATTCTCTTGTCCCTTCTGTGAAAAATCCTTTCGTGAAGAACGATCCAGAAAGTCTCATATAAAAGCCTTGCATGGCGAAGGTAACAAGAAACGCAAGCGAGATGATGACACCAACGAAGAAGAAGGAGAAGAAGTGATCATGCAGCATTCATGCTCTTTGTGCTTGTCCCGAGATGGCAAAGGTCCGCGGATGTTTCGGAATGAGCAGGCATTAGTTGACCACCAAAAGGCGAAGCATGCGGCCAAGCACGACGTGATCAAGCCAGATTGGCATTCGACAAATAAAGGCAGCCATTCAAACTCACATGATGGAGGACGACAACAGGAGTCCAACAGCACTATTGTCAACCATTTTGGAAGTTGCGAGATATGTGGACTGGTATTTTGCAGCTCAACGTCGAGAATAGATCATGCGCAGGCGTTTGTTCCTTCAGATGCCATCAGTTCCGTATCCAAGCCTGAAGTTCTACCCTTTGAGTGCACTTTCTGTAGGAAGAGATTTCTAGAGAGTCGAGCACAGCTACAGCATGAAAATTTTTGCTCTCGCAGATCAGTGGATGAGGCGACTTTGCAATGCTAGCTAGGCTGGCATCGTAGACATCCATGTTCAGATGTTTTTCTGCTGCTACGACGTATCGACGACCGAGCTAGCTAGCTAATCGTAGCTACTTAACTAAGCGCACTTTACCCTTAATTTAACCCTTTGATTCGTGCTAAACGGTTTTTCAGACGGTCATAATCATTAAATGAACACCGTTGTTCACCTTCCCCTTGATTTGCAGAATTCCTCCTACTGTAATTCAGTGACGACAGTGACTGACCACGATAGTACAAATGTACGAATCTTTCGAAAGTTGACTTCCTCCCTTGTGATGCATGTTTGCATGCAGTTTGGCGTGGTTTACGATCACCCGCCTCACATTTTCTCATTTCCGGTCAGCGATCGCTCGAGTCTGATTTGGAACAAGCACATGGTACATACAGTAAAAGAAAAGACCTTATTAAAGAAAGACCTTATTCTAAGAACGAGCTCCATGGCAACAACAATTGATAACCACCCTTTGCTGGCAAGAGCAGCAGCAGCAGACGATTGCGACTACTGCTTTGGAGACGATGGAATGATTGTCCCGCCTGATCCGTTTCGTAGCAGTTGCGACCTTTATCGAGAAGAACAAGGACAAGTCGCCAAGGATGATGATGATTATCATGATGATGCTTGGACTTTGGCAGCCACAAACAATGCATCGCCAAGACCCTGCATGGAAAAATTGGGGCTGGGGATGGGAATTTTAATGGGGATCACGGTACAACTTTCTACCTTGGCAGGTGATTTGGTCAATGTTACGTTGTGGGGATTCCGAGAAGAGGGCAACATGTATGTCCATGCTAGCTTTATCGCGTGGTGTTGCATCATGGCATCTCTGTTCTTCGCGGTATTTGCCATGCTCCGATTTCTGATCCAAATGTCCTTCCAAATGCTGGTGGACAAGATGGAACGCGACGACCACAACAACCAACGTACAACAGCAACAATTCAGAATCATCATCCATTTGTCACCTTCGTCGCTGATATTCCCACGGATGCTCCCTTGTTCCATCCCAATCCAATTTCAATGTTTGCTCCTCCACCTGCAGCGCCCCGAATTTTCGGCAACGGCGACAACAACAACGCAGATGATTATAGTAGTGACGACCAAAATAGTATGCCTACCAAGGACCAACAGCACGACGAGTTATTGGAAGATATTATGGTTCATGTCCAGCGCTACTACATACTAGGAATCAGCTTTGGAATCAGTGCATCCTGGTTCGTTACCAATCTTTTGTTGGGACATGAACGTGTTCCATTAGTCGTTAGTTTGGTCCCTCCCGTGCTGGGATTCGTGTATTTTTATGGGATGAAATTGCAACAGGGACGACGACAACGACCTGTCCCAAACAACAACACCACAAGCAACCACAACAATAATCGCACGAGAAGGAATTTCTTAGTCGGCGTGGAGGATGATGTTGGCGACGAGGAACAGCTTTCGCCGAGGACCTTGGATGTAATGCCATAGCAGCGTGCCAGCATACGGTTCGGACTGGTGGCTGGGGGGGAGCTCCGTCCCCAGTCACTGGCATTTGCGATTCAGTAATGATTATCAGAACAACCAAACAATTCCAAATTTTGACTGGAAAGAAAAATTAACTGCAACAAACTTGTGTACATTTGAACATGTCTTTAACTCTTAAGGATACTGCTACAATTTCGTATCTTTCAATTTCCTGTAGCAGCAAGCTTCCTCTTGTTCCTATGCCAATTGTGACCACACAAAGGGGCATTTTATACTTTTGAAACCAGCGGCGAGCTTATCAAGTATATTTCAACCAATGCGTTTAGACCGCGTCTCTTTTCTCTGGCACTGACATTGAAATGCCATCTTGCTTTGGTTTGGTAAATCTTTGTAAATGGGCCGGCTCCCGAGTTTGTGGGAACCATCCTAGACATTTTACCACCATTTTGGTGGCCACCTCAGAACACGAAGGACTCAATGTCACTATGAACTATACAATTTCCGTCGATGCCCTGGCTTGAGCTCCTTCAAGTCTCCCCAGCAAAGGGAGTGGTGGAGAAGCATTGCCAGCGATGCTTCATCTCGGTCATCAACTCAGAGGCATTTGGGCAGTGGCAACCCTGGCTGCCCTGTTCGAGCAGAGCCAGACTCCCTGATTGCTGAAAGGAAATGCAAAGTTTGTCCCTGTTGATTATAAGGGAGGGTTGCTGAGCTGGGACCAGTAATGGATTTTAGATCGAGACAGGGACCCCAGGTCGACGTTTTAGCTGTCTGGCAGTTACCACTACGATTCATTGTACAACTAACTAGGTCTGCACAGAGCGCGGTGCTAACAGACAGGAAAAGGTAAGGTTTTGTGTTGAGAAAGAGTGCGTCTGAAAATATCGTCGGACAACGCCCAGACGACGCTGAGTCAGGCCTGCATCGATCTTTCGCTTCTCCAATTTATTTCCGCCGTTGTTTGTCTTTGCATTCCTCCATGGGAGCCAACCACTGCGCATAAAATCTTGTACTGGTTATACTGGACAGTATCTGTTGTTTGTATATCTCTTGTGTAAGCTAATAAGATGAAGATTAGTCCGCTTCTGATAGCGGCATGCCTCTTTGCCCCTTCATCTTTGGCGTGGGTGGCTTCTCCTGCTACTAGTAGTACTCGTCATACCGCCACGCTCTCTTCTTCGGGACAAAGAAGTCACTGGAGGAGATCCAACACACGACAACGTGAGCTTGTGACATTGTATCAATCCGACTCATCATTACCAGAGGATGCTGAACAAGAAAAGCAAGGGAGTGGTAATAGTAATGCGCAATTGGAACGCCAAAAACAAGAAGCACAACAAACGCTAGATCAAATTTCGGCATTGAAAAATGTAATTTTGACCGAATCACCCCAGGCCAGTATTAAAAAGACCACCAACACAGACGAAGGAGAATCGTCCTTTGAGGATTATCAACGTCAAGTTGAGGAATTAGAAGCACAAGTGTCCAAAATAGAATTGGATTTGGTCCCTCCCAGGGGTCTGTCCATGGACGAATACAAGACGGCCATGGTATTATTTTTGCAATCTCCCTGTTCGGTTCGAGTGGCAATTTGTCAAGCCTTGGAATTGGAAAGCCCCAACAAGGCCGCCACCGATTTGCAACGCCTTCCGGAAATTGTAGCCTTGATGTATCAACAACGCATTCAATTGACACCGCAGAAATTGCAAGATGCCTTGAAAAAAGTTCAAACCAATAGGAAGCTCAGTGCCTTTACCGGCCAGAATGTACAGGTTACGATTCTGCCCGATGGTACTGTTGAAACATCAAATGTGGGAACATCCCAATCATCATCCTCCTCCGAAAGTAGTGACGAAGCAAAAGAAGGTTTTGACTGGAACAATTTGCTTTTTGATGAAAGTGAGGGCAAAACGCAAGAAGAACTTCGACTCGAGAATGTCGTCAAAAATGTCTTGGGACGAGTCACCCGCAAAGAAGGCATCGAGGCCACCAAGGACGATTTGGATCGCATGGTCAAAGTACTGGACAAGTCCACCTTTGTCGTATCCGGCACGCAAAAAATTCCCGGTGGATACATCATTCGTGGCAAACGCAGCTCCAAAATCAAAACGACTGGCGAGTTGATACAAGCGATTGATGCCAAATTACCCGAAGATTATCCGGCGCAAGTCTCCCTCATGGTGGATGTGACCAATGCTGATTTCGCAGCTGGTGATGAAGATCCCGTGTTGGTTTTGTTAAACAAAGATTTATCGCCGGGCGTGTCTTTTGTTTTGACCACAATCTGCTCCACGGTGGCTGTGGTTTCTGCCTTTGTTTACTGTGTCAGTGTCTACGGAGGCAATGATTTAGTGACCAGCCGCCTTTCCGAGGCCACCGCCATCAATGATGCCGATGGTTTATCCTGGTTTACCGACAAAGTCTACTTTGCCATGGTGCCCATGTTTGGGATTCAACTCCTTCACGAAGTGGGACACTTCATTGCGGCCAAAAGCAACAAAATGGAACTGGGAGCACCCACTTTACTTCCCTTTTGGAGTTTACCATTCATGGGGGCCAAAACAGACTTGCTTACCTCTCCACCCAATCGCAATGCCTTGTTCGATGTTGGTGTTGCAGGACCACTTACTGGACTGTTAGCCTCGCTGGCATGTCTAGCCTGGGGATTGGATTTAACTGCCACTGCTTATGCTTCTGCCATGCAATACTTTCCCTCTTTACCTGTGAGTCTATTACAGACTAGTTCTTTGGGAGGAACCATGGTGGATTTCTTTTTGGGGGGTGGTGCGGTGGGTGCCGAGAATCGATTCATTACCATGCAAGATCCTGCCACACTCGTGACCGTTCACCCTCTGGTCGTGGCTAGTTTTATTAGTCTCTTGCTCAATGCCATTGCCTTGTTGCCTCTGGGTAGCACGGATGGTGGTCGCATGTCCTTGGCAATATTTGGTCGCTTTGGACATACCTTGGTAGGAGCCGTGGCATGGGTGGCTATTTTGGTGGCAGCGTTTGGTATGGAGCAAGGAGAAGTGTTGTTGGGTGCATGGCTAGTCAACAATGTTGTCCAAAACGACATGGAAATTCCTTGTCGAGATGAAATCGAGGAAGTCAGTATTCCGAGGCTGCTTGCAGCGGTCAGCATTTGGTTTGTGACCGTGCTGGCTGTCACTCCGCTATGATAAAAAAAAGCTAGTCAAATAGATTTTATAAGTTTTGGAAATAAATAGAATTGTAGCTCTCCCTACTACGAAGTATTGGAGGTGGCAGCCTTGCTTTCCTTCAGTTCCTCCTATTTGGCTATTCCCTTTGGGACAAAGGAAGGGATGCAGTGGGTAAAAGAATCTACCCATATCGACTCCCACATCTAAGAGGAGTCTCCATACTGGGGAAGTTTCAACATCGTCAATATCTGGACACAACTGAGAAGGGACACGATTCGTTTGTTCACAACCCTTCTACTAGCTAGCTAGACTACTAGCTTTAGTAGCTAATACCTAGCAACTAGCTACCAGTTAGGTCCTACTACTTAACTAGTCTTGCTAGCTAGAGTAGGGAAGTCAATTATTGTGAGACACAACAGTAGCGAAAAGTGCAGCTGGCGGGCGACGTACGCACGAATGAAACCGGCATCCGGAAAATTGTGGAAAGTGAGCATCATCGGATCCGAAACGTCTTGCATGTGAGCGAATTTCCGACAAAGATAGACACACAGATCAGATTCAAAGAAGATACTAGTACGGCACGGTGTAGATTTGGTGTCGCCGACATTCAACTTGGCAGCATAGATTTTCCAGAGCTACTTAACCGGCTACAGCACAGAAAAGAAGAGCTACGAAAATTCTCCTTGGGCTTGTTCTGCAACACGACAGTTTCATTTCCTCCTCCTCCCCCCCCAGCAAGCTAGTAAGTTGCTGTTTACCTACAAAAGCGAAACAAAGCCAGCGGCAACATGACAACTGCGCTGTCCAAGACGACTACAGCAATGGTGTGTAATATTTTGGGCGTTCTGTCATTGCTGTTATTGGTGGCATTGGAGACGACGTTTGTGCAAGCCTTTCAGGCAACACCTCCAGCGGCTTTGTTGTTTCCTCATGGACCCAAGCTGCTTCCTACCACAACAACGGCTCCTTATTCTGCGGATCGCAGCCCTACTACGGTATTATTTTCCAGCACGTTGGATGTCGAAAAATTACGAGCCGAAGCGCAACGCATTCGACGGGAGGCCAACGATATGGATGAAGCCTTGACATTGCAAAAAATGGAATCCATTCAAGACAAGCTCAACAACAAGGTGTGGTTGGAAAAAAATCCGGATCAAGCGGCTTTGTTAGAAGAACAGTTGGTGCAATCGAAAAATCGGCGCTCTTCTGCTTCCCTTTCTGCTACTGATTCCAAGAAAACAAGCACGGCAGGAGTAATCACAAAGAGCAAAGAGGAAGAGCCACCGGCAAATACTAGTAGTGATTCTATTACCATCGACAATTTTTTGGAGGGTGATGATGATGATGATGATGAGGAGGAGGAGGAGGAGGAGGACGTATATATGAATGCAAAGGCGTCTTTTGCTGTGACTGCGTCCATGACCAACGGGAGAACGAGTGCTACAAAAAAATCCAAAAACGATGACAACAACGACATGAATAAAGACAACCGATATGATGACAATCCCTTGTCTGGATATGAAGAGGCGGATTTGGAATTGTATCTTCCCGTTGTCACAGCCATCGAAGAACGAATGCCACTAGCACCTGAAGGCAATGCGACATTACAAGATCAATTGGATGCCTTTCGGGCGGCGCCAGAATTGCAAGATCATTTTCAATCAAAAATTCAAGAATTACTAGTCGAACCCATGCAAGATATGCAGCGATTGGAAAAATTAAGACACGACTATTTGGGATCGTCGAGTTCGGTCGAACGAAAACAACTCAAACGGGAAATTGAACAATTGGAACGAACTGTCGAAGAAGAAGGACCCTTCATGTACAGTGATAGTATAGTATTGGAAGATTTACCCAAATTAGAAGAAGACGAAATTCAACAACGCATCGAGGCGGTCAGTGCCCTTCCCAAAATTTTGCAAGCCTTGTACAAGAAACGATGTGGTGTCAATGAAACGTCCGACTTGAGATTGGCCATTGAAATGGATCATTATGAACCACAAATACAACTTTTGGAACAAGTGGGAAATATAGAGCCCCTGGACGATGAAGTTCGTCATGAGATTCGCATTGCCCTCTTGTCCTTGCCACCGTCGGTGCGATATCAGTTCGCATCCAATTTGGGAGTTGAAAATGGTTCAGACGAAGATGACGACAACAATGACATAATTACCGAAATGATCCAGGCACTGGTGGATGATAAGGACCGAGAACAGTGGATGTCTCTGACGCAAGTTTTCAAAGGCGCGACTAGTGCCGGTGGCAGCAGTTTTGATGTTCTGGACGAAAACGACAACAAGATTACAATGAACTTTCCAGAATACAGTGATTTGGATTTTCTGGATCGCTCCAGCCATGTGAAAGAGTTTATTCCTTCCTTAACTCGTCTGGAACTTGTACATCCACCCATAGAAGACATTGACACTTTGATGAAAGAAGTGATTGACAAAAAGGCGTTCATGGTCACCAGCAAACCAGAGCGAGTGCTTGGAGGCTACTATATTTATGGACGAAATCTGCTTGCCGACGAGACAGGATCCAACAGCGACAAACTCGTATCGCGCCTCCAGGACAGATTGCAAAAGAGTTCGTTGGCCAAGCGGATTGATTTATTTTACATCCAAGATCCGGCTCCACCCACAGATGAAGAATACGAACTCGAGCTAACAGATCGGCCCGTGCTGGTTGTAACTGCCAAAAACCGCCAAGAGCTCTACAATCTGCAGTCTCCTGTACTCAAGACGGCCATCAGCGGCTTGGGGCTTGCTTGTGTCCTTTTGTTTGCAGCAGCGACGACTGAAATGCAGCCCATGATGCGCGATCAATTAGAGGCTGCTGCTGCTGGTGACACGTCCATCGATCTATCCCCTATCGCTTCTGGAATAGTACAAGGAGCGTCTTCCATTCTTGCTATCCAGTTGACACATGAGTTGTTTCACCGAATTGTTGCTTGGAGAGATAAAGTGAGTTGTTATTATGATAATATTGGAGGGCTTCCGTGATGCTCTAGCTAGCGGCGATTGTGCTCACCTTCGTATTTGCTGCTGGACTCTAGTTTGATATAGGACTACCAACCTTCATCCCTTCCATTCAACTGGGGCTGCAAGGCGCTATTACCCCATTCAAATCCCCTCCGCCCAGCAACAAATCAATGTTTGACTTTGCCATTGCTGGACCACTGGCCGGTTTGATTGTATCCGTTGCTTTTCTCGTTTCAGGGATGGAACAAGCGGCATCATTGGACCTTTCAGCGGCAAACTCATTGCCCGCATTCCCCGTTGCGATGCTCAAATCCAGCGCATTATGCGGAGGCATCGTGGAATACTTTGCGGGTAAAGGCGCTCTCACATCGGCTTCAGCGGACGCTGTCTTGCCTCTTCACCCGTATGCGATTGCGGGCTTTGTTGGCGTAATTTCAAACTCGCTCGCATTGCTTCCACTAGGGCACACGGATGGAGGAAGAATATCGCAAGTCATGTTTGGAAGGCGGGGGGCTTATTTGGTGAAAACCCTGACGACGCTGCTGTTGTGTGCTTTGGGTATTTTTGGTCTGGACGATTCCAAAATCTTTTTGGTGTACGTCCTCTTCACTATGATCTGGCAAAACAATTTGGAATCGCCGGCGCTGAACGAAGCCGACGAATTGGATTTACAGAGAGGTCTTATTGCTATTGGAGCTTCGATTGCTGTTTTCTTGTCGCTAATCCCGATGATATGATGAACATGATGCTATGCAAATTTTGAAGGCGCAAAACCGCAATTATCTACAAGCCACCGATGCAGCAATCAAATCTACTAGTCGAGAGCCTTGTTGGGTCGAGAGCGCGTCTAAAAGGTCCGAGCAATATTTGTTGCTAATTTCGCTTACTAGTACGCTGAATGAAAGATGATTAATAGAGGAGTTGCTAAATATATAGAAAGCTTAGTATGATTAGTTTGCTAGTAGTTTTGTAATCAAATGCAGAGAACCTATAGCTCTTGTTAGCGTAAGTTGTCGGTGCTGTGCCCTCGGCATCGCAAACACCTTCTTTAGTTTTAGCAGTGTTTATTGCTGGAACGGTATCAGCGTCAGAGCCGCTAGAACGGTGGCACCCGTCGCCAATAAAACACGGGAGAAACTGATACTGTCCACTTCATTTCTTGCGGGGATTTCGTTCCCCGTTTGAAACGCTATAATGAAGGAAAAGTAAAAAAGGAAGAGATCCGACCCTAGGACCCCAAAAAGGAAAATAGCGAAAAGGAAAATGTTGCCAATGGCGGCTTTCACCTCTCTTCCAAACATGGAAAGAGCTACGCGTCCTCCGTCTGTCGTGCCGATTGGTAAGAGCGCTAGCCCATTCACAATAAGACCAATATATCCCGCAACAGCAACCGGGTGAAGCGACACAGTCATCCCAGCGACCGCTTGCGACAGCTCTGCTCCGGGGGGGACACTCAACGCGCCGGCTCCAAGGATGGCATCAATAATACCGCCTCCAAGCGTGCTTTGCCGAAGAATGTCTAATGGCAGGGCTGGTAACAGGCTTTGATCGCTCACCAAGGTGAGCTGTGCCCCCACCACGAGCGCCGCTATTGATGCAATCATCCCAGCCAGTGGCCCTGCAATGGAAACATCAAACATGGCCTCCTTGCTTTTAGGTGGCTCTTTGAACTGCGTAACAGTACCAGTCACGCCAGTAATCAGCGAAGGAACAAATGTGGGGAAGGTTGTAGCAACCTGTAAAAGAGGTAGAAGTACAGCGATTCACCAGTAAGCTTTTACCAATGCTCCAAAATTGTGCCGCCCACAACAACATCCCATTCTCACTGTTACTTACTCCGTTGACACCGCCGAGAAGTTTGTGGCCAGCTTCATGTGCCATTTGAATACCAATGAATGTTAGAAATAGAGGAAGTGACAGTTCTGTCAACCAGCTCAAATCGTATGCCATGCTAGCGTCCGCCAGCTCCAATTGCTCCTCTGTGCGTTTCAAGATGGTTGGGTTTAAAAGGAAAGGATAAAGGGACAAATACCAGGACGTTGCAATTCCAACGGAGGTAATTATTGACAACGGAATGCGCTTTCGTTCCGGCGTTATGTCAGGGCCCATCACATACAAAATCGGAGGCTCCTCGTCAGGATCGGGGAGCTCAAAGTCAGTAGAACCGGCAAATAGGGTAAAATCCTTTGTGTCCAGAACAGTCATTTTTTCTTTCAACACCGATTTCTCCAGCTGCTTATCGATAGCATTGATCGTTTCTGCTCCACTGTCGAATTTGCTTGTACCTCTCACAATGTACCCTCCCGCGACCTGCTCTGGTTGTCCTCGTGGTGAGAAGGATGCCTTTGGAAGGACATCCGACATGAGCATTTTAATTTGTGCCATTGTTGGGGTCTCGGCGTCTTCTTTTCGAGTGCATTTTGGATACAATATTTCAATAGAGGAATCTACCTGCGTTTTGTTCACCGCGTCAACGATCCCTTTCAACCAATCTTCTCCATCGATCAACTTCGACATTTTGCTCATGTCATACTCTTCTACATAATAATTGTATTCCAGAGCCAGAAGGGCTTTCGCCGTTTCGTTTCCCTTTACAGTTGCTGTAAGTTTCTCGTCCAGGGCTTGCATAATCCCGTCTTCGAATGTCTTTTCTTTGATGGCTTCATCAATCTGCTGCTTGGTAAACGTCGGCTTTGGTCGTTTGGAGAATGAGAAGTCTGCCCTTTGAATTTGATATAATCGTGTTGCTACTTCCGTAGCATTGATATCGTCCGGCCCAATAAAGTCAATCTCGGTCATTTGTGCAAATAGTTTCTTCATAAAACCTGGCGCCTTTTCCACCGTTTGCACAAGTCCCTCAAAGTCGGTATCGGAAAGATCAGGAAACACTTGAAAATTCAAAGCTTCATCCCTTTCATAGGTCGATCCTCCGCCCACAACCGTAAGCTTGGGCGACGATGATGATGCATCCAAAATAGTGGATAAAACAGTCTCTGCCGCTGCAGCTGATTTTTCTTCTCGCTTTGGAATCACTACAGGCTTGGGCGTTTCTCCTCGCATTTTAGCCTGTAAGGCGTCAATTTCTCGTTGCAAACTCTCCACGTCTTTGTCCGTATCTTCCTTGGCCATGGCGGATGCAATGTCTTTTTCCAATTTGGTAATTTTTCGCAAGGTAAGTTCGGCATCCATTTTGTCGGCCTCAAGTCGAGCACGTTCGGCTTGGGCACGAAGGGATTTGGCCTCTTCCACGGGATCCAACTTTTCTTTCTTTGCTACTACCCTTGGCCTTGTGGGGGCTTCCACAGCTACAGCCGTAACGACGGGCGGTTCTTCCTTTTTCTCCTCGACTTTTGATTCCTCTTTGGTCGTTTGACTGTTTGCGAAAAAAGGAAAGAAGCTCTTCCGAGTTCCACTGTCACCTTCTTCTTTGGTCTCGCCGTCGTTGCTCTTGCTCGTTTCTGATTCAGTGGATTCGTCATCCTTATTCTTGTTGCCCCAAAAGTAGAGAGGGCCCAATGCTGGCGATCGTGGCGAGGATTGGAAGGAACTCCTAATTGGCGAGGGTTGAGAACCTGTCGTAAATTGCTTGGGCACAGCTTGAGGCACAGGCTGTTGGAAGGCCTGAACCAGCGCTAGTGCTCCAAAGAGGTAGCATACAGAAGCGAGAGCAACAAATCCGTGGGGCGTCCTCATGGTTGTTTGGCTAAGAAAGATGCTAGCTTGTCCCGATTATGCTGGACTGTGGAGGCAACAAATGCTTGGAGCGTTGACTACTACTTGAGCACCTAGTAGCTAACTGTGCGACTGGAGAGCTTTGAAAGAAATTGAGGACACGCAATTTAGATGATACAAAGACTCACTCGAACGATGGCCGAGGACGAAGAAGACAGCTTGTTTTGCAGTTGCGACATCATCCTGTCCTGTGGTGGCGAGACACCCTTCTACTCATCAATCGGAAGACAACTGGATTTCGTCCATTCAATTGATTCATTGAATGTTGTGGATCTTTTGAAAAATTGGTTATGTGTGCGACGTTTGTGCGAGTTTCTTAGTTACAGGTGGAGGCTTCGTAGGCTCAGGAGGCTACGTATTACTGGTACGTACCGTAGTACAGTAATAGCAATAAAGGTGAGCCAGTTTACGGTAGACTCTAGCTAGCTAGCTGCATTGCTCAGCTCTCTACCAGTACGTCGTACAGTTTTTCCAGTCCTAGTAGCTATTGATCTAGGTTAGCTACACCAGAGACAGTTCCATGGTGCCCCAACCGCCCGTGGAACAGAGCACTTGCCGAGTTTTCTCCGTTACCTTCCAATGAATGGCCTGCTACACACTTTGGCTTTTCTTCCTCCTAGTCTGGTCCTCTTCCTGCCTTCCTGCCGATTCCTCCCTAATAGTAGTGGTGTAGTGGAATATCTGAAAGTAGATGCTGCAGACCCCACCACTGTTACCTACACGGGGGTATCCAAAGCAACACATTTTGATGCGTATTTCTGCCCCAACAAAATTCAATAATTTTCATCTACTAGTTGGCCAAATCGAGAAGGCCACAATTTTCGTCATAAAATTAATATCATACTAAACAGCAACGAGTGACTGGTTCATACTGAATTAATGGAATTGTTCACTACAACAGAAAACATACCGGCGATTCTGATGGCGTAGCCAAGGGATCGTCTACCTTTGAGGGTGCTATGGAGGGCGCTGGGTGCTGCAGATGAGATCGACGGAGCTGCAGTCGGCGAATCGGTTGGCAAAACAAACATGCATGCTTAGGTAGATGAAGAAGGATCACATCTAAACATCGGAGCTTTGCCATCAGAGTCTTCCCCCAAGCACAACTCATTGTCCCTTTTGTTCCTGATTTGATTTGATCCTGGTGCATAACGCCACTGCTGCTGGGGTTTGCTGTCACCACAAGGATAAAAATAGACCACCGAGTTGAGGCTTGCATGCAGACACTGGTTATCAAACCCTTCCAGCGTGGTCTTGAATGATTCTGTGCTTTAGTCATAGAAGAAAATCTGGTCTGCACCATCGTCACAGATGCTGAACTTCACATAGTGCCACGAATCAGTTAATGCCAGCATCAAGCACTTGTTGGAAGAGGCATTCTTCATGGGTTCACCTAAGCAGACTGAAGGGGCACTGGAAGGTTCAAGTGAGGGGGCACCTGAGACTAAGGGGGCATGGGAAGGTTCAAGTGAGGGGACACCTGAGACTGAGGGGGCATAGGAAGGCACAAGTGAGGGGACACCTGAGACTGAGGGGGCACTGGTAGGTGCAAGCCGGGGGGCAGCAGAGGGGGCATCTGAGAAAATTCCTTCAGCAAACAAAATTTCTTGGCTGGACACAGAAGGACCACAAAAATGCATCCGAGCTTCTCCATGCGTGTGTTCCCCCATGCACAACTCAGGGTCTCTCTTGTTCTTGAACTGCTTTGTGCCCATGACACAATGCCACTGTTGCTGGGGTTTGCCGTCATCACAAGGATGAAAATGGGTGACGCCATCCAGGGATGCATGCAGACACTGGTTTTCAAACCCTTCCAGGGTGGTCTTGAATGATTCTGAGCTTTTGTCACAGAGGAAGAGCTGGTCTGCATCACAGTCGCATTCCTTGAACCTCACAAAGTTCCTGCCCTCAGCAAGTGCTACCAGTTCCAATCATTTGTTGGCCGCATTCATGATTGCTTCTCCTGGACAGACTGAGGGAGCACTGGAAGGTGCAACTGAGACTGAGGGGGCTGCTGAGGGGACACCTGTGAACATTCTTTCAGCAAACAGCATTTCTTGACAGCTGATGTGGCCAGGATCACAACGATCCATTGCAGCTGATCTCGAAGTCGCCCGTTCTTCCATGCACAACTCAGGGTTGTTCCTGTTCTCAAATTGGCTGGTCTCCATGACACAATGCCACTGCTGACAGGGACTTTTGGCATCACAGTCATAAAACTTGGGCAACAGCCAAGCACGCAGACACTTGATGCCAAACTCTTCCAGTGGGGTCTTGAACGATTCTGTGCTGCTGTCACAGAGGAAGAGCTGGCTTTTTTCACATGTGCAGTCCATGAAGACCATGCAGTTTGGGCCCTCAGGGGGTGCCACCAGTTCCAAACACTTGTTGGAAGAGGCATTCCTGATGCTGTCTCTTATACACATCTGACGCTGCCGACGAATAGAGAGGTGTAG
>ENA-ORBV01006929-ORBV01006929.1-microbial-mat-metagenome-genome-assembly--contig:-NODE-6929-length-19719-cov-7.533245_pt1 | contig 19719 bp, 20 predicted proteins | sample MGYA00237777_ERZ505514 | MGnify/ENA primary metagenome ERZ505514 (study PRJEB26160, sample SAMN06269048) | microbial mat metagenome | isolation source: Oligotrophic lake microbial mat | place... | reverse complement strand
GGCAGCATCATGCCGAAGGTGAGCGCGATGCCGGGCGACAAGCGGTCAAGCCGCACGCCGGTCGCGCCACCAAGCACGCGCGAGTCCAGCATGCACTCGACGATGCTGGCGAAGCTCTGCGCATTCACGACCATGTCGGCATCGACGAAGGCGAGGATTTCGCCCTTCGCAAACGCCGCTCCACCATTGCGCGCCGCCGCGATGCAGCGCTTCTCTACCGGCACCACGCGCGCACCATGAGCCGCAGCGATGGCGGCAGTGTCGTCGGTCGAGCTGTTGTCGGCGACGATCACCTCGATGCTGGCCGGTGCGCCAATAAACGAGCGCGCGATCCCAATGCTCATCAGCAGCCGCGACAGCATCGCCGCCTCGTTGTAGGCCGGAATGACCAAACTAATCAGCGGCGGTTCTGCGGTGGCCGTCGTGTCGAAGCTTGGCGTGCCGCCCGCTGCGCCGGCGCGCGGGGTTTCCCCACCAGGCCAATCTTACATGGGGCGTTCCTCTTCCCTTGGCACCTGGATGGGTGCTGGCGGAGCGCGCCTTGCGTGCGTGCGTGCGTGCGTGCGGGCTTGAGCCTACGTGGCGATTTGCAGCCCGGCAAGAGGCGCACAGCACGGCCACCGTCTCATGCCACCTTTGATCCAGCTCAGCAATACGAACGAGAGGGAAAACGCGACCAGCGCCAGCAAAACAACCGGGGCAGTTCTGGCGGCGACTGCTTAAGGTCGTTGAGCAGAGCACTGCATGGCGACCCAAAGGGCTTCAATCGTGCTCGGCTCAGGACGCCTTCAGGGAATCGTTGGCGCGGTCCTTTCGTCCACCGTCGCACGAATCAAGCGGGCTGTGGATATTCCGCCCAAGAGAAGCCACTGTTCCGGCGCATGTGACGCCACCGTTCCGGTCCATGTGACGCCAATAACGAGTCGCCGGTTTTCGGTGGGAAATGCAGTCTAGATCGCGGCTTCGGATTTGTCGCTGTTGGTCGCCGCGGCGCGCTGGTTTCGTTTGCGCATGGACTCGCCGGTGAGCTCGATCAGTTCGGCGTTGTGCACCAGTCGGTCGAGGATGGCGTCGGCCAGGGTCGGGTCCTGGAACTGGCCGTGCCAGAGCTTGATCGGCAGTTGGCTGGTAACCAGTACGCTGCCGCGCTGATAGCGATCTTCGAGCAGTTCGAGCAGCAGCGGCTGCTGGTTTTGAGTCATCGGCACGAGACCAAAATCGTCGAGGATCAGCAGGTCGATGCGACCGAGCGATTTCAACCAGTGGCTGATGCGACCCTGTGCCTGCAGCAGCGCCAGCTCCTCGCCGAGGCGCGGCAGACGCAGGTAGCGTACCGACTGCTTGGCGTCGATCGCGGCCTTGGCGAGGGCGCAGGCGAGATAGCTTTTGCCGATGCCGGTCGGTCCGATCAGCAGCAGATGCTGGTGTTGCTTGAGCCAGTTCAGGCTGAGCATCTGTTGCCAACGCGACTTGCCGAGACCGCGCGCGCTGCGCAGGTCGACATCCGCCGGGTGTGCGCGTTGACTGAGCTTGGCGAGCTTCATGCGGCGGCCCTGCGCGAGGCTGTCGCGGTGCAGGCATTCGGCTTCCAGCACAACGGCGAGCGTGTCGATGACGTCATCGCTGAGCGGCAGGCGAGCGAGGGCATCGGCAGCGCCGCGCAGGCCGAGACGGATGAGCTGCTGTTGGATCGGCTCATGCAGCATGGTTGATCTCCTGCGCGCTGGCGTTGGCGTCGTAGTAGTCGCCGCCGCGCACGTGTTCGTGCGTCGTGGGAGGCAAAGGCAAGGGCAGTTGGTTCTGTGCCGTAAGCAGCAGCCGACGCACACTCTCGTAGCCGATTGAGTCGAGCTCAAGCGCGCGTGCACAGGCCGATTCGAGTGCGGTCGCGCAGTGGTCACGCACCAGTCCGAGAATGCCCTGCGCGCTGCGTATCGCCTGCTCCGGATGGCGGCGCTTGGCGAACAGTGCGTCAAGTAAGTTCGACGTGTTCGGGCCGATGCGTGCGGCGCGCTGCATGAGCTTGGGATCACGGTAGGCGCGGTGGTGCGCCGGCATGTGCGCCGGGTCGGTGACGAAGCGCTGCGAGGCCGGCATCCGCCGGTGCAGGGCGATGCGTTGATCGCGCAGCAGCACCTCGACATGCGCCAGGGTCAGTCGCACTTCCACGTGGTTGCCGACGTGCTGGTACGGCACGCTGTAGTACTGCCGCTGCACATCGACGTGGTAGTCGCGTGCGATCTTCCGGCTGAGGTAGGTGGCGATCTCGAAGCGACTGCTCGGCAAGGGCAGCAGGTGCGCGCGCTCCTCGATCAGCACGCTGTGACGCGAGCCGACGCGCTTCTGGAACGGCGCCTCATTGACCCGGACAAGCGCTTCGGCAAGCCACGCGTTGAGCGCATCCAGCGAGGCGAACACGCGGTCACGAGCGGCGGCAAGAATGCGCATTTCGATCACCTTGACGGCGCCCTCGACAGCGCCCTTGTCCTTGGGCTTACGCACCCGCGCCGGAATGATGCTGATGCCGTAGTGGCGAGCGAAATCGGTGTACACCGGCGTCAGCGTCGGCTCGTAGCGATTGGGCTTGGCGACCAGCGCCTTGGGGTTATCGGGCACGCCGATCTTGGGCACACCGCCAAAGGCCACAAAGGCGCGGTGCTGGCCATCAAGCCAACTAGCCGCCGTCTGATCAGCGTAGGCGTAGGCGAAGATCGCGTTCGAGTAGCCGAGTGCGGCGGCAAAGATCTGCGCCTCGTGCGCGGCGTCGCCGTCGCGGTAGCGCAGCGTCACGCCGGCGAAGTCGAAGTACGCCCACTCGCCGGGAACATGGTGATGACGGTAGGCCAGATCACGATCGCCCAGAAAGGCCGCCAACTCGTCGCAGAACACGCTGTAGCCGATGCCGTCGGGGTGCAGGTCGCGGTACTCGCTCCACAGCAGACGCCGGGTCACGCCCTTGCGCGAAAGCTCCTTGGCGACCGCGGCGTAAACCGGACGAACGCAGGCCTTGGCGGCGCCTTGATGCGCCGGCCGCAGGTACAGCGTGCGCTCCAGCTCCTCGTCGCTGACCTCGTCACCGATCGGCCACGTCAGGCCCGCCTCGGCAAACCGTTTGAAGACCCGCTCAACAGTGGAGCGCGCCACGCTCAGGCAGCGCGCGATAAGCCGCTGGCTGAGTCCATCCTCGAAGTGCAACCGCAAAAGTTCACGGATCTGTCGCATGGGAATCCTCGCTTGAGTCATGGGGGTCTCGCGGTCAAAAGACCGCGAGGATGCCCCACCTCAACCGACTTCCCGAACTGGCTTCACATGGTCCGGAACGCTGGCTTCACATGCGCCGGAACCGTGGCTTCACATGGTCCGGAATGGTGGCTTCTCATGAGCCGGAATATCCAGGCTGCGCCATCAACGACTGGACCTGTTTTGGCTATCAAGTTGCCCCTGTGTGCCGGAAGTGACGTTCTAAGTCGATTTGCGGCATGTCATCCAACGGGCCTTCGCCTAATGTGGGGTGAACTCGGGCTCGATTCCCTCCTCGTGAGCGACACGACGAGCACGGAATTTCTGTCCACCGATGCCACGGAAACCGCACCTGCATGTGGTCTTCAGTTCGGTGGTGCCAACGCAATTCTCGCCGACAGAGATGCTTCGGCAAGTCTGCAGTTAGACGCCTCAAAGCAGGGTGCGGTCGTGGTCTGCGCGAGTTCGTTTGTGCCGTTCTTGCCATCGAGCCGCTCAGTCTCTAGACCGAGGCCAGCGAAATCCTCATCGAAGAATTTGCGCGCTGCCAGAGGGCCGGCGGCGCATCCCGGTGTCGAGCCTGTAAGTGCCATCTGGCGATACCTCGACCACTGCATAGCGCCGCTCGTTCGAGGTTGGAAACGGGTGGGGTTGATCGGGGATGGAGTCCTGAGGAGGAGTCCGCGAAAAAACCGATGAACCTCGGCCGCATCACTGCGACGACCCGTGTTGGGCGGCTGAGACTCCGCGATCAATGGGAGCATAGCTGCGGGCGAATTGAGCTTGTTCATAAACCAGTGATGGCGTTATAGTTGACATGTGTCAACCAATAGACCTCAACGACTCTCTCCCCAGCGCCCTCGGGTGCCGTTGTCGCTTATCGCCGACAGACCTGAGCCGCGCGCGCTTGATCGGAGTCGAAACCCAAAGCGCTGTGCGCACGCACGTGTGTTCCTGAGCGCTACCCTCCCCTATCGCATCCTGTTTGGTGCCGATCTAGTAGCTGATCGCGAGCTGGCCGGCTGCGGGCATGTCGATGCACTCGTCTTGGACCAGACGCTGCCTATCGAAGTACTTGTGCGAGCTGAAGCCGGCGACCTCGATGGCCGCATCGACCTCGCATGTCTGTTGTTCGAGGCGGGTGTAACCCAGAGTGATATCGCAGACGTACTTCGCATCGACAAGACTGAAGTTACCCGCCTGCGCCAGATTGCGGCCGCGCCCATCATTCGCTCAGCCGTTCGCGCTGGTCAGATCAGCTTGGGCCATGCGCGGGTGTTGGCACGCAAGTCCCCGACAGAACAGTCCGCAGGCGTCGCCAAGCTTGTAAAAAGCCCTGTCAGCGTTCGGGCATTTGAGTCTGACCACCACGGCCGATTCAACCAAGAGCAAAACCCCAACCCTGCTGATCCGGGTGAGGATCCTAACGTCGCGGCTTACAGAGACTGCGTGGCGGAGGCTCTCAGCGCACGGACCCAACTAACGACCCGGCGTGGGCGTTGGTCCCTCAGCCTGGGGTGGAGTCATCTTGCGGAGCTGCAGGGGATCCTTGAAGCACTGGGCCGCGGCAATGCCACCGGGCGTTCGAATCTACCAAACCGTCCTCGGTCAATCGTCATCGAGTGTGACTCTGACACCGAACTTGAGAGCCTCGTCGAGCATCTGTTGGCGAAGGAGTAGCTACTCGAGTCGTTCTTGCGTTTCCTTGCCCATGGCCACGTCACCTGCATCCTCGGATCACCGCTTCCTGTGTGGGTGTGGGTCTGGCAGAACCTGCGCCCCATCTTCAGAGTTCGACGGACACGCACCTGATTTAGGCAAGACCCCTCTCCAATCAGGCTGGTCCCGAGTGTTGACGCTAAGCGGCGTTACGCTCGCTTTCTGCCCTGCCCTGCCCGCTCAGACTGAATTACCCACATAATTCCTGTGGCTATAAAAGCACTGTAAATCAATTACTTAGAGCCAATATCGCCGCGCATTCTAGTCACTAGAATGTACGCCGCACGCTGACGAAGTCGAGCATGGTGGCACCTGCGGTCCGGTCTCCAGAACCCCCGGCTTTCAGGCTGAGAAGCGGTTCACAACTGCGGTCATCTGCCCAACATGCCGGTAATTTAGCGAATAATTATTCGCGGAGAAAAGCATTCATAATCATAGTCTTAGAATGTGTTCTCGTCATAATTCTAGTGACTAGAATCTTCGTCACGCTTCGCCAACCGCCAACGGATCGCAGCTCGGATGACCGCGGACCGAACGCCTTCCTGGGTGACGTCCTGGCCACGGACGCGACGAAGCGCCAGTCCGAGGGCCGCCGCTCCCTCCTGCGACAAACCAAAACTCTTCAGCCTGTCGAACTTGGGCCGCGACATCAGGTCCTCCCCTAGCCCCACCAACTCGAGCGCAGGATCGGCCGCCACCATGCCCACGATGGCCTCGTTGATCCACCGCGAACCGCCTCGAGGTCCGTAGGCGCTATCGCTCTGGAACGCCGACTGCAGTGCCTTCATGGTGGCACTGTCCATCATCACGCTGGTTCTCATAGGCGTTCCTCAAGCTCCTTGAGAAACGCTTGGAATGCCTTCGAGACGACCTTCTTGTCCGCCCAGTCGATATCCAACCGTCGGTCAGACCACACCGTTTCCATGATGTGGCGAATCACCTCCGGCCGATTGGTCGACCCGAGCTTATATGCACGCGGCGGACGACCGGCACCTCGCTGTGCGCGCGGCGCTTTCGCCCCAGCCACGCTGGCAGCGTCATCCGAATCGCCCGTGGCCGTCGTCAGGGACGCCAGCACCGTTGCGCGAACTGCAGAATCAGATTCTGCGCACAGCCTTGCAGCAGCGTCGAGATTGCGTAACAAACCACTTTCGATCGCATCGAGTACGTCGCGAGGACCCTTGAGCACCTGTAAGTAACGGAATGCTTGCGCCAGGGAGAGACCGGTGATGCTTGCCAGAGTTTCGGCCGATGTGCCCTCCCCGGCAGACCGTAACTCGGTGAGGACCTCGTTGATGTTGCGAATACGGAGCCAGAGACCCAGGTCCACACGTTGGGTGTTTTCCACAAGCTGAACCAACCGCAAGCGATCCGGGCGCTCGCTCAAAATCACGGCCGGAATCGAGGGCTTCCCGGCAATGGCCGATGCCAGCACGCGCCGCTCGCCGAATGCCACGCGATATTTCTCTCCCCGCCGATAGATACGAATGGGCTGCACGACGCCCTCGGCTCGAATGCTCGCTGCCAACCCGATCAGGCCATCCAATACTTCCCGATGTCGTTGCCAGCACGGATCGGCGGCCTGAAAATTGGACAGGACATCTTCAAGCCTGATTCCGAGCTGACGGGGGTTCTCGGGGTCCAGTTCGAGCTCAGTCAGCGGAACAACTTCTATGCGTGGCGCCTCGTCAGGTCCGAGCTGCGCCGCCAAGCTCCCGCCCAAACCGGTGGGGACTCCAAAACTCTTGCGCTTCATGACCGCATCCTCTCTTCAACCCATGCCATCACGGCCTCGGCCTCGGCGCGCGCTTCATTGCTTTCTGGCAGCGAGAACACGGATTTTGGCACTGCATCCGGATGGTCAGCCTCCGCGAAGCTTGAGCGAAGTCCCAGGCTGCACGGCGCGACGAGCGGTCCCAGTGTTTCGTCGTTGCGCATCGACTGAAAAATTCCAGCTTGCAAGTTCGTTTGACGCCTGAACTTGTTCGGCAGGATGCCAATGATCTTGATTTTCGCCGAGCGCGCGCGGTTCTCACGGCGCCAGAGAGCCAACATTCCCCGGAGCCCCTCAACCGACTGCGTTTCCATCTCGGATGGCATCAGGATATGCGTCGCGCTGCGCATCGCCGCCACAGCAAGGGGTCCTTTAGAAGGGGCTGTATCGAGTACCACTATGTCGAACGCCTCCCGCACATCGGGGAGCGCCATCCAAGTCGCGAGCCGGTCATGGACCTGTGCCTTGACGTCATCGGCGGTCACCAATTCAATCCGCCTGAGCTGCTCGCCATCACCAGGCAGAATCCACATGTTTTCGATTCGGGTGGGGTAGGGCGTTGCACCCTCTGAACCCACGAAGATGCCGGCCGAACTGCTCGACCCACTCCAGTCCCCATCTTCGACCGGGTCGTATTCCGGGTGAATCGGAGGAGCGATCCCATCGGCCGACATCGGATCCAGACGCATCGCCAAATACCGTTGGGACAAATTACATTGCGGGTCGAAGTCGATCAGGAGTACACGCCGGCCCGATCGGGCGAATCCTTCGGCCAACAGCCGGGAAACGGTTGTTTTGCCGGTTCCGCCCTTGTTTTGACAGACGCTGACTACCTCCATACACTCATCTCCATGCGACATGCACAACCTATGCATAACGCGCACTATATAGGCTATGCACAACGGATGTAGCTGCACTGGGCCAACCATGAACGAAACCGCTGAACCCACGCCACCGCGATACGTCACCGAGTTCATGGAAACCCTGAAGAAGCGGGGGCCTCGGCCAGCGGCCGTCATAGCGACGCCACCACCGCCCGAGCCGGTTCCGGACACAATTGACACGTTCACGGTGACAACGCGAGACACGCAGCAACAGCTTCCCTACTGGGGGGATGCCAAGCGGGGAGTCGCCAATGATCTGGTCCGGTCTGCATTGTTCAGTGTCAGTCGAGGAGTCAATCGGCCCCATCTGACCAACGCCCGAATAGCGAGCCTAGGAAACATCGCGCTTCGCTACTCAGGCGACTTACTCACTCAGCGCGACGAAGATGTGTATCTGCACCTAATTCATCTGCAACGGATGCATCCGGTCGGAGAGCGCGTGGCGTTTGTGCCCTGGCACGCCATCCGAGAACTGGGGTGGTCAAAGTCGCAACGCTCCTACACCGAGTTGCTGGAGGCCATTCGTCGCCTCCAGCTCTCGCGCGTCGAGATACACGCCAAAGACGAACACATGGAGAGGCGCTTCGGTGGAAGCCTCGTTCGAAACTACGGCACGATGCGCGTGATCGGTCGCAAGGAAGAAGTGTGGTTCGTCACATTCGAACCCCCAATCCTCAAGCTCTTCACTCCGGTTAGCTACACCACCATCGACTGGGATCAGCGACTTCGCTTGTCGCCACTTGCCAAGTGGCTGCACAGTTTCTATTCCACCCACCGCTTCCCGATTCCTTTGCGTGTCGATTTCATCCGCAACCTGTGCGGGAGCGACACGAAGCATCTACCACGATTCCGTCAGATGCTCCGGGGAGCGCTCAAAGAGCTTCTGGACAGTGGATTCCTCACCGCGACCGAGATCAGCGGCAAAGACCAGATCCTCGTGACACGGGCCGTCGCGTAAGTAAACCCAGCGCGTTTTATTCGGGCCAAGCAGGAGTAGGCCCAGAGCAAGCACGCCCGAATACTCACTTGAACAGCGTCGACAGCGTTCCAGTTGGCTGTCCTGTACTCAAATGAACAGTGCTAGCTAGGATCCCCCCGGCAGTCCGCGTGCACATAAACAATGACTGATCGTTGCGTGCGAGCACCTAATGCGCCACGTTTGGGCAGTCACACAGGACCACCTGTACTCACATGAACAGATCAGAGATGCTCAGAATCGACTGGGACAACCACTTCTCAAGTGGCCACGTACTCAAACGAACAGCTAACAAATGGACTGTGGAGGCTCCTTGTCGGGCGAAATAAAGTTTTCTTGTACTCAGATGAACAGAGCGCGCCAGACCAGTGACCTCTGCGCCTCGGCTGCTCTCCAGACAGCTTCACAATCAGAACTGGACGGGAAAGCAGGGGTAGAAGGGAGTTTAACCATCACCCACGGCGGTTCGTGGTGGAACCTTCAACCTGGGAAAATGGTTCGAAGAAGACAGAAGGCAAGGCCGCAAGCTTCAGGACCTGTTCAATTAGGTACACCGCTGTTCGAATGAGTACGGAAACCTGTTCAGGCAAGTACGGTGCACTAGTCAGATGAGTACGCCAAACTAGCCAACTGGGTACACCCTAGGCGATAGAAACGCCTATACCTGATTGTTTTTACAAGAAAACAAAGTCGCCGTGCGCGCGGCCTAATCAAAAGCTCTTAATCTCTTTCTAAACATCCTTAAGGGCTTCGCCCCTTCAATGAAAATAGCCAAAGCCAAAGCCAAAGCCAAAGCCAAAGCACAAAGCGGGAGCCCACCCGGACCAACCGTAAGTAGCCTTACTGGCAAGATGCAAATCCAAATCGGCGTGCTGTTTGATCCATGTCCAAGCACCCCAACGAATGATCTACAGCGCAATAGCCCTCGCGCAGACACATTGGCATCGAAGTGACGACACAACACCTACACATACTCCAGCCGACCCCGCCGCATCAGGCACCAAGGCCGCTGGGCAGCGTAATTCGCTGAATCAAGCACGCGTCGTATTGACTATCAAAAAGGATTCTATCGCGTGCGAGTGGCGCGGAATTTCGCTTCAGTCGGGAGCATTCTTTGAGGCGATGTCATCGCCGTTCGTACCATGCCCCCGCCCGGCACCCTGCGGGCGGAGCTGCCCGGAGGCGACCAACGCCCGAAAATGCTGCTTCAGTGTGTTGCGGTTTCTGGCCGTAAGTCGGATGGCGTCGGCCATGCTCGCGCGTGAGCTCGACGATTTGCAACGACAGCTCTGGCAGCACAGCCAGCACCAGTTTTTCGCGCTCGATCTTCCGGTGCAGGCGTCCGATCTGCTCGGCCAACGACCGCAAGAAGAACAGCAGCCAAGGCTGCCACTTCGGCACCTCGCTGCGTATGGTGCCTTGCGTCCGGCGAAAGGCCAGCAGGTGCGCGCTCAGCGGATGGTCAGTACGCAATGGTGTTGGACAAAGCAAAAGGGCGTGACGTCGAGCTTGCACTAACGCGCGACGGCTCACCGCTGATCCAGGCACCCGTCACGTTCATTGGCGACGCCCGCGGCTTGCCGACGCTGACACGCACAACCGACAGCCTCGGCCGACTCACGCTGCGCGATGTCACCGAGCAATCGGTGTTGATCGAGGTGCCAGGATTTGAGCAGGTGAGGGTGAACCTTGATGGACCGAGACCTGAAGTCGAGATGACGCCAGACAGCGATGCAAATCGGTTGGAGTAGACGCGTGCGTCTTTCGGGGGACAGTACGCCTTGGGCGACGCCGTGTTTGCTGATGGTTTCGGGTAGATCGTGCTGAGCCATGCAGGTGTGCACCCGCAGTGTTCCGATCTTCCGCACGATGAAATCGGTGCCTCACCCAGCGAATAAGGTTCTGTCACGGTAACGGCGGGCCAGCAGACTGACCGCGATTGCTGAATAGAATTAGTCTGGTGTGCTGACGCGGCGGCAACGAGCATCGACTGCCGCTCGCATGCTCGCGCCCGGTGTTACGCCGAGTGCGCTGGCGAAGTAGCGTCTGGAGGGGAGCGACTGCAAACTTCGTTCCAACAGCAGACAGGTTCCACATGGGCCCTGCGCACAGTAACGCCGCCGTCTCGACGGGGACGCCAGTTCGCTCTCTCTCCACGGGTCGATTTGCTGCTCCCATACGCGGACCATGTTCGCCATAGGCGTTGATCTCGCCGCGGCAACCGCCTCCTTGAGCCCGCGGAGCAGTTGAGCCGCTTCCTCATCGTTGCCGAGGCTTCGGTGCATCAGTGCGCCTTACTGGTAGGCACTGAAGGGGACCAAGACGACCGCTCGCTCGATGCTCACGACGCTTGCCTTGGAGACCGGAATGGCTGCGAGGCTCTGCCAGAGCCGCAGTGCGTAGGTCAGCGGTGCCATGTGGCCCGGCTTACCTTTCCTGATGTGAGCCCCGGCGAGAAACATACAGGCGACCGCCAGGCGGACTGTCAGCGGGATCGGGCCCCCGTCTTCGGTACAATCCATCGTTCGCCGACCCGCGTGGGACCCACTTCGCTGGACACGGACTTGCGGGTGCCGAGGATCAGGTCGGCGAGCACTACGTCGGCGGCGGTGTGGTTCTCCGTCCAGCCTGTCTGTGGGCGTGCGGTCATCGAATTCTCCATGGGTCCGTGGTGTGCCTATCCGGGCGATGGCTCCGCCGGGGGCTGCGATCCCTTCGATTGGCCGTTCAATCGGATCGGGAGGAGGGCTCCTTGCACGGATCCTTCTGCCGGCTCGCTGGCGTGTTGTCAGGAGAACACTTTCGCGGGGAGTAGCCCCGACGGATCCCCCGGCCTGTTGACCGCATAGCCTGGACTGGGATCGGGTCGGACCTTCAATGAGGACTGCGGAGACAGGCAAATCACATTGCTGTGCAGCCGGGACCGCGGTGTGCGCTCCATCGACAGCATCCTCCTGCTAGCTTGGTTGAGACGCCGGCGACGGGCCGTTGAAGTGAATTCGCAGGCAGATGTGCAGCGCTCGCACGCGCCTGTGCCGCTGAACGTTCCAGCGGGAGGATTCTGCGCGACGTGTGCCTCGTGGCAGCACGCGCGCAGGACGCCCCCCAGCCACAACGCCCACATCACGCCGCCCGCCACGCGGCCGCCTCGGCGATGGGCGCATCCGGCAGGACGACACCGCCACGGCCGGCAAGATCGACTTGACCCAATACTGTTCGCTTAAGCCGTTCGTGGTGAGGCCTGGAACCACAACAGCCGAAACTTCGAGGTTGCGCCCTTCGATACCTCAGGGCGAATGGGTTTCGGGAGGGCTAACCGAATAGCATTGGGTCAGGGCCTGCCAGAATCGCGACCCACAAGCACCGCACCACGAACTGGATCGGAGTTGCCTATGCAGCGGTAATTAGTCTGCTCGCTTCTTCGGGCACGTCAGCTCGAGAACCATTGCGCAGTAGGCACCTCCTTTGAATGCCTTGACGTCGCCCGTCGCGCACCTCACCTGAATCAGATTTTTCCGCTTCGGATCGTTCAGCGCGCGGCGCTTTGCCCACGCCAGTATCTCTTTCTGCCGCTGTTCCACCCGATCTGTAGAGGTCAGGTACTTTCTGACCGGATCCGCGACCTCAAGGTAGAGAGCCAAGCATCCGTAACTCAGGGAAGATCCCGAATTTGTCTCGGAAATTGCGATCGCAAGTCGTTCAAAATCACCGCCCAGCGCTCGGTCGAGAGATGCGGTAATTCTGTGTTTGACTTCGATCGCCGCCCTAGGCTTGCAAGTGCCGGAGCTGTAAAAAGCGACGATGTCGAAACGCTTAGTCCCGCTGGTCCTCATATGTGGGCGCCCGCGCTTCGGCTGTCCCCGAGCGTCGCGGATCGTAAGTTGAGTGCTCCATTCCAGGCAGACCCAAGTCTTATCCAACTGCTCATGCAGGGACTGAGCGACTACCGAGGAAACGTAATGCTCGGGAGCCGCCCACAGCCATTCGCCACTCATGCGGTCCCACGAACATGCTGCCATCTCAATGCCCTGGATGATCGCTGCGGAAATTTCCCCTCTCGAATTTCCCCTAGCCATATCAGCTCCCAATCGGCAACGCCTGAGCAGTTCGCCAGCATCTACCCTAGCCCCCGGCATCGCCGGTCCGTCCCGCGAATCCCATCATAGCTTTTGGCAGTGGAAAGCCCATCGATCGGCCGGGTAGCAGCCCTGCCGGCAGGGCGCGATGTCACAGTCGAACTCGTCCGCCGCACGCTCTGCGACAACTGGCTGCGGTGATCATCGGAGTTCATACCAGGCCCCACGCCCGGCACCGCGAGGGCTAAGCTGCCCCTCGGCGACCAACGCCCGAAAATGTTGCTTCAGTGTGTTGCGGTTGCCGCCCGTTAGCCGAATGGCATCGGCCATGGTGACCCGCCCGTGCTCGCGCGCGAACTCGACGATCTTCAATGACAGTTCTGGCAGTACTGCCAGCACCAGTTTTTCGCGCTCGATCTTCCGATTTAGGCGCCTGACCTGCTCAGACAGCGACCGCAGGAAGAAGATCAGCCAAGGCTGCCAGTTCGGTGCCTCGCTGCGTATGGTGCCTTGCGTCTGGCGAAGGGCCAGATAGTAGGCCTCCTTGCTCTGCTCAATCACGCTTTCTAACGAGCTGTAGGGCACGTAGGCATAGCCCGCTTGCAGCAGAAGCAAGGTAGTCAGGACGCGGCTCAGGCGGCCGTTGCCATCCTGGAAGGGGTGAATTTCTAGGAACACCACCACCCACAATCCGATCAGCAGCAGAGGATGGTTACGTCGCGTTTCACGCTCGGCAACGAACCAGGACACCAGCTCGGTCATCAGCCTCGGTGTGTCAAACGGGGTCGCTGTCTCGAACACTACGCCGAGTTGCTTTCCGTTTTCGTCGAACGCCACCACGCTGTTGGTCGACGTCTTGTAGTTGCCGCGGTGCCAGGCATCCTTCGCGCTGTGCACTAGCAGGTCACGATGCAACTGCTTGATGTGGTTCTCGGTCAGGGTGATGTCCTGCCACGACAAGAACACCATCTCCATGACCTTGGCGTAGCCGGCCACCTCCTGCTCGTCGCGCGTGCTGAACTTCTGGATCTGGAGGCTCGACAACAAGCGTTCGACATCGCGATCGGAAAGCTTGCTGCCCTCGATGCGCGTGGACGAGCCAATACTCTCGATGGTGGCGACGCGCAGGAGCGCAGACAACCTATCAGGTGCCAAGGTCCCCAAGGCGCGCCAAGCGCCCTTGAACTCGTCAATCCCGGCGACCAAGCTGAGAATCTCGGGCGTGATCTGGATGGCGGCGGACTGAACCATAGTCCCGCATCCTACGCCATTTCTACACCCATTTACACCCATTAAATGCGCCATCGACCCACGCAATGATGAGTGGGCTTTGGAGGACGCCAATCGTGTTGACTGATTTAGGGGCGACGACTTTTTTCGATTGAGGTCTGGATGGACATTAACGCGCGTGCCGACTCAATGTTGGATCGAGATGCAACTGGGCGCGATATTCCCAGCTCGGACGTTGACTCCACCGACGCGTGTGCCAGATGACCAACGCGCAAGGCAGAGATTGACCGTGGATTCCCAGCTGGTCAGTGCTTGGGATGAAAGTCCATCGTTCGGCAGTGGCAGCCCGGCGCATGAGAACGGAATCCACCATTCGCCGCCCCGTGTGCCGGGCGATGACGCCGTCCCTAGCACGCACGGTTTCGTGTGACGGTCTGCGCTGCCGACGAAGCGTCGTGTTCGTTTTCCGGTCAACGCCAGAAGTCCAGTGTTGACCGACGCCTCAGCCACCAACTGCTGCGTGACTTCGCGTTTGTAGCCCCGTTGCATCCCCAATGGATCACTCAAGTCGATGGATATGGAAGCACTGCCGGTGCTTTTTCGTAAGCATTCAATGAGCATGGGGATTTCTGGAAGCCTGCGAATTCCTGCCGCACGATCAGACTCACCTGCCTGCCTAAGCGTCACATTGAGCCAATAGGACTTAACACTTCGGCCGGTGATCACCTCACCGCCTGCCATGGCCTCGGCCAACCAAAGATAGAGTTGGTGCTTCCAGACACCTTGGTGACCGAATTCATTCGTGATCATCGACACTGCGAAATCTGGTTCAAGGGCTGGGTTTTCATCACAAAGTGTGACCACGCCTTCAAGCATCAATCGAACGGCGTCATATTGAGCAGCTGCTCGGCCCGCAGGCGTGCTTGCCATTTCCCACTGTCGGAAGACGTCGATGAGATCGACGACGATGTGGTCGTAGATATAGGGCTCGCGACTGAGCATCGAATCAGGGACTAGATCAAGCGGATCAACTTCGTCAACCGGGCCTTCGTGGGTGTTCGTAGGCGCGTTATGTGGAGCGCGAGAAAAACGCTTATGGCCGGACTTCGGGTCTCTGCCACGCTGGCGTGTAATGACCTCTGCATAGGTAATCCACGCGGGCGTGGCGCGGTGGGTGGCACCGCTCGGTGCGCCCCACGGAACCAAGAACCAGCCATCTGCTTCAGGGTTCACACGGTGAAGTTCTTCGATTGTGGGTGGCCCTTCTGCTTGGTGCCTCAGGCCGAAGCGGACGCTGTTGACATAGGTGTCAGCGCTCCTGATGCGGGCAACGAGCGCTTTAGCTCCACGAAGCAATGTCGGCTCCCCAATTCCGAGCGCGTTTAGTGCGGCCGATAGTGCTGATGTCAGCCCAAATTTGGCGGATGTGCCGATCAGTAAGCTCGCGTCGTCGTTCGCGCGTAAAACCGTAACGCCAGAAACGACGGCTTCGGTCAGCACGTGACTTGGCGGCTCCTGGTTCCAGAACCTCAGCAGCACGACGCCATCGGCACCTCGCGCGATGGCGACGCGGAAGGCTGGCGTTGTATCTGGTGTGGCCTCTTCGCGATGGACAACAACGCCGTTGGCGTTCACGTGGGTGTCCCGCATTTCGCCATACGACACATACAGCTCATTGATGCTCCTCGCCGCCAGTGCCGCTTGCTGCGCGTGGTGATTGCTCAGCGAGAGCGGCAGCCGATAGTGAGGCAGGGCAGCCGATGCATCAGGCCCAGACGCATCGGCGTTGTTTCGACCGATCTCGATTGCGCGTCCAAGATGGAGGCGGTCAACTCCGTAGCGTGCGGCCGCGACATCGACAAAGGGCGGGGGATTGGGTGCCGGAGGCAACGCGCCGGCATGATCTGCGGCGATGGCTTGGGAATAGTGCTTGTTGTAGAACGCGATGCTGATTGCATCATTTAGTTTGGCCATCGGAAGCCGGAGACCGGCCTGTGACGCGACACGTCGCACCGAGGCAACTAGATCTTGAAACGACATTGGAGCAACTCCCCGCGGCATTAAAAGTGCGTCTCGATTAAGCACGGTCGCCGCGACGGAGTTCAGGGTCGGGATACATGACGCATGTTGAGGTCGAGACGAACCTAGCCCTGCGAGCGGCCCAGCCAATGCTGCTGTTTGCAAAGCTAATACCGCGGCCGCTGGCACGCAAGCGCTTTTCGCAGCAACCCGTGCCGGTGCTCAACGGGAGCGGTGGCACGCCTGAGGCAAAATCTCAGGCGTCCGGTAGAACGCGCTCGTGCTGCTCAACTTCCGTTGGTGAGGACAAGGCTAGATCGCCAACGATCCATTCTTCGATTTGGGCTATGACGCGCGCGTCCACCACCATCTGCTCCCGTTGGCATAGAAACAGAACCTGATTGAAGTAACGCCTCGAAAGGGTGGTCACGTCGTCTTGGCCACGACCGAAACGGTGGCCATTGAGCTGAAGTCCTCGAAGAATAAACATAATGTCGCGACGAGAAAATTCGACAGCCCGATAGTGTTGTTCGCATGCGAGGTGAACGCGCAGAGCGGTCTCACCCACGTCGAACGGCTCTTCCTGCAAGTCTTCAGACAACGCGGTGATCACCCTGCGAACGTCGGGTGGTGCGAGCAACGGTGCGCCCGTGAGCTGGCTTGCCTCGCGTGCGATGGTGAGTAGGTGCGCGTAGTCGGTCCAGGCGGACGTGGTGCTCGGTTCAATGCCTTCGGGATTGACGACGTGTTTGCCAGGATCGGCAATGCGTCCGCCGGAGCCGGTAATCCAGACAAGCGGCTCAATCTTGAGTGCAAAGAAAAAGGCTTTGAAGTTCTCGCTGCCGTTCCAGTCAGCCACAAGACGCTGCGGGAAGGCGGATCGCAACCGGAGCGCCAACTGGGCTGCCGGGACCGGTTTGGCGGCTGCCGATACCGCCGCTCGGATGATCGCCGATGCTTCCACTAGCTCCCGTTGGTCAAGCCTGCAGACAGCCGGCTTCGGCTCATGTTCCACTCGAATGGGCGCAATCGGGATGGGGGCTTCGAGCGGATTGGCTTTTAATGCTTCAACTTCTTCTGCGTCGTCTACTTCGTCTCCACCCAATCCCAAGGCTTCGTCGATGAAACGTCGCTCGTCGATCATCAGGTCCGCCGAGGCCTGGTAGGCAGCTGACGGATAGCCAATCGCTAGCACCGTCGTCCGTCGGTCAAAGCGCCGGAGCTTTCTCAATACAGGCGTGAAGTCAGCATCTGCGCTGAGGACGATGAACTCCTCATAGTGGGCTTCGTGCTGAAGCAACTCGACAATATCGAGCACCATGTGTATGTCCGTGCTGGTCTTGCCCTGGCTTGTCACTGGCGGGCAGTCAACGATCTCGAATCCGGCCCTGAGAAACCCCGTTCTGTACCGCTGATACCAGACCGGATTTAGATAGCACCGACGCACCAGGATGCGCCTGCGACTCTCTGGCAAGTGGGGCGAAGGCAGGGCCAATGCATCGACCATCCAGTTGATCCACTCGATGGGATTGCGCGCGAAGCGATCCGCGGCCTCGGGCTGCAGAGCGTTTAGTTGCGTGTAGACGTTGTCGAAATCGACGAATAAGGCACTTTTCATAATCTGGTCGTCAACGGGTTAGTCATTGCGTGGGCGCCCAAAATGGGAGCGGCGGTCCGAGGTTACGCGTGCTGCTGACGGCAGACTCAGTAGGCGGCTCGGATCACTGAGTCCTTTCGGCCGCCGCCACAATCAACATTGGATCGCGCGCGTGAAGAGGAATGTCCGCGCAGCGTGCGTCGGACTCCTCACTGACACCGCCTTCCCAGCGCACGCCAGCGTTAGAGAATACATAGCGCTCGATACGGCTGCCAACGTACGCACCGTGCGAATTCTTGCCGTTGTAGCGAGCACAGACGCACATGGCCTCATAGCCGGCATTGATGCGACATGCGTATGGCTTGGATAGCGCGTAAGCGCGGACAGAGTAGGGGTCCTTCAGGCTGGCACCAAGTAACGCATCAATGCTGTCGAGCACCTTCATCTCCTGCTCTTCCGACCAGACGATCGGGCCGGTCGGAAGATTCTCGATCACGCTGGCTGGATCCAACCCAGACGCCATCTGCTCTGTGAGCCAGCTGTCATCCTTTGGCGTGCTGCTGCCGGGAACCGGATAGGTGCGCGCATCAAGATCCTGCAAGCATCGTTGTGACTCGGCATCGGTGGGACGCATGAAGCAAAGGGTACGAAGGCTCCTTGCGAACTCTTCTAGCGCCGCGCTGTTCGACGGCATCGATTCGTTCGATGCGTCGGTGGCGAAACAGGCGCTGGCGGGCGCTAGGGCGAACAACGCGAACAGGCCCATGAGTGACCGTGATCGTTTCATCATTGGTTAGTTGGTTCGGGCGATACCGATAGTAGGGCAGAGGCAACAGGAATGGATGCTAGATCTACACACATGCCGCACGCTTCAATATCAGCCGTGCTGCAAACGTCTTCGCAGTCGCCTTGCCGCCGGCACCTGGCAACCGGCGTCGCACTCTGCGCGACTGGATTTCGGCATGCTCGTGATATCGATGGAGGAGTGCCACGTTGGCTCACCAAATTGAACTTGCCCGAGACCGGACTCACCAACACGTCTTGGATCGCGAAACGGGCGGCTGGCTTAGCCTTGATGCATTCATGGGCGATGGCGACTACGGCAGTGTGATCGCTGACAAGCGTGTGGCCTTGACGCTGCAGCAGCTCGATGGCGAGCCGCGCTATGTATGCCCGGCGTGCGTTCAGGCGATGACGCTCGCATCGCTTCCGATCCGCAGCCGACGTGTTGATCGCTTCTACTTCAAACACAGGGATCGCACCAGCGACTGCCCCGGCGTGAGCCAATTGAGCAAGGCGGCGATCTGTGCGATGAAGTTTGGCCACAGCAAAGAGGGTGCCGAACATAAACAGGTCAAGGCGTGGCTCGAGCAGAGCTTGCGCGCGGATCCATCCTTCGGCGGTGTCGATGTTGAAAAGCGCTGGAACGATGCGGGCGGCGTGACGTGGCGGCAGCCCGACGTGCAATGCACGTGGCGCGCCGAGCGCGTCGCATTCGAGGCCCAGCTATCGACAACGTTTCTGCACGTCATCGCTGAGCGCATGCGTTTTTACGAACGTAATCAAGGCCGGTTGTTGTGGTTGTTCCGGGACCTCAAAACGGCTGACTTTCAGCTCGCTGAGGACGACATTTTCTACTCTAACAATCGCAACGGATTCAGGGTGACCGCTGAGACCCTCGCGCGATCACTGGCAGAGCGGAGGTTCGCCTTGGAGTGCGTCTGGATGGAGCCTGACGACATCGGACCTGACGGGCGTGAGGTGCCGCATCAACAGATGGTTTACTTCGATGAACTCACCTTCGATGTCAGCCAGAGCGGTGTTCCGCGCGCTTTTTATTTTGACTATGACGCAGCGGTTGAAGCGTTGGAGCAAGCGTGGCGGGATCGCCAAGCGTTACACCGGCGGCAGGACGATGAGAGACGCAGTGCAGCGTCAGCGCTGCAAGATGAGCGCATCCGCGCGTCGATCGAAGCGTTGTTTGTTGCGTTCCCTGGCAATTGGGACGAGCACAAACATCGCTGGCCGCAGGGTCGGCGAGACTTGGCTCAACGGGGATTTGTTTTGCCCGAACAGTTCACCGATGGGCGAGGGGCGTTCCAATTGCTGATGGCTGCCTACTCAGCAAAGTGCGGTCATGTAGTGGGGTGCGAGTTCCCCAACTATGTGTCGCTGGCCAACCGACTAGTCGCAGCCCACAAGGG
>ENA-ORBV01006928-ORBV01006928.1-microbial-mat-metagenome-genome-assembly--contig:-NODE-6928-length-19719-cov-8.276499_pt1 | contig 19719 bp, 22 predicted proteins | sample MGYA00237777_ERZ505514 | MGnify/ENA primary metagenome ERZ505514 (study PRJEB26160, sample SAMN06269048) | microbial mat metagenome | isolation source: Oligotrophic lake microbial mat | place... | reverse complement strand
CCAAGATCTACACCTCTCTATTCGTCGGCAGCGTCAGATGTGTATAAGAGACAGGTTTCACGCTGATCAACGGGGAAACGGACGGCAGTAACTTCTTTCCCTTGGCCACGATGTACCGGATCGTGACGGCAACGGGCACCTACAACACCACGACCACCGTGACGACGACGCCCGTTGCGGCGCTGTGTTCGCTTGACACGTTCAGCGAGGCGGCAGGGGGAGAAGCATCTTTCTCTATGGGCCGTATGCTCTTGGTGAATCCATGAGTTTTGTTATCGGGACTCCGCACGCATCAGGGGCAGGCTATTACAACAACGATGACCGGCCAAGCGGCGGCAAGCAACAGCAAGCCGATGTCCGGACCTGTACGCACTGCCAAAAGATCGTGCTCTTGCAGGCGTGGAAAGAGGAGGGCGGATGGTGCAGCCGGTGCATGGCTCCCATTTGTGACTTTTGTGCTGATCGTATGTTGGTGTTTGGGTGTGAGCCATTCATGAAGCAGGTCGAGCAATACAGTGACATGGTGGCAAAACTACCTAGGCCCTACACACAGCCTGCGGTACGGGAACAACCGGCTCCCTCGCGGGCGCTTATCTTGCCGGGGAAGGAGAGATAATTTATGGCACAGTTTACCGCAAATCGAGGCGCGTTCACCCCGGTGGCCCATGCCACACAGGCCGACAACTGGGCGTTGACGGCGCTCACCGTTGGCATTACGGCCAAAGTGAAAATGTTCGGCTGGGGCGGACGAGGCACCACATCTACCGGCTACCGGACACGTTGGGGTCGAGTGAACAACACGGCGGTCACACCAACCGCCTTGGCGCTGCAATCGTCCAATCCTAACGCGGTGGCGTTGTGCTCTGTGAATACCTATGCGACGCAAGCGGCCCTGGCGGCTGATCCTGCTGGACTCTGGACGCAGGATTGGAACGTGCTGGGCGGTGGAGGCGTCATCATTCTCCCCATTGGAGGAGAGTGGATGGTCGCGGGAGGGGCGTTAGGAACGCTGTTCAATCAGATCGCGTGTGGCAACATTGCGGGGGCAGACGCCTCGCTGTCGAGCTATAGCGTGACGTTCGAGGAATAATCAGACTAGGTGGGGTGTCCTGCGTATCAGGATGCCCCACTATAGAGAGGGGTTATTACGATGGCATTTGGACCAGCCGGGTACATACAAACGATTGCCTGCATTAAAAAGCAGGGGACGTTGTACAACACCTACACCACAGCCAAGTCGATGCTGACAAGCGCGACTTCAGTGGTGGGTGTCTCAGATCAGTTACCACTCGTCGCACCACCCATGTACTACGACGGGCATAAGTTCAGGGTGGTGTTTCAAGCCGGCGTGTCGAACATCGTCACCACCCCAGGGACCATGAATATCCAGGTTGTGCTAGGTGGTGTGGCGGTCTATGACTCAGGTGCAATCATTCTGACGACCACGGCGCACACGCTCGCACCTATGTGGGGAGAAATTGGAATAACTCTCGACACGAGCGGGAACGGTACGTTGGCTAAGTTTCGTGGCATGGGGAGATTTACGGGCCTCATGCTTCAGAACTCTGGCGCGGCAGCAGCAGACATTACCACTGGGGGCCTACCGACTATTATTAACAATGGCAACGCAGCCCCAGCACTCGGTACCGGGTTTAACTCTTCTGTTTCCAACGCGATAGATTTCTTTGTTGGGTTCTCGAGTTCCAACGCCGGGAACGGGTTTCAATTGTGGGAATACGAAGTCATTGACTGTAACTAATCATGCCTGAGAAATTCTCACCAGGGCGATCAGGGCGACCAGGGCGACCAGGGCGACAGATGCGGGTGTTCTACCCGCCTGTAAACCCCGGTCCCACGGCGCTCCCATCCGAGCCTCCGGAGAGTTTCATCTCTGCAAATGGGCATGCACCGAGTATTGCGGGGTTGATCGCCTATGCAGGGGCTGCGCTCCTGTGGGGGTCGGTTGCGCTGTTTGCGCCCGCGCAACCAGTAGCCCAGGCGGCACAGTACGGGTATGGCACTAGCAACACGAGGCAGGCCGGTCAGTCGTCAGGGAGCACCTGGGGACAAGCCGCCGCGCTGATTCCACCGGACTCGGTTCCATCGCAACGTATCTCAGCCGCTCCACAGGTTGACCCATTCCAGCTCCAGCCGGTCATATTCAAGCCGCAGCCAGCAGGGCTACACCTGGGGAAAACGCTCACCGCGTTCCAGCAGGTCGATCCGGCACAGACACAGCCACGTCTCGACAGGCAGGCTCCCGCTGCACTGATTGATCCAGGACCGTTTGGCATCATTACAGCACGGCCACAAATAGACCCAACACAGATCCAGCCAGACCTGCCGACCTATCCGCACGCAGGAGTCGTGGAAGCCTCACCGCCTCCTCGTCCCATCATCACGGCATCCCCGCAGATTGCTGAGCGACAGCTACGCGGGTTCGTGCAGGTCTATGGGCATGTCGGCGCGTGGCTCAATTACATGGAGTTTGTCTATGGTCGGCCTCCGGTCGATCCGACACAAACCGATGCGAAACTGTTTCGCTATCCTCATGCGGCAGCAGCCGTTGTCACCTCAGTACCGACCCGGCAGATCGTGGCTAGGGCACAAGAGAATCCCTCGCAGATTCAGCCGATCATGGCGGAATACCCGCATGCAGGTGCGACGCCTGCGACAGTCCCTGTTCGCCCAATGATCACAGCCTCACCACAGGGCTATCAAACACAGACGCAGCCAGAGATCTTCGGGCAGATTCCAGCAGGGCTACACCTGGGGAAGACGCTCACATCTTTCCCTGTCGACCGCGGACAACCGACAGCGCCGTTCATGGAGGCCTATCCCCATGCTGTGGCCGTGCTGGCCAGTCCTCCGTTGCGCCCGATGATCTACGCCAGAGGATACGGGGCGCAGGAATACGAGCAACCAGCCCCAGTCATCCACGCGGGAGGACTGGCCCCGTTCGCCACGGCCCCGATACAAATCGTGAGACTCCAGGCGCCGCCTATCGGATCGATCGCCACGGCGCAATTTGTGACCGGCACGGCGCCGGCTGTCTCCGGCCTGGTCGGCAGTCTGCCCACCGTGCGCCACGTCGAAGGGATGGGATAAATGTCAGAAAATCGTGAACTGGCTCTTGTCCTCAAGCTGGTGGCCGATCAGTTCAGCGGCGAGCTCACGAAGCAGCAAGGCGCGCTGGGGTCGTTTAACAGCTTCATTAAGGATTGGAAGACGCAGCTTGCGGCTGTAGGCGGGGCACTGTTTTCAGTGGCGAAATCTACGGCGAACTACGGTGAAGAGTTGCTCAATCTCAGTAACAAGACCGGTGCGTCGGTCGAGGCGCTGGCCGGGCTCAAGTACGCGGCCAACTTCTCAGAGGTCTCCACCGAACAGCTCGCGAAGGGTATTAAGTTCCTCTCTGCCAATATGGTCGAGGCGGGAAAACAGACTGGGGACGGAGCCCAGTTATTTCGCACCATGGGTCTCTCTGCGACGATGGCAACGGGTCAACTCAAGCCGACCGAAGAGATGCTACTTGATGTCGCCGACGCGTTTGCGCGTTCACATGACGGCGCCCAGAAGGCCGATATGGCCGTGAAGCTCTTTGGGAAAGCCGGGATGGATCTGATTCCATTCCTGAATCAAGGCAAGGATGGCATTAAAGGGCTGATGGAGGAGGCGCGCAGACTAGGCCTCGTGCTGTCGCAGGAAGATGCGGAAGCGGCAGATCGATTTAATGACGAGTTGGACAAGATGACGGGGTTGGCGCGTGGGATGACGATGGTCATCGGCAAGCAACTCCTCCCAATCATGTCCGATTTCATGGAGATGTTCAGGAGCGAGGCGGCGTCACACTTTTTCAGGGGCCTCTCTCATGAGGTCGCCGCGTTCACGGCGATGGTCAAGATTGCCGCCGCAAGCGTGGAAACGATGTTCACGGCGATGACCTTCGATCAACTCAAGCTCAAGATTCGACAGATCGAAGCTGAACTGGGGGCGAAACAGCTGCTGATTGAGAATCCTGACGCAGCGAAATACTTGGGCGGCAACACGAAGAAGCGATCAGGTGACAGGGACATTGCTCCGCTCGTGGATGCAGATAGGGCGAGGAAGACCGCCGCCGATGCCTTGCAGGCCCAGTTCGAGGCGAAGAAGCAGGCCGTCGATAACGAGATGGAGTTGATTCGATCTGGATTCGCACGTCAACAGATCATGGTCGATGCGTCGATTGCTGACGGGATCGCCAGTGAGACACGCGCCACAGAGGAGCGGATTGACATTAAGGAACACGAACTCCTCGCTGAAGTCGAGCAGATCAAGCAGACGCGAGATCTCTTGATGCAGTTTAACGCGGAACGCACGGCGCTTGGGTTTAAGGATGCCGACGACAGACTAAAAGTCGAGACGGATTATCAGAAGAAATTCGCCGAACTCATTCAGAACACCAAGCTCATACGCGATCAACTGGCGAACAACGAACTGAAGGGGCAAGTCGAGATCACACGCGCCAGGTCTGCTGAGGCGAAGAAAGAACTCGATCTGTTTATTCAAGGGGCCAATCTCATGGCGGCGGATCGCCAGAAAGAGCGAGACGAACTCGTCGCCAACTCTCAGGCCTGGGTCAACTACTACGACGAGTTGGGCAACGATACCGAGGCGATGTATACGCGCAAAATGGACTTGCTTCGGGCGCAACTCGGGAAAGAGCTCGATCTTAACCAGCGGCAAGCTGCGACTCTGTTGATGGCGTGGCAGACCAATGACACCGAACGCGCGAAGGCCATCCTCGCCAACTCACCAAAGAGCGATCTGCAAAAAGAGACCGCACAGATTAACGCCATGCGCGATGCGATGAATAACCTCAACGCGGCGAGCGGGGATTTCTTCGCAGGCTGGGCCAACGGCATGCGGAACTATATCAAGGATACCAAAACAGGCTTTGGCCTGGCGGCGGATATGGCGCGGCGGACGGCGCAGGCGATGGAGCAGGGGTTCAAGAACTTCTTTTTCGATGCGATGGAAGGGAAGATCAAAGGGTTTAAGGACTTACTCAAGAGCGTGCTGGACTTCGCGAAGCAGATCATCTCGCAGATCATGGCCCAAATGGTCATGGCGGGGATTGCCCAAGCGTTCTCTGGGGCAGCAGGCGGAGTGCGCGGAGGTGCTGGAGGCACTGGAGCGGCCAATTTCTCAAGTACAAAATTCTTTTCAGATGGCGGCGTAGGCAATTTCGGATCAGGACAACTCGCCATGTTGCACGGCGCTGAAGCCGTGATCCCACTGAAGGGTGGGGCGGTTCCCGTCACCATGAAGGGCATGCAAGGCGGGACACAGGTGAGCGTCCCGATCCATATCGAGGTGATTAACCAAGTGCAGGGGGCCAAGGTGGAAACGCAGCGCAGCACCGGGCAGGACGGCCGTCAACAGATTCGCCTGATCGTACGGCAGGAAATGAATGCAGCCTTTGGGGATGGCTCGATGGATAAATCGTTGCAGCGGTTCGGGGCGTCGCCTCAACCGATAGGGAGATAGCGTGCCGATCTGGCCGGTGACATTACCGCAAATGAGGAGCTGGCAGGGGTACACCCGCAAGATCCAGGACACGCGCATTCGCACGCCCATGGACGCGGGTCCGCCGAAGCTGCGGTCGAAGTATACGGCCAACCTCGTTGAGCATGAGATGCAGATGGACTTTTTCACGAAGGCGCAGTGGGTGCTGCTCGAAGCGTTCTATGTGACCACCTTGCTCCAGGGCACGCAACCGTTTGAGTGGACGGATCCGATCAGTGGCGCGACGGTGAACTTTCGATTTAAAGCCCCGCCGATGATCGGCTCGATGCTGGGACCTGACACGATTCCCGTCACGCTGTCGCTGGAGGTGCTGCCCTGATGGCTCGCTCACTCTCAGTGGCACTCAGACAGGCGATGTTTGCGCAGGAGACAGGGGCAGTCTTCCTGTCTATGTGTTCGATCTCACACGCCTCTATCATCGGTGGTCCGCTGCGCGTGGTGAACAATCTGCAAAATCTCACGAGCAACGGCAACGTCTACGCCGCGTTCCCGTTTCAGGTGACGCTCCCGGCTGACGGGATCGACGGGAGCCCGCGCGTGCGGCTGGTGCTCGATAGCATTGACCGCTCCATCATCCTGGCGATTCGCGGCATTCCTCCTGGCCAGCCGCCGACCGTGCAAGTGGATCTGGTGCTCGCGTCGCAGCCTGACATCATTGAGATCAGTTTCCCGAACCTCACGCTGCGCAATGTGGATTATGACCAGTTTGTGGTGGAGGGTGACTTGGCCCTCGATGAGGACGATAGAGAGCCGATTCCATGGTGGACATTCAGCCCACAGAATGCGCCGGGATTATTCTAATGATGCCTAACGTCTCCAGCTACATGACGATCCCCTTCGAGGAAAAGGGCCGCTCGCACGAGGGGATCGATTGCTATGGCCTGATTTTCCTGATCTTTCGTGAACAGTTCGGCATCGACCTCCCCAGCTATACCGAGGACTACACCACGACGCATGACAAGGCCTCCGTCTCTGCGCTGATGATGCGTGAGTCGATGGACTGGCCTGAAATCCCGCTGGCGCGGGCGCGGCCTGGGGACGTGATGATCTTGCGCGTGCAGGGGCAGCCGTGGCATTGCGGGCTGATCGTGGACCCGCCCCATTTCGTGCATGCGGTGCGCGTCGTGGGCACGGTGCGGGCCCGCTGGGACTCCGCACTCTGGGAGAAACGCATCATGGGGGTGCATCGGCATCCGCAGATGAGGGAGCCAGCATGCAGGTAGAGACCACCAATCTCCGGCTCATTGCCATGCCGCACATGCTCTCTGCGGAGCGGGGACGCATCGATGTGACGAGGCCGGTAGGCGGCAACGTACACGATCTCCTGCGGTCGATTGGCTGGACGCCGGACAGCCTGCATGCACGGGTGTTCATCGATGGGGTGTATGTCAAGGACGCCGAATGGGAGACCACTATTCCCGGGCCGGGTCAATCCGTCCACGTGCGCGCGATCCCGATGGGTGGTGAAGGTGGTCAAGGTAAAGACATGGGGCGCATGATTGCGATGATCTCGATCATGGTTGTCGCAATCGCGGCACAGCAATACTGGGCTGCAGGGCTTGTGGGGGCCGCTGCGTTCGCGGCAAGTGCGGCGATTGTTGTCGCCAGCATTGGTGCATCACTCGCCGTCTCGGCCCTCATCCCGCCCGCCAAGCCCAAAATGAACGACCTTTCGGGCCTCAATAGCGGGGCCAGCAACACGCTCTCGTTGAACGGCACCTCGAACCAGCTCATCCCCTATGGTGTCATGCCTCGTGTGTACGGCCGACACCGGATCTTCCCGCCATTGGCCGCGCGGCATTATTCTGAATCGGTCGGCGACGATCAGTATCTTCGGGCGCTGTTTTGTTTTGGGCCGGGACCGCTCTCGCTGAGTGATTTCAAGATCGGGACGAACTCGATTGATATTTTCCAGGACGTGCAAATCGAAGTGCGGCAGGGGCACGCCTCTGATCCTCCCCATACGCTTTATCCCGCGATCGTGACCGAGGAACCGCTTTCGATTCCGCTGAAATATAACGTGACGAGTATTCGCACGAGTAAAGATTCGGCCACGGAGATTTCCATTGACCTCACATTCCCCGGGCTGTTTAGCGAGCACCGGGACGGGCCACAGCCTCGCGGGGTGCAGCATCGCGTTGAATACCGATTACAGGGCACGTCGCCATGGACCGTGGCGAACGGTCGGCTCTCGTGGCCCGCCTCCTACACGACCGTCCTTGCAGGGTCGAACAACGATCTCACCTATTGGGCCTCGTCGAACGGGCCCTATGGCAACAACCTCTCCATTGCCTATGTGGACACGGGAGATCGTGCGGTCGAGACGTTGCAAGTGACGCAAGTGGGGAGTAACGCCTGGGCCTTTGTGGTGGGCTTGCGCAAAACCAGCGGCCTCTATTCGACGGCAGCGCAAGTCATGGCCTTCCTGAACGCGGCGTCGTTCACCTATCGCAACTTCAGATTCCAACAGACGACGCGATCAGTGGCCTCGATCCTACGAATCGAGCTGGCAGCGGGCAACGATGGCAGCGGGCGCGTAACACCGATGGCCCCAGCGCATTTCGTCGGGGGACTCGATGAGGTCGCAGGGCTGACCACGACGGAAGCCAGGACCACGCAGTTTGTGAAATCGCTCACGTTCTCTGTGCCGACTCCAGGCACCTATGAAATACAGCTCACCAGGCTGACGTTGGTGGTGAACGAGACAGATCCCAGGGTGCACGATCTCTCCTTCTGGACGGCGCTCAGAACGGTCCGCGCGGGTGTGCGGTTGCTCCCGGCCGGTATGGCGAGTGTGGCGGTGCGGATTCGCGCTACGGATCAGTTGCACGGCACGCTGGATTCGTTCAACGCGATTGCCCATTCCATTCTCCCGGATTGGGATGGAGCCACCTGGGTCGAGCGGGAGACGAACAACCCCGCCTCGGTCTTTCGAAACGTGCATCAGGGCACCGCGAACGCTCGGCCCAAGGAGGATAGCCGAATTGACCTGGCCGCACTGCAGGGATTGCACGCGCGCTGCGCCGCGCATGGATTTGAATTTAACGCGATCATCGACTTTCGTTCGACGGTGGCAGAACTCGGGCGCGATGTGCTCGCGGCTGGACGCGCCACACCGGCCTATCGAGACGGCAAAGTCTCCTGCACGGAAGATGTGCCACAGACGATTCCGGCTCAGGTGTTCACGCCTCGCAATTCGTGGGGATTCAAAGGCACGAAATTGTTTGTGGATCTTCCGCACGCGCTGAAAGTCCGGTTTGCGAATGCGGACACGCTGGAGCAGGACGAGCGCCTCGTGATCGCCGATGGGTATGGGGTGACCGGGGCGGACGGCATCAGGCGCGATACCTGGGGCGATCAGACGGATCTGCCGGAGGCCACGCGGTTTGAATCAGTGGAGGCAGGGCTCGGCGTGAACGATCCTGAGCAGATCTTTAAACTCCAGCGCTACCACTTGGGCGTGCTGAAGCTGCGGTCTGAACTGTTCCGGCTCTCCTGCGATTTTGAACATCTCGCCGTGCTCCCAGGCGATCTGGTGCATGTGCAGCATGATGTGCCGTTGTTCGGACTCTCAAGCGGCCGCGCGAAATCGTTCACGCTGGACGGCATCGGCAGGGTCGCCACCGTGACGCTGGATGAGCCCTGCGTGATGACGGCCGGGGTTCGCTATGGCGTGCGGCTGCGGCTCAACGACGGCACGCAATTGCAGCGGGAAGTGGTGACGGTGGCCGGTGCGCAATCAACCTTGACCTTTGTGGAGCCTGTCTAGCCATGAGAATACTCCTACTCGCGCTGTCGCTGCTCCTTGGTACGTCGTCGTTTGTTCATGCACAATCCAGTGAGCAGGTAAATACCACGGCAGCTCAAACACTCACGAATAAAACGCTCACGGCTCCGGCCATTACCAGTCCATCAATCACCGGCACGGTGGCTGGGAGCGCCACGCTGACGACGCCGGTCCTCACCAGCCCCACGATTAACGGGGCGATCGGTGGAAGCGCCTCATGGGATGTCCCTGGCGCGATCGGTGGGGTGACGCCGGCAGTCGGCACATTCAGCACGTTGCGCGGGGACACGTCGATTATTGTCGGCACGACGCCGACGCTGACATCTGGAACGGCAAGCCCTGAAGGCGTGAAGACTCAGCCGGTCGGCTCGCAGTATCTCCGCACAGACGGCGGGGCAGGGACTACGCTCTACGTAAAGGAATCAGGGGTTGGCAATACCGGATGGGTGGCGGTGAGCGCAGGCGGAGCGGTATCGTGGACGGCGCCTGGCACCATCGGCAGCGCCACGCCCAACACGGGCGCGTTTACCACACTCTCTGTCACCGGGCAATTCACCTCGACGGTCTCAACGGGCACGGCTCCGTATGTGGTGGGCAGTACCACAAAGGTCGCAAACCTCAATGTGGATCTGCTCGACGGCGGGGACTGGGCCGCGCCGATTGCGATCGGCACGACGACGCCGGCGGCGATCACGGGCACCACCATCACGGCAACAGGATGCGCGGTGATCATTGCGCAGAAAATATGCTCTGGGGCTGGGAGCCCCGAGGGGGTGCTGACGGCGCCGGTCGGCAGTCTGTATCAGCGCAACGATGGCGCAAGCGGCACGACCCTCTACACGAAACAGTCGGGGACAGGCAACGCAGGATGGTCCGCCCTGGCTCCATCCACGATCGATTGGGCGGCGCCTGGCGTGATTGGATCCACCACGCCGAACACCGGGACGTTCACCGACCTGGAGGCCACGCGCCTGAGGCTCTCTGAGGTCGCCGCGACGTTTGGAGCGACGGTCGCCATCGACGCGTCGTTGGCTTCGCTCCACACCATTTCCGCTGCCACGAACCTCGATTTCCTGATCGTCAACCCCACGAATCTCGTCGCGGGTGATCTCGTCATGATCCAGGTCAGCAACACGAGCGGGGCGACGCTCGGGACGATTACCTGGGACACGCTCTATAAAATGGCGACGTTCACCAAGCCCACGACCGCGAAAAATCGGGTGGTCACATTTCGCTACAACGGCACCGTGCTGTATGAAATCAACTGCTCGCCGGAGATACCGAACTAATGATCCTGCGTCTCCTCATACTGATGGCCGTGCTGATGGCGGGATGGACCGGCCAGGCCGCTGCAGAGGGCGTGCAATACAACGGCACCTGTACGTCCGTTGCATGGATTGCGAATACAGAACCGGATCTGGCCGGGTATCGCCTGTACGATCGCACCTCCACCGCGCAGCCCAAAACACTCATTAAAACCTATGGGGGGCAGATTACGTCGGCAACCTGCCTGTCTCTCGGATTCAATGCCGGGCAGCACTACCTCTCGCTGGCGTCGTTCGACGCCTCAGGCAATGAGAGCGGGACGACGGTTGAAATTCCCTTCGTCGTCACGGTGGACAATCAGATCACGAACCTGCGGGTGACCTCTATCGGTGCGACAGATGTCTCGCTGGCATTCACGGAGGTGAGCAATGGGGCGGGGGCTCCAGCCACCTACGATGTGCGAGTCAAAACGCCGACGATGGATTGGGGGACGGCCGCGTCGGTGACGAGCGGCACCTGCTCGACACCAGTGGCCGGGACGACCATCGGCGCAACCAAAACCTGCACGGTGACAGGCCTGACCACCACGACGGCCTACGAGTTCCAGATGATCCCCTATCGCGGGACCATCAATGTGGATGCGGTCTACGGCCCGCTCTCCAACGTGACAGGCGCCACGACCGGCGGCGTGATCGATGACCTCGGTGACCGGACGGTGACATTCTCCGATACGTTCAACCGTGCCGATGGGGTGCTCACCTCGCCATGGGAGGGAGGGTACACCCAAAGCTCTGCAGCGCTCAACCTCACGATAGTGGGCAACGAAATCAGGGCTGCCGGAACCACGAATGACGCCACGATGACCTACAACGTGGCGCTCCCGAATGATCAGTGGTGCGAGTTCACCCTTGCGACCATGACTGGCTCCGGGGTGCGTGCCCCCAGATGCCTCCTCGCGGCGAATGCACCAGGCAATCTCAATGCGTACGAATTCACGGCGCTGGTCGGGGTGTCGGGCGTCAAGTCCAGAATTATGAAATGGGCGAACGGGACAGCCAGCGCGCCGGATATCTTGGTCTCGGAAAACTCCACGACATGGGCGGCCACTGATGTGCTGCGAGCGGAGAAGCGCGGGTCCGCGCTGACGCTGTTCCGCAACGGCACACAACTCCTGACCACCACCAACTCGGCCTACACCGGGGGACGCGGCGGCATCATGATCTATTCAGGCTCGGCCGCCGGCAACGTCGAACTCGACAATGTGCGGTTCGGGACATTCTCCACCGGCGCAGGCGATACCTGCGGCTGCGATCAGCATTAGGGACGTATGGCGATTATTACCGCATGGACCTTGCAGTCGCCGAACGCGCAGGCGTGGCAGGCCACGATCAGCGCGCATGGGTTGGTCACGTTTGCGCCGGTTGGCGCGGTGCTCACGGCCACGCCTCCAGTCTACGCGGATCAGCTCAACGCGGCCACCGTCCACACGCCCTCCATCAGCAACGCGGGGTTGGTGACGATCACCAGCGGCGCGGATACGGGACAGCTCAGGGCCGCCCTGATCGATGCCAACGGCGCGCAGCATATCGCCTCGGTGGTCAACGGCGTCGTCTACTATCTCGCGCCGAAGCTGACCGTCGGAGACCTGATTGCGTTCGGGCTCTACGACTTGGAGACCGTGCAACTGCTCGTCAAATCGATTGAGCCAGGGCAAGACTTGACGGCGAAAATGACCTTTGTCGATGCGGCGCCGGGCGTGCACCTCGCGTCAAGCGGCGCGATCCCGCCGTTTGAATCGCACATCACGCTCCCGCAGAAAGGGCGCGAACAGATTGCGCAGCCTCGCATTGATCGCATCGCCACGGACGAAACGGTCATGCTCCGCAGCACGGACGGCTCGCTGGTCCCTCGCATTCTCGTGACGCTGCACTTCTCGTCAGGGGCCGCCACGCCCGCGCTCAGCCTGGAGGCGCAACATCGACTCGCGGGCAGCCAGGCCTCGTGGGAGCGGCACATCTTCGCGGCCTCCTCGATCGTGGAGGTCTCTCTCAATACGGTGCTGGAGGGGTACAACTATGATCTCCGGTTCCGCTCGCTGGGTGCACTCGGACAGACCTCCGATTGGGTGACGGTGGAAGCGGTCGAGGTGATCGGCAAAACCTCTCCGCCTCCAGATGTGACAGGCCTCTCGGTCAACGGCCAGCAGTTGATCTGGCTCTATCCGGCTCCTCCTCCTGATCTCGCAGGGTTTCGTGTGCGCGTGCAGGTTGGTGCACGCACCAGCTGGGGCGACGCCATGCCCCTGCACGATAGCTTGGTGAGCCAAACCAGCTTTGTGTTGTTTCGCGATACCGGGGAGCGCACCTACCTCGTGAAGGCGGTCGACACGTCGGGCAATGAAAGCCTGATCCCTGGCACCTTCTTTGTGGATTATGGCGCGCGGCAATTTCAAAACGTGGCGGAGATTGTCGATTTCAAGGACGCGGGGTTCCCTGGCACGTTCATCAACGGGTCCGTGATCGGCGGCGATGCCGTGGCCAGCTCGGATACCCTATTCTGGAAATCAAACGGCCTGCCGTTCTGGACCAACAATGCGGCGATCATGTGGCCCGGCACGTTTAAAGACATGACCTACACATGCTCGATCACCCCGCCCTTGCCATGGCTCGGCGGGATTTTGCTGCTCGACATGATCATCCAGGCCAACGGCTCCCTCGTGGAATACGCACAGGATAGCGGATCGCTGCATTGGGGAGACCCCGTGGCGCCGATGTGGACGACGGACAGCACGTTGTATTGGACAGGTCTGCCGTCAGCGTTTGCGCCATGGCCTGGGCAACTGACCGGGTACACGAGGCAAACCTATCAGGTCAGGATCACGACGCAGGGCGGCAATGTGCAGGGGCGTATTTCGGAATTGCAGGCGATCTTCGACATGCCGGATCTTGAGGAAACGCTGTTGAGTGTGGCGATCTCGCAGGACGGCACGACGCGGCTACCAGTCACCAAACCGTTTGCCGCCATCCTCATCGTGGCGCCGACACCGATCGACGATGGGATTGTGGCGAGAATCAGAGTGCTCGATAAAGAGCCTACCGGCCCGCTGGTGCTGGCGGTGGATTTGCAGGGATCCCTGGTCGATGGGTTGAGCGATTTCGTGCTTAAAGGTTACTAGAGGAGAACTGAATCATGGCAACGTTACCGGTAGCGGGCTGGATCTCGAATGCGGCGAGGACTGAGGGAGAAGCCAAAACAGGGCTGGAGGATCTGATTGCGTCGATCAAACAGATCCCCGGCGCAGGGATCACCGAAACCACGCTGACCATTGCCAGCGGATCGGTGACGCCTCCGAGTGGGGGGCCTGGAATATTCAGCATTGAAACAGAGGCGAGCGCGGCGAGCGACGATCTGACCAATATGGTCCAAACCAATCTCCCCGATGGATCGCTGGTCCTCATCCATTGCGCCAACTCGGCAAGAGTGGTGACGATCAAGACCAGCGCGGGCGGGGCTGGGCAGTACGTGAATCAGGCTGGCCTAGACATTGTGCTCGACGATACGAAGAAGTGGGTGATGTACAAGCGGACGGGCACGCTCTGGCAAGAAATATTTGGGCCGACTCTCTACGCGCCTACGCTCTCAGGGGGCCTGGTGGCGGCGGCTCCGGCTGTGGCGCTCGGGGTGGCGAATCGCGGGTACATCGATTCCGTTGCAGCATCAATCCAGGATTTCCGGTTGACCTTGGCGACGGTCACCCCGATCACCACGACGGACCAGAACGCGAAAACGACGATCTACGCCACGCCCAACAATGGATATTCTATTGCGCTCTATAGCGGATCGGCATGGGTGCTGAGGCAGTCCGCTGAACTATCGATTGCCGTACCAGCCAGCGCGAGCACCATGTTCGACGTGTACTGCTACGACAACGCCGGGACGCCCACGCTGGAAGTGCTCGCCTGGACGAACGACACGACACGCGCCACAGGGCTGGTCCGGCAAAACGGCATCCTGGTGAAAAGCGGCGCGACCACGCGGCGATACCTCGGCTCGTTCCGGACCACCACGGTGGCGGGGCAAACGGAGGACTCGGTCGGCAAACGCTATCTCTGGAACTACTACCACCGCGCGGACCGCCCGATGCAGATACTGGAAACCGCTGACTCGTGGACCTACACCGTCTCCACCTGGCGGCAGTTCAACAATCAGGCGGGCAATCAGATCGATTGTGTGGTGGGCTGGGCCGAAGATCCGGTGCAAGCCTGGACACAAGGGCTGTTCAACAGCTCCAGCTCCCTAGCGCATGCGGCAGTCGGAGTGGGGATCAACTCAGCCACCGTCAATTCCGCTCAGCTCTATGTCGGCGGCAAAGGCGAAACGGGGTCTATTCATAAAATATCCATCCAGGCGCAATACAGAGGGTTCCTCGCACTAGGGCGCACCTACCTGACGGCCATTGAGCGCAGCGATGCGACAGGGACGACCACATTCTATGGGGATAATGCCGCCACTGGGCTGATGGCGGCCGGGATCATGGGCACCGTGAAGGGGTGATCGAATGCATCAGCACCACGGACCCGATGGATCTGTACGCGGTCTCGACGATGGGATTGAGTTGGGCGAACAGAAACGAGGAGGTGCCGACATGAGTCTCACGATCGAGGAGATGCAACTCGCGCCGAACGCGAAACGTGCGGCGCAGCTGACTCGAGCAGCCCATCCTGGCGTCGTCTTTACGTCAGGACGCCGCGATGTGCGCGGACAGGCCAGGGCGATGGCGGAGAACACGATCAGGCATGGCGTGGGCTGGCTGAATAGCACCTACAAAAATAAAGAGATGGTGCAGCAACTGGAGGACTGGATGGAGGAACATCTCGATCAGACCGCCTCGTCCAAGCAGTTGGCAGAAGGATTCTATCAGACGCTGGTGACCATGCAGGCGGGGCGGCTCGCGCAGTTTCCGCATTGTCGAGGCGATGCCTGGGATATTCACTGCCCGCGATTCGCGGACGGGCGCATCGATGAGCTCTCCGTGAGCCTGATCAGGCGCACGATTGAAGCGCTGCCGGTGCCGCTGGGGTTGCAATTGATCGTGACGCGCGAGGGCGAGCACCGCGTGATCCATGCGCAGTTCGCCCACGCCGTGGAGCCGGTGCAGGTATAGCCTGAGTGCCAGCATGCACGGTCGGCGAAAGGGACGAAATGGACCAGACAAAACAGGCACGTGAGAACGCAAGGACGCCGTGGGAGTGAATGATCAGAATGGAGTCGTCCCGTTTTTCGATTGGATGGCGCGATATATCGGGGTGCTGGTGCCCATGGCCCTCGCGGGGACCGGCGGCCTCATTGCCATCTTCCATCGGTACAAAACGAGCGTGACTGCCGAGCTCAAACAGTCGGAGCGCAACGTGGAGATGGAGGTTGCGAAGGTGTGGGCGGAAATCAGGAACGTGCTCGCGCAGCAATCCACACATATTAGTGAGATCGCCGTGCTGAAGGTGGAGCAGCGTAATACCTGCGCGCGGCTTGAGGAAATAAAGAACATGCTGCACGAAACAAACCAGACGATGACCGCCCTCTACAAGGAAGTGGTGCGCCGGCCATCTCACGAACGAGGAGAAACATCGTGACACCAGCGCAAAGCCGTATGCCAGCATTGATCGTCTGCGCCACACTCATGGGGTTCTATGGCTGGGGCAGCTTCATCATGTGGGTCGTGTTTATGGGGGCGCTACCAGCCGACCCGAAAGCGTTCTCGATTTTGGACATGTATATCGTGGCGTCCATCGGGCTGACGACAGGTGGCGTCGGCTACTGGCTGGGCACCACGCACAACAGTACGAACAAAGACGTGATGCTCTACAACTCCACGGCCGCCCCAGTGCCAACCACGCAGACGGTGACATCAACGGTGACATCGGAATCGGTGCCTGAACCAGAGGCCAAGCCGTGATCCCCATCCCTCCCATCGCCATCAAAGCGATCGGCGTCGTGGCGGCGCTGGCCATTGCTGGTGGGGTGGGCTACCTCAAGGGCCGTGCGGCGGTGCAGGAATCCTGGGATGCGGCGGTGACCGTGCAGGCCACAAAATCGTACAGCCAGATTATCGCCGAGGCGGAGAACGCGGCGGTCTCAGAGGTGCGCTACATTATCGTGCAGGGCGACACCAAAACCAGAATTCAGGTGGTGGAACAAAAGGTGGTGGAATATGTCAACGCGCCGGTCCAACGCTGCGCCGTGGATGCTGATTTTGTCGATGTGTGGGACGCTGCTAGCGGGGTGTACAACGCCGGTCTCCACCGTCTGCCCGCCGCCGATGCCGACCCCGCCGATGCTCACGAGCTACCAGGGGGAGCCGTTACCACGGCTGAGGTCGTACAGGCCTACCACGAGGCCATGGCGCAGCTCGCCCGATATCGAGACGCCTACCACGCCCTAGCGCAGTTCGACGCGGGGCGGTTCGTCGTCCAACAGACCGCACACCAGGGGGAATGATGTACGAATACCGGGCGACATTGTTGCGGGTGCTGGACGGCGACACCATCGAGGTGGATCTCGATCTGGGGTTCCACATCCACTATCGCGCCTTCGTGCGGATGGCCGGGTACGATGCCCCGGAATTGCGCACCGATGCCGGGTTCAAGGCGAAAGAATGTTTGTACCAGCTGCTGCACGAGCTCCCCGCGCCGTTGGTCATCCGGACGATGATCAACAAAGAGTTTGAGAAATACGGCCGGGTCCTCGGCGCGGTGATGGTCGGGTCGATCAACATCAACACCGCCATGGTCAAGGCCGGGCACGTGAAGCCGCCACCGGGAGCTGTAACAAGGAGGAATAGACGATGACCGTGATGGTCGATATCACCCCGAGGGCTTTTCTTGGCGAGTCGCTCATGATGGATGCGGCGGTGGAGACGGATCGAGGGCAGGCCCTCCACCTGGAGCTGCGGATCGATAAACACCTGTCGGCCATGGACATGCAGGAGCAGATCATTGAGCAGGTGGTCGGGCGCTGCCAGGTGCACGGCCTGGATGTCATGGAGGCGAACATCCTCCTCTTTGGCTTGCCGGTCTGACGCCATGACCTGCCAGCGTTGCCATGGGCTCACGGTGAGGGAGCGGTTAGACCGGCGCGGGCGCTGGTGGTGGAAATGTATGGCGTGCGGCGATCGGATCGATGGCCTGATCCTCCGCAACCGTGCTGAGCAGGACGCCATGCGGGCCGACCTCGCCCGCGCGCACGATCGGGGTATTCGGGAATGGTCCCTGTGGTTGGCGGGGGTGTGATAGCGCGGACGGCTTTGCCGTCCTTGCCTTGGTGCTAATGTGGAGTTTGCTGCTGCTCGATGTACTGGCGGATGATGGATGTTGGGGCACCGCCGCAAGACGAGGCGAAGTAGGAAGGAGACCATAAGATGTTTTTCCAGTATCGATCCGCAAAGTCCGGTCGTTCCTTTCGCAGCAGCCTGCTGGAAACGCCCTTGAGGCTGTTCACCAGCGCCGACACGGCCACCTTGGGCGGATATTCCACCAACAAATAAACGTGGTCGCTCCAGCCGTCCATTTCCACAAGCGACGCCTCAAAGTCGATGCAAACCTTGGAGAACATCACGCGCAGCCGGTCGATGGCATCGCCATCGAATACCTTCCGGCGATATTTCGCCACAAAGACCAAGTGAACGTGCATCTTGAAGACGCAATGTCTTCCATGTCGAATGTCGTTGTCTTCTGCCATAGACCAACTATACTATAGCCTGTGAAACGTCTCCAAGCCTATAAATACGCACTGAAGCCCAACGGCGAACAAACGCGCCAGATGCGGCGCTTCGCGGGATCGTGTCGGTTCGTATTTAACAAGGGGCTAGCGAGGCAGAAGGCTCTTTATGAGGCGGGCGACAAGAAGCTCGGCTACGCCGGGCTGTGCAAGGCGCTCACAACATGGCGGAACGACGAGGCCACCGCATGGCTGTCCGATGCCCCGGTGCATCCGTTGCAACAGGCGCTCAAGGACTTAGAGCGGGCCTACAGCAACTTCTTCGCCAAGCGGTCCGACTTTCCGCGCTTCAAGAAGAAGGGGCAGCACGAGAGCTTCCGCTACCCCGATCCGAAGCAGTTCAAGATCGAGTCGGGTAACAATCGTGTCTTTCTGCCGAAGCTCGGCTGGCTATCGTTCCGCAACAGCCGCGACATGCTCGGTACGCCGAAGAATGTCACCGTCAGCCAGGCCGGCGGTAAATGGTTCGTCTCGATCCAGACCGAGCGGGAAGTCGCGGAGCCAGTACATCCGGCAACCTCGTCTGTCGGCATCGATGTCGGCATCGCCCGCTTCGCCACCCTGTCGGATGGCACGGTGTTCGAGTCGGTCCACAGTTTCAAGACGCAGCAAGTGAAACTCGCCCGCTATCAGCGAGCCATGAGCCGCAAAGTGCAGTTCAGCCGCAATTGGAAAAAGGCGAAAGCCCGCATCACCAAGCTCCACAGCACCATCGGCAACATTCGCCGAGACGCACTACACAAGACTTCGACCACGATCAGCAAAAACCACGCGATGGTGTTTCTCGAAGACTTGAAGGTAGCGAACATGAGCGCGTCCGCAGCGGGAAGCATTGAAGCTCCAGGGCGGAACGTCCGGGCCAAGTCGGGTCTGAACCGTTCGATACTCGATCAGGGCTGGTTCGAGTTCCGTCGACAGTTGGAGTACAAGCAGCACTGGCGAGGCGGCGAGGTCATTGCCGTCAATCCGAGGAACACCAGCCGCAAGTGTCCGTGCTGCGGGCACATTGCCGCTGAGAACCGCAAGACACAGGCGCAATTCGCCTGCGTCGATTGTGGCTACGCAGAAAACGCCGATCTCGTCGGCGCAATGAATATCAAAGCGGCAGGGCATGCCGTGTTGGCCTGTGGAGGAGTGCCGCGATCAGGCACTCCGATGAAGCAGGAACCCACCGAAGCGACTATGCAGGAGTTTGCTCTTGTTTAGCGCCGTAGGAATCTCCGGCATTCATGCCGGGGAGGACGTCAACCGAGGCGTTATCTGATATGTTATCTGATAAGTGGGCGGCTGGGTCCAGAAGCGCCGCTGCACATAATATATCTTAT
>ENA-ORBV01006924-ORBV01006924.1-microbial-mat-metagenome-genome-assembly--contig:-NODE-6924-length-19726-cov-3.524352_pt1 | contig 19726 bp, 9 predicted proteins | sample MGYA00237777_ERZ505514 | MGnify/ENA primary metagenome ERZ505514 (study PRJEB26160, sample SAMN06269048) | microbial mat metagenome | isolation source: Oligotrophic lake microbial mat | place... | reverse complement strand
CGGATCAGGTCGGCGCGCTCGACTTTTGCACAATAGTTAGGGACCGAGAGGCAGCCTTCCTCGTGCACCTTGCTGCCTTCCTTGGACAAGATTTCCGGATTGATCAGCACCAGTGGCTGGCTGTGATCTTCACTCACGTCCGCGACCAGCAAACGCTGGTGAATATTGACCTGCGTCGCCGCGAGGCCAATGCCCGGTGCCGCGTACATCGTCTCGAACATGTCACTGATGAGACTTTTCAACACGTCATCAAAGGCCGCAAGTGCGCGCGCCTTGGTGCGCAAGCGCGGATCGGGGAATTCGAGAATCGTTAGTTTTGCCATTTTCAAGGTCAATCTAAGCCTAAACGGCCCAAAATAGTTCAGTTAAGTGTGAGCAGCATCATAAGTCAGGTGTTGAGAAGAGCTCTACGGTTTGTCAAGAGGATTTTTTCGAGTACACTCAAAGTTCCTTGGGGAATCAGACGATTGGCGGCTATGTTTAAGCAAACACTTTCAGTTTTTACAGGTTTGCTGCTGACGTTATCGGTAGCTTTTGCGGCAGAAATTGAGCTGCGAGCTGATCATCCCGATACCTACGTGGTGCAGCGCGGCGACACACTTTGGGGCATCTCAGCAAGATTTTTGAATTCCCCGTGGCTGTGGCCCGAGATTTGGCACGCCAATCCCCAAGTGCAGAATCCGCACGAAATTTATCCGGGCGACGTGCTGAGCTTGGTGTATGTCGACGGCCGACCACAAATTCAAGTCGTCAGACTCCAGCCGACGGTGCGCGTTGAGTCATTGCCTGATTCGATCGACGCCATCGAACTGAGCCGCGTCGAGCACTTTTTGCGCAAGATGCGCATCCTCGAAGAAGACGCCTTCAAAAAGCTGCCGTACGTGGTCGCCACTGAGGAAAACCAGCCGCTGGCAACGCCGCGATAGTGATGATGTTGCCTGGGTTTTCGAGGCCATTGCCATAGCTTGCCGGTTGGCTCTCGGTGATTGTGTAGGCCGCGCCTGACGTAAGATTCGGGAAGATATAGTTGCCATTCGTGTCGGTTGTCGTGGTGAATGGCCCGCCTGGTCCGGTCAGCGTGATTGTCACACCTGGAATGCCTGGCTCGCCAATATCGCGAATACCATTATTGTTGGTGTCGATATACACCGAACCACTGATAAACGAGTTGGCTGGCGGTAGCTCACCAAAGTTGTAGCTCGTTAGGTCGGCACCGGCTGCGACCGGAATAGCGCTGATCTGCTCATTGGTTCCGGTATTGCCACCCTGCGCACCGGGTGTTTCAAGCCCATCGTTATATGGGGCTGGTTGGGTCGGCTCAACAACCCGATAGGTGCCCGTCGGTAGGTCGGTGAACAGATAATCGCCATTCACGCCGGTTGTGGTAGTCGCGAAGCCAGCCAGATCATCGCCATTGCCGAAGATGCCATCTGGCCCGGCCCAATCCAATCGAACGCTCACGCCACTGATGCCAACCTCAGCGCCTTCGCGGATACCATTGTTGTTGAGATCGACATACACCGATCCCGCGAGCGTGCTGAGTGTATCGCCATAGTTCTGATTGGTGATCGCGATATTGGTCACGGTGATTGGGCGATTGTTGGGTGCAAATGGGCCAACCAATGGATCGCCATAGCCAGTTGGCTGAACCTCGATGATCGTGTATGTTCCTGGTGCCACATTCGGGAACAGATAGCTACCATCCGGCAGTGTGGTCGTTGTCGCAACCATCGTACCAGTGCTATCGACCAATCGGATAGTCACTGCTGGAATGGGGTTCTCGCCCACATTCAGATTGCCATCGCGGTTCGCATCGTGGAAGACGATACCCGAGACAGGGACACCAATTTCGCCATAGTTATAGCTTACAGCATCGACGCCAGCACCCAATGGGATCGCACTGATCAGATCGTTGGCGCTGTTGATACCGCCAGCACTTCCAATTGTCTCGCCACCATCGGCATAGATCGCCGGTTGGGTTTCCGTCACAACATAACTACCCGTTGCCAGGTTGATGAAGCTGTAGCTGCCATCCGTTGCCGTGGTTATGGTGCGATTGACCGGATTGCCATCGACATCGGTGCCGCTGAGCGTTATTGTCGTTCCAGCAATACCTGGCTCGCCAGCATCGCGGGTGCCGTTGTTATTTGCGTCGAAGTAGACGCTACCGGCCAGGCTGCCAAGCACTTCACCGAAGTTGTTGTTGGTTGAGCCGGTCACTGGCAGATTACTGACTGCGATGAATACCGTCGGACCAAGCGGACTGTTGCCATAGGCACTTGGCTGGGTCTCAATGACCCGATAGCTACGGCCTGTCGAGAGGTTCGGGAACAGATAATTCCCAGCGCTATCGGTGGTTGCCGTCAGGGTTGTACCATCATCAGCATTGCCGAAGATACCATCTTGGCCAGCGTCGTAGAGTGTGATTGTGACGCCAGGGATAGGCAGTTCGGCACTATCGCGAACCCCATCACGGTTATCATCGCGATAGACAGAACCAGCGATGAATGGTTGGGCAGTCAACACTTCACCAAAGTCGTAGTTAATACCCTGGTTGCCAACTGTCAGACCAATGCCGGTGATGCTATTGACCCCAGCGGCGGTACCAAGCGCGCCGCCAACACCCGTGCCCGGATTGGCCGCACGGTCGGTGTAGGGTGCCGCCGAACCCTCGTTGATTGTGTATCCGGCTGGATTGGATGCGAACAGGTTATCGAAGCGATAGGCCCCGGTTGGGTCGGTGAAGACGGTGATATTCACTGGATTGCCAGTGCTGTCGGTGCCTGTCAGCGTGACTGGCACATTGCCGATCCGTGCCGTGTCGCTGCCATCGCGGGTGCCATTGTTATCGGCATCGACATACACCGCACCACCAATGCTGGCCAGGATCTCAGCGAAGTTCTGATCCGGCAGGCCAGGGGCAGGCACGTTCACATTGCGCGTGTTTGGTGCGAATGGCCCAACGGGGCTACTGGCATAATTGGTTGGCTGGGTTTCGCGGATCTGGTAGGTGCCAATTGCGATGTGATCGAAGCGGTAGCTACCATCTGGCCCTGTGATCGCAGTTTTCAGCAGGGTTAGACCGGTGCTATCGAACAGTTCGACCGTCACACCGGGCAGGCGGGTTGTCTCGGTTGGATCGAGCACACCATCACGGTTGTCATCACGGAAGACAACGCCCGAGACGAAAGTGCCAATCTCGCCAAAATTGTACTCGACGCCAGTCTGGTTTGGCCCAACCAGGATGCCGCTAATGACATCATTACCAGCATTGCCACCCAGGCTACCAGCCGTATCGATCCCATCATTGTAATTAGCTGGTTGGCTTTCGGTGATTGTGGCCGTACCTGGGACAACGGTTGCGAAGACATAATCGCCATTGATATCGGTCGTCACCTGGTATGGTGCGTTGGTGATTGGGTTGAGATAGGGGTTGCCAAACACATCCACACCAGTCAGGGTCAGTGTGACACCAGCGATGCCTGGTTCGCCCGCATCCTGGACACCATTGTTGTTATCGTCGCGGTAGACGGTTCCGGCCAGGGAGCTTGCGCCATCATAGCCGAAATCGACGTCGCGGCGGTCGTTGAGCGGATCTCCATTAATTGGTGATACCTGAATGTCAATCGGGTTGACTGGATTGAGCGTTCCGTTATCAAGCGAGTCGGTCAGTGTCAGGCCCGTGATTGGTAGCCCCGTCACTGCAACGCGGTAGTTTGGTGTTGCGCCAACCAGAGGATTGGCAGGTAGGCCATTCACCAGATATGCACCATTTGCGCCGGTTGTCGTGGTGAAGATCACATCATCGGCGGTGCCGAATGTGCCATCGGTGCCAGACCATGTAACGAGAATTGTCGTACCAGCTAGGCCAACCTCGGTTGGGTCCTGGATACCATCGCTATTCTGGTCCAGCCAGACGCGATCACCAACGGAGGCGTTGCCAACATAGCCAAAGTCCACATCGGTGCGATTCTGGCCGATGGTGAGTGTTGTTGCCGTGATGCCATTCGGGCTGGTTGTGCCACTGTCAAGATCATAGGTTGGTGCGAGATTGGTTCCAGTTGTGTCTACAGTTACGCTATAGTTGCCAGCTGGCAGGTCGATAAAGCTATAGGCCCCATCAGCGCCGGTGGTTGTGGTATAGGTGACATCATCACCGCCGCCGAGTATGCCATCCTGGCCAAACCAGGTTAATGTCACTGGCAGGGTCGGAAGACCTGGCTCGCCAACATCCTGGACACCATCGCTATCCTGGTCGACCCACACACGGTCGCCGAGTGTGGCCGTACCCCTGAAGCCAAAGTCGATATCAGTGCGATTAATACCCGAGGTTGTGCTGATCGTCACCGGATTGGTGGCCGAGAGCAGCCCGTTGTCTAAGCTGTCGGTGAGCGTTGTCAGGCCATTTGGTGGGGTTGCGCTGGTAATCTGGAAGTTGCCTGGTGGCAGGTTCGTGACCGACCAGATGCCATTGGCTCCTGTCGTCGTCGTGAAGGTCTGGTCGTCGCCGCCGCCGAGCACGCCATCTGGGCCAAGCCAGACCACCGTGATCGTCACACTGCTGATACCAACTTCAGCCACATCCTGCACACCATCGCCATCGACATCATAGAAGACGCGATCGCCAAGCGAGATTGGGATGAACAATCCAGCATCAACCGTCTGATTGTTATCGCCAAGGGCTAGTGTATACGTGCCCGTTCGCCCGGTTGCGATAGCAGCATCGCTATCGGTTGCGTCGGTTGCCACGGCGGAGTCGATGATCGTGCGGGTATAGGTCGTCACGCCATCACTATTGCCAAACACAACCTGATAGTTACCGGCTGCCAGATTGGTGAAGCTATACAGTCCACCGCCGGCAGTCGTGGTGTTCGCAATTGCGGTACCCTCGCCAGTGTCGGCGAAATCGCCATCGTTATTGATGTCGAAGAACAGGCTGACACTGACACCATCGATGCCAAGATCGCCAACATCCTGGCGGCCATTGCCATTCTGGTCCTGCCAGACAAGATTGCCAAGCTGGGCCGTACCCCGGTAGCCAAAATCTTGAGCTGTGTTATTTTCCGTCTGGGCCAGGTTCAGCGATGAGGTATTCGCCGTGCCAATACCATCGGCATCGAACGTCTGGGTTGGGTAGGCTGCAACTGGTGTTACCGTCACACGGTATGGGTCGCTTGCGCCATTGACTGGCAGGCTGGGGAACAGATACAGCCCACTGGCGTCGGTTGTTGTGGTAAAGGTGACATCATCGCCGCCAGCGCCAATCGTCCCATCCGGGCCACCCCACAGCAGGGTGACAGTTGCGCCAGCGATGCCAGATTCATTCACATCCTGAACGCCATCGCCATCAGCATCGTACCAGACATAATTGCCAATTGAGGCGGTACCTTGGTAGCCAAAGTCGATGGTTAGCTCATTCTCACCAGTGGTAAGGTTGGTCTGCACGATACCAGCACCAAGCGCGTTCGGGTTCGTATTGGCTGGACCGCCATTATCGAGTGCATCGGTGAGGGTTGTATTATCGGGAACGCCACCTATACCACCAGTTGGCGAGACAGCCACACGGAAATCACCGGATGGCAGGTTCGAGTACAGATAGTTGGTTGCCGCATTCGTCGCATTCTGGGTGAAGGTCAGATCATCGGCGTTACCAAAGATGGCATCAGGGCCAGCCCAAGTCAGAGTCGTGGCCACACCTGGCAGGCTTGGTTCCAATCCATTGACATCCTGGACACCATCGCCATCGGCATCGATATAGATCCGATTGCCAAGCGAGGCCGTTCCACGGTAGCCGAAATCCTGGTCACGCGGGTTGGGTGTGCCAACCGTCAGCGTCACGTTTGATGTGTTGCTAGCGGTGAGGATGCCATTATCGACGGCATCGGTCACACTCATACCACTGAGTGTTGCTGGAACACCGACCTGATAGAGCCCGCCAATCGGGAGGCCCGTTACCGTCCAGATGCCATTTGCACCGGTGATCACCGTGATCACACTATTATCGCCAGCAGTTGCCAGGCTACCATCTGGGCCTGCCCATGTGACTGTGACGGTCACACCAACAATGCCTGCTTCGCCAGCGTCCTGTACGCCATCGCCATCCGCATCAAAGTACACCCGATCACCAACTGAACCGAGACGCTCGGTATCGGCAACGGCATAGTCATTCAGCGCACCACCAACGCCATCGGCACCAGTGCGCTCGCCGGTTGGGCTGCTTGAAGCACCGGGAACGGTGGAACTGACACCAGATCCGGCCCAGTTTCCGCCAGTACCAGATGTACCTGGCAGGCTGGTATAGGTGACATTAACAGTATTGTCGAGGGTCGCCAGGTTCACCGGGGTTGTGAGCACATTCGCCTGGTAGGTAAAGGTTGCCGTGGAGCCAGGTGCCATGGTTGTAATCGTCACATCGACAGTATTACCTGCGCTGGCATCTGTCACACCACTTGCGCTACCGGTAAAGGTTGGCGCAGTCACGCTTCCGCCAATGAGCGTGAGATCCGTGCCATTCAGAATATCCAATGCCCTGGTGTTAAAGGCGGTTGTGGTATTTGCAGCAGATCCCGCCGTCAGCGTCACCTGATAGGTGACAACAGCACCTGTTGTTGCGATCACCTGCTTATTAACGGTGATACTCGGCTCAACAACTGTGACTGTCGTTGGCGCGGATTGTGCTGCGGTGCCAGTTGCATTGTTGAGCGGATCACTGGCGACAATGGTGGCCTCGCCAGTGCCAACCCCATCGCCATTGGCGTCGGTGACAACATCGATATAGCCAGCTGTGCCATTTCCATCGGTATCGACCAGGATCGTCAGGCGATTATTCAGGGCAGTACCAGCCTGATTGCTTACCTGGTTGCGAACGAGCGCGTTGAACTCAACAATCGCATATTCGACATCAGTATCGTTATCGCTATTTGCCAGCGTACCAAAGCGGAAGAAGACATCGGCACCATCGGCATAGACGATTGGATCACCAGTGCCGACACCATTGGCATCGGTTGAGATATTCTCATCGGCAAATGTGCCGATGATTGATGATGATGCAATCGCGCCGACCGTCGCCTGATTGCCGTCAATACCGCCAGTGCCGGGGGCAATTGCTGCTCCAAGACTTGGAATGCCGGAAATCGTTGTTGTTGAGGCAAGCGCATTACCATTCGTGGAGACAAGTGCCCAGCGTACAGTTCCATCATTCAAGAATGAGAAACCAGTTGGCAGGAAATCCTGGATCTGGAAGTTGCCCGCCGTGCCTTCGGCAACCGATGCGACAAGCCGGAAGCGCATGATTTCGCCAACCGCCGCGTTCGGATCGCTCGTGGAGGCTTCGGATGTGGCAACAATCGTTTTGCGAACAATCGGCGGCGATTCGATAATTGCATTATCGGTGTCGCGGTAATCGTTCAGTACACCACTGTTGATCTCGCCATCGGCACCAGTGCGTTCGGTGCTACTGGTGTTGTTGGTTGAGCGTGTGCCCGGTGTACCATCCAGGCTGGTCCAGCGCAGATCGGCAATATTATTGACGAGCTGGCCGGTTGCGCCGCTGAAGTTGGTTCCCGTGATCAGCAGGGTAATGGTGACAGCGGGATCAATATCGTAGTTAAAGGCAGTATTGAGTTCGAGCAGCCCTGCACCAGAAATCGTGAAATCGGTGGCATCCAGGGTGCGTGCAACGCCATCGCGGCGAATCTGCCCGGCACCTGTGGTCGTCACACTCGCGACGCTGAAGGCAGCGGCACCACCAGTGAAGAACGTCACCGGCAACTGGTCGCTCAGGGTGACATCATTGGCGGTGGTGCTGCCAATGGCTGGATTCTGGATTGTGATGCGATATTGCATGGTATCGCCAGCATCGCCACGGGTGGTCTGCGGCGTTCCAGGTGCAACCGGGAATGTCTCGCCCTGGGTAACGTTACGAACATCCTTCAGGTTGGTCAGGGTTGGTTCGACAACCGCCACTTCTTGGAGGGTACCGCTGCGAGTGCCGCTTATACTTGTTGTCTGACCCGCACCAATGGTCTGAACGATTGTGGTATTACCTGTCCAGTTGAAATCAGCAGTATTGCGACGTAGATCACCAGCTTGATTTCCATCGGCATCCAGTGGATCGCCACCACCGGCTGGCAGGTTATTGACATTCAGTACTACAGCACGGTATGTAATGGCAACCGTTTCAGCAACAGTATTATCCGTGTTACTGTTAGTGATAGTTCCAAGACTGAAGGTGACACGTCGGCCATTTTGAGCATTGATGGCAGATACAACAGAATTTGCTGGCAGTGCCTGGGTTGCAACATTGGTTGCGCCATTATTTGCAAATGTCAGGCCTGTGCTTGTGGAAAGCGAATTACTACTGAGCTGCACATCCGTAATATCAACAAACGCAAGCCCTTGTTCAAGAGTATCCACAATCTGTGCGCCTGGTGTACTACCCTCTGGCACCGTCAGCGTCACCTGATAGGTTATTAGTTCACCAATCGTTGCCTGTGCGCCAGCGCCACCAGTACCATTATTGCCAGGAGCTGTGATTTCGGTGCTGACCAGGGTTTTGCCCGTCAGCGGCAGGCGAGAAACAACCGAAGCCGAATCAGTTGGATCGGTTGCATTATCAATAATTGCCGGGTCGGTCAGATCCTGGCCACCATCGTTATTCGAATAGGTGGTGATCGTCGCGGTGTTGGGAAGCGTCTGGTTGGGTGTCACCGTGCTCTGAAGTGTCACATCATACAGCACGACAAGCGTGTTTGAGCCATTGGTAATAGCAACATCGCCGAGCGTCTGGTCTGTTCGCATGCCACGGCTGATCGCACCAGTACGATTATCTTCTGTTGGGCTATTGATATTGCCAGCGCTATAGGTATCCGAAAGCAAAATCTGAAGTTCGCCTGTGGCTGGGATGTAGCTGGTGTAGTAATCACGCACACCGAGTGAGGCTCCCCAGTTGACCGCATCGGTGTTAATTGTTGTCACCGCGCTCGCTTGGTAGTGGATGTTTGGCGAACTATCTCCGGCCACTGCCACACGATAATTATTCAGCTCGGCAGCAGTATCCGCATCGGCTGCACGAGTCAGTGTGACGGTAGCAGCATCCAGATCAATGGCTGTTACCGCATAAATACCATTTTCGGATGCTATTGCCTGATCCTTGACCAACACACGATTATTCAGATCAACCAAGATGCCGTTGATCTGATGTGGCACATCGGTAAACTGCCCGTTACTTGGCACAGAGTTATAAGTACTACCCAGATCGGCATTGGTGGCGAAACGAACAAAGCCAGTAACCGCCGCCGATGTTGTCACCAGCGTTGTGTCGCCATGGCGCAGCACGAGATCAGTGGCCGGGTTGAAGGTCGCCCGATTATATGCTATTGGGATCGTATCGGTAATGACGACATCATAGGCATCACCTTTGCCCGCATTCTGCGCGACGATAGCATAGCGAATTGTATCGCCTGCATCGACAGGATTGGTAATGCCGATGTTACTTGCGCCAATCGCGTTGGCTTCGGTTGCCGTATCGATTGGGCCACCACTGAATGTTGCTGTCAGGCTAGGGTTTGAGAAGGCAATACCACCAAGGGTAAATCCAGTGGTATTCGCGCCAACAACACCCTTCTGAATGATAAGATCTGGCCGAACCAGCTCAAAGCGGCGCACTTCCTCAACCGTGGTTGTGCCATTGTTGGTCGAGGCTTCGTTGACCCGCATCTGGTTGGTGAGGAACAGGGCCTTTCCAAATGGATCATTGCCAATCGGCAGTGTTAGATAGAGCGCAATCTTTCCTGAGCGGCGGAGTGGATCATCGAAATTGCCAAAGTTAAGCAGAATGCCATTATTTGGCTGATCAGTGCTGATGAATGGCCCAAAGACAATATCGCCGCGCGTTCCGACCGCATTGAATGTACTAAACTCACGATTTGTATGAACGAAATCGATAGCCGCATTGACCGTGCCACCAAGCACCCGAACCATGTGCGACGACTCGATCTCGCTCTCGGAATTCATTGATGTATCGCGTTCCCAATTGCCCGCTGATACAACCGTATAGACACCATTCTGGCGCTGATCGACCTGATCTTTGACCAGCACAAGGTTGCCTGCCACCAGCGTCACGCCATCCACAACAGTTGGTGCGCCAGTAAAGGCTCCATTCCCAGCAGTGCCGCCGCCAGCATTGAAGCTGGTCCCACCGCCAAGTGCAGCCGTTGTTGCCGCCTGAACCGGCGGAGCCGCCGCGCCAATGAACCCAACCGTTGTGAAGAATGTATCATCGGGAGCGATGGCGACGGTATAGGAACCATAGCTTGGCGCTGCTGTTCCCTCGAAGCTATACAGTGATGCTGCGCCAACGGGCATCACCGGCAGTGGCGGGAAATCGGTAATGCGCAACTGTTCATAGGAGTTGATCGGCAGCGTATAGGTAAGCCTATAGGTGATTCGGTCGCCTGGTTGTACCGAATATGGCGGGTTGAAAAACGCCTGTGTTGGAACCGACTGGCCATTGATAAAATCGATTGTCTTGGACTGAGTGCCATAGCCGATCTGTGTGCTTGCACCACTATCATCTGTTGCGGAGCCGATCACCGTTGGCGCTGGATCGTTGATCTCGGATGGCCGAATCTGTTCTGCAATAATGCCATCACGCCCGGCTGTGAGCGGATCATTGATCGTATTCTTTAGAATATCACCCTGATCGACCGAACGATCCGATGATGGGAAATCGTCGCTAAAATCCTGGCTGACTTCGGCATAAAAAACGATCCTGCCGGTAGTACCACCCAGATTTGGCCCAGCAAATGGATCATTATCCGGGCCAGTGCCATCGTTATTGATCTCGCCACCAACCAGCCGCCCAGCATTTGAACCAAGGCGGCGAACAAGTTCGGCAGAAATATCAAAATTGAGCAGCGTACTGCCATTGATCGTTCCACCCACCGTCGTGCTGAAGGCCGCATCAATCGGCCCGGCTCCTGGGAAGCTGGTTGGGTCGGAAGCTGTTCCCGGTGGTAGTGCTGCCTCTAAGGAATAGCGGCGCTCGTAGTTGATAGTGCCACCACCAAATGTACCAACTGCCAGATTCGTGCGGCTGCCTGGGCTGCCCGTCAGGAAGGCATTCGCAACACTCAGCGTTGGAACGCCAGCGTTGACTGCACCACGCGTACCGGTGAACAATCGTAATCCATCGCCAAGCACATCATTGATCAAAACATTCTGAACTGCATAATAATCGGAGACCTGGAAGTTGAGGGTATAGCGGATCAGTGTCGATCCAGGGACAATCTGGCCTGCTGGAACAACCGCACCGGTGGTGGGATCAATCGTCTCAGCTGTTTTCTGGATGGCCAATGAGTGCTGTTCCAGAATATGGGTCAGCGTTGAGAATGGAGTCGCTGGTGGCACATTGGTCTGCGATGGATCGCGTGGTGAGTCGATAGGTACCCAATCCAACCGGCTATCTGCGGTATTGGTTGCGAACGTGCTATCCGTACCAGTGGTTGGGCTAGCCAATGGCGTCTGCGGAACGACCTGTGCCGCAGTTGAGTCATCGCGTGGGATATAGAACTCGAACTCGAACACGGCATCAACACCAGCCACACCAGTCAACCCACCGAAATTGTAGGTCAGCGTGCCATCTGGTGCAGTCGTGACAGCCGTGCCAGCGGAATTTCCGGCCACAAAGATATTAGTTGTCAGGCCACCGGCTGCTGTTGCGGCAAACATGCGGGTTGTGGTGCGGCCAGTAATCTGCATACTCGCAGCAAGATCATCGGTCACAACCAGGTTCGTCACCGATTGCCCTGTTGCAACATCAACTTCCAGCCGATAGCGGCGCGGGAAATTCGGGCCAGTTGCGGTTTCGTCTTCTGGGCCGAGGTAGATCTTCTTCAAGCCGTACAGCTGAGGTATCACACTGCCCGTTGATGTCGGCCCATAGATTGCTGGCCCATTAAGCGCTGCTGTGTCATCGCGAAAGCCAGGTGTAACAGCAATCGGCAGTGGTGTGGCAAGATCCGCCCGATTACTGGTTGGAACCGTAATTGTGGTAAGCGTTGTTTGCCCTGGAGTAAAGCTACCAAATGGCAATTCGTAGATATAGATTGTATCGTTTGCGCCAAAGCCTGCCGGAACCGCACGAACATCGCCCGTCAGTGGGTTGATAAATGTACCGCCAACAACAGGAATCATAGTAACCGGATTTAGCTGTAGGCCAGCGACTATGACTGTTGGCGTGCCATAGCCATCCAGCGGCAAACCACCTGCACCATCCGGCCCACTGGTATCGACGGCCAGTTCAATAAATGGGCCATATCCCGTATTGGTTCCGCTATTGGAGAAATTGAAGCTGTATGTCGCAGGATCGCCAAGGAAGATATCCTGATTGCCAAGCGCTGGGACACTTGGTGATGGAGCAGCACTGACGCCACCAACACCAACAAACAGGCTGAGAAGGAACAGGGCCAATACTGCCATTGGTGGCATGTGGCGGATATACTTACGGGCAATGGAGTGCGACGTGGCCATGATGTTTGCCTCATACTAAAGAACCTGGACAGCTGCTTGCACACGCGCATCCACGAGGGATTCGCAGCCACGATCACAATAGCAGGAACTGTAGTAGAGAATGTATTCAGTTTGTAAGCTAATAGCGGGGGATATTGTTGTGGAGAGGGCTGGAAAATATATGAGGAGTCAGGAGTTTTGCAAACAATCCATTGGCGCATTCTTCCATCCGCAGGCTGAAGCCTGCGGCAAAGAGCGATGCACGCATAGCAGGCTTATGGAGATTGATCAATGAATCGGGGATATAGCATGGCTCATCCATCCGCAGGCTGAAGCCTGCGGCAAAGGGAAAACGAACCCATAACCGCGCGGCTTTAGCCCGCAGCGTGGAGGCGAATCCTACCCGATGAAAGCGTAAAAGATTATAAGCCTGCGGCATGCTTTTACGCTTCGCTACCAATTCGTAACGGAGCCATCGCGACGGCGCAGATGTGGCGCTTCCCAGAACTTGAAGCTCTGCGCGCTGATATACTCCTCATTCACCTCGACACCAAGCCCTGGTGTCTCTGGAACCTGGATGGAACTACCATCGAGCTTCAGCTGGTTCGGGAAGATCTCATCGTTGGTGCCACGCCATTCCTCGCCTGGCGTTGCGCGCATTTCGAGCCAGGAGAAGTTCGCCACTGCTGCCGCATAATGAACAGTTGCAGCGGTGCAGATTGGGCCGAGTGGGTTATGCGGCATCATATCGATATAGTGCGCCTCACACCAACCGGCCACCTTCATCGATTCGGTCAGCCCACCGACATTGCACACATCAATCCGGGCATAGTTGGTGATGCCGCGCTCGATATAGGGCAGGAATTGCCATTTACTGGCAAACTCCTCACCAATCGCAAATGGAATTGGCGTCATGGTGCGCAGCGACTCATAGGCTTCTGGGGTTTCATCGCGGATCGGCTCTTCAAGGAAATCCAGGGTGCCACTTGGCATGCGCTGGCAGAATGATGCGGCCTCAGCCACACTCAGCCGGTGATGGTAATCGATGCCAAGCACTGGTGTTGGCCCAACCGCCTCACGCAGTTGTGTTAGCCATTCTGCCGTGACGCCAAGCGACTCGCGTGGTTCAAAGATCAGCGCTTCGTCCGCTTCCGCACTGGTATTCTGTGATTCAGGCACAGCGCGTTTATCGATCCGTGCGGTGGCCTTGCCAGCTGCTGGCCCAACCCGGATACACTGCCAGCCAAGGCCGATCAGCAGCTGAACCTTCTCGATCAGCGCCTCGATGGTATCGCCACCGGTTGTGGCAAAGCAGGGTATCCGATCACGCTGCTTACCGCCCAGCAGTTGGTAGACGGGAATGTTCAGGGCTTTGGCAACAAGATCATGCAGGGCGATATCGATGGCAGAAAGCGCCGCCTGAAGAACACGCCCACCCTCGAAATACTGGCTACGATAGATTTCCTGCCAGAGCCGGCCAATCTGCATTGGATCGCGGCCGATCAGGAATTCGCGCAAGTGATTGATTGCACCAACCACGGCGAGTTCGCGGCCCGAGAGGCCAGATTCACCCCAGCCATAGATGCCTTCGTTGGTTTCGATCTTCACCAGCAGTTGATTGCGATGCCCAACCCAGGCCGGGTAGGCTTTGATTGCAGTAATGTGCAGCTTCATTGTCACCTCGTTGTGGGCAAATGCCATTTCAAGCCAGCGAACAATTTGGGCTTATTTGCGGGAGTTGTGGTTCTATACTTCTTCACCAGCAGCACGTAGATCTGTGGCAAAATATCAAGCAAACCTACACCGGCAAGGTTAATCAGCGGCGTAATATTTGAGACTGGTGCCACACGCTGATCGCACGTCTATAGTATAGCCGAATATAGCCAATCTAACGGCGGGTGGGGGTGCGACGTATTCTTTTGGAATGGTCGGGTGCGGACCCATGTGTCCGCCAACCAGTGCGGAACAGCGCAGGCCGACACGTGGGTCGGCCCATACACGTGGACGCAACGCAGGCCGCCGCAAAAATTTACGTCACACCCGGCGGGTGGCTTCAGCCTGCGGCGTGCAAGCGAGATCAGTGCCCAGAACTCTGGTAGTAGCGCATTTCGTTCTGGAAGAACAGCAGCGCCGCTGCAAGCCAGATCACTGCAACGATTGGTGTACCATATGCAAACCATGGGTGGATCTGTAATTCGCTGGTGCGCTCCAGGATAACAATCGCTGGCAGATAGGCCATGAAGGCCAGTGGCAGCGCGAACGTCAGCAGGAACTGCAGCACGCTGTTGAAGATCGTGAGCGGGTAGTTGCCGAAGTTGCTGAACAGCGTGGCGAGCAGCACCAGGAAGGCATTCGCGCTCAGAAAGCGGAAGGAAAGCGCGGCGAACATGTAGCGCAGCGCCAGCTCAATCATGCTGCCGCCGATAATCGCCAACAGTAGATACCCGACCAACAGTGGTGTCCAGTGCAGCCGATCAGATCGCCGAATGCGCTAATCGGCACATAGAATGCCATGAGTTGGAGCAGCGGGGAGATCGGCCGCACCAGATAGCGGTCGAAATCTCCCTGACGAACCATCCATTCGAGATCGAAGAACTGACCAGAGAAGAACCCATTTAGTGCATGCATCACCAACCGCAATCCATACAGGAACGCTACCTCACCCAGCGACCAACCCGCCACCGCTTCAAAGCGGCTTAGCACAACCCAGATGAAGGCAAAGCCGGTGCATTGGTACACGATCCCCATGAGAACACTGACGACAAAATTCATGCGATACTGCAGCTGGCCTTTGATGCTCGCCAGCCAGATTGTGAATGTGACATCAAGCGTATGCATAGCTGTTCCTCATGCGATGTACCGCACCCTGATACATATGTTCCCTTGTTCGCTCGCTTCTCGTTCTACATAGCAACCTTACGATCCTGATAGATCTGGCGGATCACCAATTCCAGTTCCGGTTCGACCAAATTGATCGCTGATTGGGAAGCGCGCCATCAACTCGGCGATCAGCTCAGGAACTGCCACATGTGCTGGATCGAAGCGTAGCCAGAGCTTACCCTCCTCCCAGCGGATGAACTCCGCGCCATGTATCTCGACTGGCTGGTCCATTGCGGGTAGCCCGCTCCCATCTGGTGCAAGCTGTGCTGCCAGCATACGATGTGGCGCATAGGCGTTCTTTAGGCGTGTGATCGGGCCATCGTACAAGAGCTTACCGTGGTCGATCAGCAGGATGCGGCGGCAGAGGCGCTCGACATCTCCAAGGTCGTGGGTTGTGAGAATAACCGTTGTTCTACGCTCACGGTTGATCTGCTCAATGAAGACGCGGATGCGCTCCTTGGCGAGCACATCAAGGCCAATCGTTGGCTCATCGAGATAGAGAATACGTGGGTCGTAGATCATAGCGGCGGCCAGATCGCCGCGCATACGCTGGCCAAGGCTCAGTTGGCGCACTGGCGTATTCATGAAGTCGTCCAGCCCCAGGATCTCGCGGAAGTGCCCTAGGTTGGATTGGAAGCGCGCCGGCTCAACCCGGTAGAGCTTGGCAACCAGCTTGAATGACTCGATCAGTGGTAGATCCCACCAGAGTTGGCTGCGCTGTCCAAAGACGACTCCGATATTCAGCGCGTTCTGCGAACGCTGCTTCCAGGGCGTCAGCCCAGCAACCTCAATTGATCCGCTGGTTAGCACCAGAATACCGGTCAGCATCTTAATCGTAGTCGATTTCCCAGCGCCGTTTGGGCCGATATAGCCGATTAGTTCACCCTCATCGAGCGTAAAGCTGATATCATCGACTGCGCGCGTGAGCACCTGCTCGCGGGTGAAGAGCGTTCGCACACTGCCCATAAGCCCTGGCTGGCGCTTGGGTGTGCGAAATTCCTTGACGATCTGCTTGGTGTGGATGAGGGGCCTGGGCACACTCCAATCCTATAGCAAAGTGCAAAAGGTTTGAGCGCCGCTAATGAATTTCGACAATCAACATTGGTCATAGTTTTTTGGAGTGTTGCAGCCATGCTGCCACCGCGCAAGCATGGCTTGCGCACTCCACATCGGCAATTGCGGTTGCTTGGTCGGCAGTGTTGATTGTAGGGGTATGCTGCTGCATCGGTATCAGTACAATGGTGTATCATCAGCGCAGCACGCTTGGCCGTTAGGAGTATCATCTAGGAACCGCGATGCATACACAGGTTGCCATCACTGGTGCTGGCCCGGCTGGCCTGATGCTCGCCCATCTCCTGCACCATCAGGGGATATCGTCGGTTGTTCTCGAACACCGCGACCGGGCGTATGTCGAGCAACGGGTGCGCGCTGGCGTTCTCGAACAGGGCACCGTCGATCTGCTGAACGCAACTGGTGTCGGCGAGCGCATGCAGCGTGTCGGCCTTGTTCATCATGGCTTCTACCTTCAATTCGCTGGTGAACGCCATCGGATCAACATGCACGAACTGACTGGCGGAAGATCGATCACGGTCTACGGCCAGCAAGAAGTTGTCAAGGATCTGATCGCCGCTCGGCTGGCACTCGGCGAGCCACTGATCTTTGAGGCCACTGATGTAAGCCTGCACGATTTCGATGCGCTGCATCCATCTGTGCGCTTTCGGCATCAGGGCGAACTACACGAACTAACCTGCGATTATATTGCAGCATGCGATGGAGCACATGGCGTTGGTCGGCCATCGATCCCGGCAGGCGTGCTAAATATCTACCAGCAGATCTACCCATTCGCCTGGCTTGGCATTCTGGCCGCAGCACCAGTTTCGCTGGATGAACTGATCTATGCCTCACACGAGCATGGGTTCGCCCTACACAGCATGCGCTCGCCGACGATCTGCCGATTATATCTACAATGCCCGCCAGACGACCAGATCGAGGATTGGTCGGACGACCGGATCTGGTCGGAGCTGCACACGCGCCTGGAGATGCGCGATGGATGGCAGCTGAATGAAGGGCCGATTCTGGAGAAGGGCATCACAACCATGCGCTCGTTTGTGTGCGAGCCAATGCAGTATGGCCGCTTGTTCCTGGCTGGTGATGCGGCGCATATCGTGCCACCAACAGGCGCAAAGGGCATGAATTTGGCAATCGCCGATGTGAAGGTATTGTCCGAAGCCCTGGCAGCCTGGTATCGTGAGGGCCGCAATGATCTGCTGGAACGCTACTCGGCAACCTGTTTGCGGCGCGTCTGGCGAGCAACACACTTTTCGTGGTGGATGACATCGATGCTGCATCGATTCCCTGATGATGATGCGTTTCAGCGCCAACTGCAACTATCACAACTGCGCTATACCATCAGTTCACGGGCAGCAGCGACAAGCCTGGCCGAAAATTATGTTGGGCTGGAGGACGTGACATGGTGACAGGGTGTCCATACCAATCGTTGTGTAGGGGCGACCGACGTGTCTGCCCACGATGCTGCCCAATGCGGGCGTACACAAAGGGGCAGACCCACATGTCTGCCCACGATGCTGCCCAATGCGGGCGTACACAAGGTACGCCCCTACCGCATTGTGGTACGACGGCGTTACCGTATCTGGTCACAGAAAGGGAGAACCTACCCATGGATGAATCGCGCTATGATGCCGGTATGCGGGTGCGCCGTGCGGTACTTGGCGATGCGCATGTGGATCGGGCCGAGGCGAATACAAGCGCATTCGACGCGCCATTCCAGCGTTTGATCACCGAAATGGCATGGGGCACACTATGGGCCAGCGATGGCATCGATAGGCGCACCCGCAGCCTGATTACGATTGCGATCCTGGCTGCGCTTGGCCGCCACGATGAACTGGCGCTGCATCTGCGAGCCACCCAGCAGACCGGCGCAACGCCCGAGCAGATCCGCGAGGCGCTGCTGCATGTGGCGATCTATGCTGGCGTGCCAGCCGCCAATAGTGCCATTACCCTGGCCAAGAGCATCCTGACGCCACATATAGCGAGGGATGCTCCTCCATTCGCAGGCTGAAGCCTGCGGCAATATCAGATGCCCTAGCCGCGCGGCTTCAGCCCGCGGTGTGAGGGTAAATGCGTGATCAATCATTCTGCCGAGAGGAGCCTATGAACACAACAACCATTGCGAGTATTGTTCGCGGAGATGCGGCGATCTTCCCACCCTACCTCTACGATGCCTACCGCTCAACCATCCGCCGCGCACCAGGATTGCCATTGATCGATGTGCCGCTGACCCTTTCGGAATTGACCGGGCCAGGGCCGCGCATAAGTGCGATCACACCAGAGGATGCCGACCTGACCCGCAATGCCGGCACGGGTGGCGAGGCGATTGGCCAGCGCATTATCGTCAGCGGGCGCGTGCTTGATGCCCAGGGCCACCCAATCCCGCATACACTGGTCGAGATCTGGCAGGCCAATGCGGCTGGGCGCTATATTCATAGGCGCGATCAATGGCCAGGCCCGCTTGACCCACACTTCCTGGGGATTGGCCGCTGCCACACCGATGCGAATGGCGTCTATCGCTTCCTGACGGTACGGCCAGGGGCCTACCCCTGGAAGAATCACCCGAATGCCTGGCGGCCAGCCCATATTCACTTCTCGCTGTTTGGCCCGAATTGGGGCACGCGCCTGATTACCCAGATGTATTTTCAGGATGATCCGCTGTTCTTCCAGGATCCGATCTTCCAGAGCGTTCCAGCCGAGGCTGGGCAGCGCCTGATCGCCAGCTATGATCACGAACAGACCCAGCCGGAATGGGCGCTCGGCTGGCGCTGGGATATTGTGCTGGCCGGGCCAAGTGCAACGCCGTTCGAGCCCATCCGGGAGGAGCAGCCATGACAGCGCTCATCCCAACATCCGCTCAGACGGTCGGGCCGTTCTTTCACGATTGTTTGCTGCGCAATGATGCCCAGATCAATATTTTGGCTGCACCCGAAACATTTGGCGAGCATATTCGCATTACGGGACGCGTGCTCGATGGCGATGGCACGGCGGTACCCGATGCCATGATCGAGATCTGGCAGGCCAATGCATATGGACGCTATCAGCATCCCGCCGACACCCGCGCTCTGCCGCTTGATCCGGCATTCACTGGCTATGGGCGCACCGGCAGCGCTGCCGATGGCACATACTGGTTCACAACGATCAAGCCTGGCTGTGTGCCGTTCAGCAATCAGCACATGCAGGCTCCACATATCTGTGTGGCCATATTCGGGCGTGGGTTGCTTAATCATCTGTATACTCGGATCTATTTTGTCGATGAGCCAGATAA
>ENA-ORBV01006923-ORBV01006923.1-microbial-mat-metagenome-genome-assembly--contig:-NODE-6923-length-19727-cov-9.593130_pt1 | contig 19727 bp, 16 predicted proteins | sample MGYA00237777_ERZ505514 | MGnify/ENA primary metagenome ERZ505514 (study PRJEB26160, sample SAMN06269048) | microbial mat metagenome | isolation source: Oligotrophic lake microbial mat | place... | reverse complement strand
CCGCTGTAGCCAGTAGGGAAGGATTCTCCGCCAGTTCGAGCAGCCGGAACTCGCGCATCTTTTGGCGCATCTCGGTATTCGAGTACCCGCCGAAGACGTTGTCGGGCAGTTCGAGCAGCCAAAAGCTTCCCCGCCTCCGGTCGTAGACGTAGAACTCACCGGACCGGTCATCGCCCGGCGCCATGACGAAGAGCAGTAGGCCTTTCGCATATTCGACCCAGTGAGCGACCACGCCCTCGCCGGCGACCATGAAGCGTCCGATGATCTCGCAGAGATCCTGTGTCGGACGCATATTCAAATTCTTTGTGCTGAGAACTTCGCTCGCGCACACACCTGTCGGTAACATATTGATTCTCCTTGTGGCTTCGAAAAGTTGCGGGCAGGCACACGCCGGCCTCGCGAGAGGAACCGCGCGGGCCTGCCTTGGTGTTGTGGGAAAACGGTAGCCGGACGACTACCGAAGAGGATTGACAGTTGCAGTGCCGTGCATCCACCGCACCTATATAAGGAGGAGCCCCGCCAACTATGCGGCTCGCGCCGCACTTCGAGCGGCCGCCTTCGCCAGGCGATCGCAGTGGTTCTGGTGTACGTTGACCGAGTGCCCGCGCACCCAGTGCCAGGTAACATGGTGCTTACCGCTTACCCGGATCAGTTCTTCCCAGAGATCACGGTTTGCCACTGGCTCTCCCCGCGAGTTCCGCCAGCCGGTGGACGTCCGCCACCGGGCGACGTGACGACCCATCCCTTGCTGGAGATACTGACTGTCCGTGAATACGGACACCGCACAACGTTCCTTCAGTGCGGCAAGACCGGCAATCGCCGCCTGCAACTCCATCCGGTTATTCGTTGTCTGGTTTTCCGATCCACTGAGCGTCCGCTCGGCCGATCCCCAGCGCAGCAGGCACGCCCAACCGCCGACGCCCGGGCTGCCGAGACACGAACCGTCCGTGAATAGACTGACGTCTTTCAGCGCGCACCTCCTTCGATCGTGGCGATGAACGATTCAATCGTCGGCACGTCAGCGTCGGTCAGACTCCTCAGCCTGTCGAGCGTGAGTGTCCCGCCGGATGCCCGGCTAATCACTTCCCCCAACTTTCGCGGCCACCCACTTCGCGGATTCTCCGCCGCCTTCCGCGCCGCCTGCAGCAGACGGCCACGCGCATCGGCGATACTTGCCGCGCGCTCCGGTGCTGACGGTGCAGCTTGCTTGCCGGCCTCGCCTTCGACGTGAGCCAGCAAGTTCTTCAACGCGTCCCGGTTAGGAATGTCGTCGACCAAAGGGCTCGGCAGCCGCAATTGCTGGCAGATCTCTGCGTAGCGCTCGCATCCCAACGCCGCTTCCGCTCGTTGCAATCGAGCGATCCCGTTTACAAGATCGCTGAGCTTATCGAGAACCGTCGTCAGCTTCGCGAACCCGAGCTTCGCTGGATCCGTCACACCGCCGTAGGTTCTGAGCGTGAACTGCGACAAGCTGTGACCAACCTGTTCGCACATCTCCCGCACCTTGGCGAGCGTCTCCTGCTGCACCAAGCTCTGCCGTGGCGCATTCTCTCGCGGCACGACCGATTGCGGTTGGCGTTGCTGTTGCTGGGCCTCCCGCTTTGCGTTGCCCGTGCATGCCCAGTCGGGTAAGCGCGGCGTCTCGATCGGCCGGTTGTACTGGTCGAGGTCGACCCAGACCTTGTCGAAGTCATACAGGTACCGGCCCAGTCCGAAACAGGCGCAGGCTCGTTTGAACGACTGCGCTTCGGCGCGCGTCGCCGCATTCTCGTCATCGGCCCACTCCTCGCCAACTCCGGTGTGTGTGCCAAGCTGATGGATCGTGACGCGGGACACGACGACAACCTTCGCCGAGATCGCCGTCTGCGTTTTGTCGCTGGACGACTTCCGTTCGAAGTTCTGGGCAACCTGCACGTCATAGTTCCTCGTCCATCCCCACTCGCCGAAGATGGCGTTCAGCCGGTCGGTGTACGCTCGCTGATCCGCATACGCGACCACCTGCCCGCGTTTCTGTGGACCTAGCTTGGTCTGTTGTGTCGATGTCGCCGTCACGCGCCATTTGATCTCACTCGGATCAAACGGCACTTCGAGCGCCATCTTGATATCCTTTCGGCGCTCCAATGAAAACTGCTGTTCACCGTGCGCATCTGCTGTAGTCTGCGCGGTCACCGCGGCAGGATTCCTCGCTTCCCGCTGCGCCGCACCATTCATGTACGTCATGTTCTTGCTCTCCTTGTCTTGAAATTGAAACTTCGACTCTCACCACCTCCGCCGTGTGACCACGGCGCGCTGCCGCACCCGGGCTTGCACCCGGACCGCTATCCTCTTCTCGTCTCCGATGCGCTACTCCCTCTGTGCATCGCGCAGATCGAGTCCACGAGATTCGAGCGCAATGGATTTCGCCACGCCACTCGCTCACACTCGCTGCAACCACGGGTCGTGGCGATTACCGCGCCAACGACATGATTCATCCAACCACTCCGTTTTGGCACGAGCGCCACACCAACTCCGCCGCTCACGTCCCGTTCCTGTGTCCACAGTTCCGGATAGCGTTCCGTTCGCAAGGCGCAGCGCGCATCGCACCACAATCGCCTCACCGCAACAACATCCCGCGCCCGCACCTCGTCGCCCACACTGCACTTCCGAACAACCACACCAGATCCAAACCTTGCGCTATCTCGCACACCGCACAACCCGCACTTCTCAGTCGGTGCGATGTCCCAGACATTCGGCGCTTCCCGTCATGACCTTCGCACGGTCGTCGTTCTCCTGGATGCACCCACCCTGCGCGTGTCACGCCTTCGCACCGACACATCACTTCGCGTTCGTCCGCCAACAATTCCCAAATCTCTGCACATCTTTGCACTCTCTCGTCCGCATTCGGCCGGCTCACCCGTCAACAACACCACACTCAACTTTCAATACGCCGCAGTCGAACCGCGGACAACTACCAACTCTTTCCGCGCACACCACTGCACTGCACACTCCACTTCCCTCACTCCTAGACCCCCACCACTCAACTTCTTCCTCTCTCCCTTCCTCGACCGCCACACCAGACCCCCCACGATCTTCCTGTTCTCGCGTTCATCGTCCGCGCACTTCGTCCCTCCTTCCCCCCATACACTTCCCATTCCGGCCTTCGGATCCCCTCTGGAACAACGCCTCCGGCTCTCCCTCCGGAAAACGTTCCTTACACTACCGGATGTCTGCTCGCAAGAGATTGATAAGGCTGATAGTTGCGGAGTCGGTGCGGCATCAATACGACACCATTCCGACACCAATACGACCGCAATGGGTTCGTCCCGCGAGTGTTGTTCAAAACGAATCGGCCAAAAAACATTGTCGACGCCGGCGCACATCAATGAGCACTGCGTGTTCGGGATCACTCGCGAATGCGTCGGCCCGCGCGATGTACATCGGCTGCGTCGCGTTGCGCAGCGCGTGCGTCAGGAAGGACTCCATGTGTAGATTGCACACCAGATAGATGACGGCATGGATTCGCGTTTCTCGATTTATGGCGGCGACGATTCGTCCGTACTCACGCGACGTCTTCGGCGTACGCTCATACTCTAGCGCCACCTTCGCAGTTCTGCCGCCGCACTGGAACGTCACGACGGCATCGTAGTCTTTCACGTACCCGTGCGTCGTGAAATCGTTGTCCGCCCGAATCTCCGTTTCAGATTGCCACGCGGTCACGACATTGGCGCGTCCCAATGACAGATAAAGCTCAAACAACTCGACGTCATGAAATACTTGGCCGCGCTTTCCGTTGCGCGTTCGGCGCGACACCGCTTCCACCAGCGTGCGCGACCGCGCGCGCAGATGTTCTTCCCCGTCCTCTCCGAGCGAGAGTACATGGCTATCCAATCCGCGCACCGCCTGACGAACAAGGTATCCGTGGTTACTCAAGATACGGGTTCGCCGATTAAAACTGTCCCATTGGTTCTTCCCCAATTCCGGCATCAAAGCACGGTACAGTTGCCTGGTCGTGAGATGTCCAGCCTGATGCACTTTCCGCAGAATCGGAACATCCGTGCCGCTTGAGATCGAGATCGTACCTGTAAGGAATCGCATTCTCACCACCGGTGTACATTCCATGGGTGTTCGAGCCGCGCCGGATGAAACACCGCCGTGCCCGCCGCCCCGCGCAAATAGGAAAACGGTTTTGTCAGCAGCATCACCTGCTGCCTTGAGCCCCATTCGGAAAACGAAATCAATCGCGTTAACTCGTCGCTCCAACTGCCCGGCCCGAGAGCGCCAAGCAACTGCTCCGAGACGGTCACCAGATGCCATTCCGCATTCTCCCGCCGGTTCGTAACTCGAAGCAAGTGAAGTGTACGAACGCCCTCGTATTCGCCGAGTTGCGTCGCGTTCCAATTCGAGCCACACAGCCTGTCTCCGGCAATTATCTGCTGGAGATCCGCCGGATGAAAGCGAATCTGGCCGAATATTTTCGCTCGGCTCCTGATTCTTCCATCGCCTTCGAGCCCGGTGGAATTGAAGACGTGTTGACGGCGGCTTTCTTGCCACAGACTTCCCAACGAAACAACCCGCACGATCATCCGCTATTCCTCCTGCCTTTTTGCAAACTCAGTTGAGCTTCGGCGCGCTCCAGCCGGGCGATCAGTTCCGAGTTGGGACTCTCTTGTGCCTGTGACATCTTGCTCTCAATCGTGCGCAGACGAGCCTCTTGCTTCGCCAACTTTTCATCACGGTCCTGGATTTGAGCGTTCAGCCGCTCAGTCTCGGCTCTCGCCGCCGCGAGATCATTCCGCAACTTCTCCAAATCAGAGCCGAGTCCGGAACTCGAGGTCCTTCCAATACCCGACAGCTGTTCTTCGATCACGCGGTTACAGGACTCCATGTGCCGGTTGTGCGCGGTGATTGCTTCCATAGCGCGCAGGTCGGCAAACCTCTTTGCGTTGAGCGCGTCCGTTAACTGCTCGGCCGCAATCCACTTTCCCTGCCGAAGCTTGTCCCACCACGCCCAGCACAGCACGAGCAGAATCAGAATGACCCCCATCTGCACGGCGCAAAACCGGAAGAAGGGATTCCTCACGGAGTTGTCAATGAGAACCGCGATGCGGCGATCGATCTCGTCGCCCCAATGAATCTTCCGCGGGTTGAGCGCTTTGAAGTAGAACTCGAAGATCGTCTCGCGCGGCCGCACACCGCCAACCGGTAGCGGCCGGTAGGGTTGTGCCGGATTCACCGTAACTCCGGTGGAATTCGTGCGCGGCGGCGCGGCCATTTTCCGTTGCGCCGGTGTCTCCGGCGCCGGCGCGCGCTGTGGGTCCTGCGCGAACAACGGTGCAACCGCCAAACCAATCGCGAGCGCCACTTGCTTCATGCGTCGTGCCAACATGTCTCCTCCTAGCGCCGCGGAATCACGATCGTGGCCGCGAGCTTCTGATCCTTGAAACGCAGGTGAGCGCCGCGCTCGTCGGCGCGGGAGCCAAGCAACTTCGGAAAGAGCGGCAAGTCGAGGCACGGTACGGGCACCTCGACCGGCGGCCGCACATGCAAACGGCCATGCAGCGTTCCTTGCACCGGATCCGTCATGAGGATCTCCATCTTTCCCTTGCCGAGATTCTTGATGTGATGGTCGAGCGCTCGATACTCCAACTGGGGGTAGCGCAAAGATTCATACAAAAAAGGACACGGTGTGTGGAAGTAATTGAGCGGCAACCACTTAACTCAACGAGGCGAAGAGGTACGGATTCCCGCCGCCGCACCTCTCCCTGCAATAGAATGAATGGGTTACAGGATATGACTTCGCTGCATTCTGGCCCCAGTTGTCACTATGTCCGAAATTTCACGAATCTTTGCGCTATACCTACCAAAGGCAAGGGCCGAAATATCGGTATTCGGCTTGAAGAATACCCGATACTTCTCTTTGGTCTTGAGGTCGCAAACCCAGAGGCTTCCATCGACGCGTGCCACGGCCAGCAATTCTCCCTCTGGGGTGAAGGCAATGCGCCGGACACCTACCCCAGGATCGAGGACAGTCTCCGATGTCCTGTCATCCATGCGCGTTAGTCGCACTGTACCGTCGCCTGCGACGGCCGCAAGAAATCGTCCGTTTTGATTAAATGCCACCCCAAGCATCGGACCCTTGAACTTGTAGGTATCACCAGGGACCTCGATACTGTCTTTGCTTTGGAAGACCCGCACCAGGCCGCCACTACCGGTCGCCAGGAGCCGGCCATCCGGGCTGAAGGTGACGACGTCCACCCAGCCGTCATGCTTGATGTTTGGCTTTTCAATCCCCTCTTTAGAGAAGATCCTTAAAGCGTCCTTGGCTCCCAGCGCCACAAGGCTGTTGTCCGGGCTGACGTCGAACGACGTTATCGGCCCGTAGTTCCCCAGCGGTACCGCCGCGCCCGCCCACGGCAGCCTCTGCAGGGCGTTCCAAGCATCCGCGTTCCGCGAGAGGGCCCAGCCTTGGACCGCGAGCGCCGGAACATCGGCGGCGGTTTCCCGGGTGACCGGCTGTTCGAGGAGTTGCAGTGCCCTCGCTCCCAAAGCCTGGCCGGTTCGGGCTTGAGCCTCCTTCCGCTGTTTGTAAGCGTTATAGGTCGCAATACAGATTGAAACGGCAAGAACGAAAAGGACAGCGGCAAAGCCTTGGAACCATTGCAGGCGGACTCGTTCCACGCGTCTTCGGCCCAACTGGTCCTTGACTGCCTTGACGATGGACGGAGCCGGTGCGCGCTGGAGGTCGCCCTTCTCCGCCATCTCGCGCAAGAACGCCGCGAGTTCCGCTGCGATCGGGTGGTCCGGATTGCTGGCGACCGTAGCGGCGAAGTCGATGACTAGCACCTTCGGATCGTCGTGGTGATTGATTCGATAGAACTCGATCTCCGTTTGTACCCAATCTGGGCAGCGGGTTTCCAGAAGGCCAGGGGATGCGACCACGACGAGCATGGTCGATTTGGCAACATGGCGCTGTGTTATTGCAGGTAAGTAATCGCCTGGTTTGTAGACGTTCTTGTCTATGAAACAGCGGACTTTGCCTTCGGTGAGCTGATCGTGAAGCGCCTGGGCATACTCCGCACCGTCGATGCGGCGATGTGCCACGAACACGTCATAGCCCCACAGGGCATCGATTCGTTTGACGATCGCCCGCGAGAGTCGTACCATCGGAAGCCCCCCCACTATTCGACTTCTCTGAGTGCTGATGCAGACTATTCTATCGTACGCGCGCCGCCGCCATTGTCAGACCACCAGGGCCTGATCATGAAGTTACTTGCGGTGGGATCACTGTTGCGAAATCCCCTTCGCACCAGGAACGGACCGAGGTCAACCTTCGGATCACTCCCATATCGGGCAATCCGGAAAGTGCTCCGACGAGGACTTGGCGAACGCCCTGCCGGAGCCTAGTCTCAGACCTCCTGATGTCGCCGCGCAAATCCCAGCCCGACTTTCGCAGTTGGGAGCTACGGAAGCTGCTAACTGCTTTTGATTGAGCAGTGGCATCGGCTAGGTCTTCACCACAAATCAGAACTAGCCGACCCGGAAACGGTGGTTTGCGCATCGGATGCGAGCGACGTGATGCGCGGGGGAGGCTGAGCGGGGAGTTCGAGACGAAGCTTTTGCAGGAGGAGCAACGTGTCCTTCTCCGGTTGCGTGTAGCGGGGCAAAATCAGCCAGCGTTCATCGACGGTCGACACCCAGACGTCGATCATTTGAATAGCCGAGAGTTTGTCCAACACGGCGGCGGGTGTTAGACCCGGTGCGTGAAGCCGTAGCCGATTCTTCAGTGTGACTTGCAGGCAGTAGGCCAGGAACGCCACCAGAATGTGGGCGTCCACGCGATGTTCCAACCGGTGGTAAACCGGGCGGATCCCTAGTTCGCTTTTCAAGGAACGGAACACCGATTCAATCTGCGTCAATTGAACGTAGCGCGTCCACAGGACGGCTGGATCTTCACCGTCGGCATTGGACCGCAGCAGGTAGTGGCCATCGCGCAGTTCGGCCTCTTTCAGCTTACTTTTGTCCACGCTGAAGCGAAACGATTCGCGAGTCACCGGTTGCCGCGCCTCCGGCAACTGAATCCGTACAAAGCCGAAGGCCCGGCCAGCTTCGCTCTTTGCCGCGCCGATGCGCAGCAGCAACTGACGGCCACCGCGACCTTTACTGACGCTCCTAAATTCCCTTGATTCACTCCGCTGTTCTTAATTCGTTGTTTCTACTAAACAATCGGTGCATAGAATTTTATGCGCGCCGATGGTGGACCCGTGGTCAGCAGCGAAGAGGGTCGGCGATGACGGGCGAGAACCCATCGGCACCACCAGCGACGGCTCGCAACCTCATCATCAATCGTTGAAAAAGACCCTTCTCCTCGTAGTGATCGCTGTAGTGGACGCTCAGCCGCCCGGCGTGTCGGCTGATTTTGGCGGCCAGATACGGGAATCGCAGTCGTGAGGTGGCCAGCGTGGTGTGCCGCAACGTTTCGGCGCTTTCGCTACCCTCTCGATTAAACAACAGCAGCCAACAATTCAGGTTGTAAGCCAGCATGGCGATCTGGAAATGGACGGCGTTCATCGCCCAGGGGTTCGACGCATGTGACGTCAACCCCGCATCATTGTTGGCTTCTTTGATCAAGTTCTCGGCTCCGCCCCGCTGTTTGTAGAACCACACCAACGCCTCCAGCGGTGCATCCATATTCGTCCCGAAGACCCGGTAGATATAGTTGGCCGTCTCGAACAATTGGTACTGCTCCGGTTGGCCGGCGGCTGGCGCTTCCGGTTTCTTCTCATAGCGCAACGCCAGGAACCGGTACGCCTTGCCCCATCCCTCGGGTTGATAGGAGAACTCGCGCTGTTGGTCGGCATCAGTGTCCGGCGACGGCTTCCATTCCTCCGTCTGCAATCGATGCACCAACCGCGAGGTTTTTCGCGCCACCAGGATAAACTGGCACCCCAGTTTCTCGTAGGCCTCCACGGCTTCCCAACAATAGAATCCCGAATCGGCGCGGACCCTCACGATCTTCACCGTTGCCGGCAGCGCGGCCACGGCGTTCTGCAAATGACGCGCAATCTGGGCTCCGCTCGGCCGGTCCCCGTTGCGTAACTCTCCCATCACATACTCTTTGGTTTCGGCCACGAAGGTCAGTATCGGCTGGAAACTCTTCTTTCCCTTATTCTTCGGGTTGTAGCCCTTGCGCGCCCCCATCTGATTGCCGAACACGGTATGCACGGTTGTATCCGTGTCCAGCGTCGCTTCCCGTAGTTGCACGTTCGCCGCTTCCCACACCCGTTGCCGCATCGACGTCTGCACCTTGAGCAGCTGGCCGGCTACGGTCAGATGCAGAGATTTCAAGAATCGCCAGAACGTGGATTGTGGCGGCAGGCGCAGTACGCCCAGGATGGCGGTCAGCATCGACTCCCGTTGGAGGAATTGCAAATGATACAGGCGCGAGAAGCCTATGTAATTGGCCAGCACCATCGTTTGGATGAATTGCGGCATGGTCATGGCCTTGGTTCGCCCCTTCACCGTCAAGACCTCCTCGACCAATTGCAGGAAGCCGAGTTTCTCCCGCATCGTGGCTACCGGAAGCAATCCGCCGTAGGCTGTCAGATTGCCCAACTTGGCCGGATCCCCGTATTGCCGATGGCTTCCATCCGCTTCAACCATGGCAATCACGTCCCTGACCTTCATGGTCTCCTTGCAGATCCAGAATCGCACTACCTGGAAGCCCCTGAGTCTCCTCGCGTTCAGCATCGGCGTCATGAACTTATACGTTCCCAACTTTTTAAAATTTATATTTCGCTCAAAATCAACAACTTGCAAAATCGAAACCCCAAAGTACTAGGTTCGCGTGTGCTAGTGTGAAACCGGCTCGGGAAAACCCGCGTCGCCAGGCCTCCGCTAAATCGGAGGCCTTTCCATTTCTAACTTCCGAAAAGGATCAGCCATGAACACCGAACAGAACGCCAACAACAACAGCCCCCACCGGGCCGTGCTCTCAAACGAGGATCCCGCCGAGTATGTCCAGATTCTCAACCAGCTCCGCGCCGTCTACCTTCCCCTCAACAGCCTGGCCGCGTCTGTCGTTCGCGACATCGCCGCCACCCGCTGGCAGATACTCCGCTTTGAGTCGCTCCTCGCTAATCAATGGGAACTATCGCTTTCCCCCCAAGCCCCTCCCGCCGCCCTCGCCGCCATCCATCGTTTCAATCGTCAAATCGACCAGCTAAACCTCCGCATCGCCCGCCTCGAACGCCGGGTCAACTTCATTCACACCCATTTCCCCAATGAATCCCCGCTCCCCGTTGAAGACACACCCGTAGACGACCAAAATAACCCAAAAATCGAAAAAAACATTTTCGTCAACGATACCTGCCCCGAAACTATTGCCCACTTTCGACGGTACTACCCGAAAAGCCCAATCATCATCACGCCGTCCGGCGGCGTCCCGAATGTTCCTCCCACCTAGTTACGTTAGAACTGCAAGTTCAAACCGAGCTTGAGAAAACGGGGCAGGTTCCCCTGGACCGGATTGAGACGGCCGAACGCGCCATTTGTGACGTCGACGGAGGCGATGCCGGTGAACCAGGGATGGTTCATCGCATTGACGCCTTCAAAACGGAACTGCGCCTTCAAGCGTTCGTGAATGGGAAACATCTTGGAGATCGACGCATCCCAGTTCTGGTAGCCGGGAATGCGGACATCGGAGAAGCGCAGGGGGAAGTTACGGAGCGTAAACGGCTCCTGCGCGGAGACCACCCGGCTGGTGGCAGGGTTGATCCACAGATCGGTATTGAAGTATTTCGCAATGGAGGGGTTCTCGAGCGCGGCGCTGCCGGGAGTTACCTGGGCGGCGTTCGGATAGGCGATATTCGAACCGGTCATGTACGTCATGTTGACGTTCATCTCCCAGCCGCCGATGAAGAAATCGGCAACCTTATTGATGTTCGAAGCGACTGGTTTCCCGCGGCCGATGGGGAGTTGCCAAACGGCGGCGAGGTTAAACTTGCGGGGAATGTCGATCTGATCGGCGGACTGCTTGACGAGAACGGAGTTGCCCGGCGTGGCGACGTTGAAATCCTGGATGTTCAGGAAGCTGACCTGTTCGAGGGTCTTCGCACCGGTGAAACTGGCGAGGAAGGTGAGCCCGGCGGAGAAGCGCTTGGAGGCTTTCAATTGGAAGCTGTCGTAGCGTTGTTTGCCGATGGGCAGATTGTTAATCGTCAACGGCGTGTACTGCGGGAAGGTGAATAGCAGGGTTTGGCGGGTGATGGTCGCGCCATTGAGGGCGGCGTTGTTGGGGATCAAGCCGCGCATGGGGTTGGGGACCTGGGCGTTATAGTAGGCGTTGTCGATGGCGCCGGTGGCGGTACGGCGGCCGAGTTCGGCGGCCGGAATGAAGTTCGCGTTGGAGTTGACGGGCAGTTTGTTGAGCAGATTGCCGACGTAGGCGGCTTCGACGAGCACGCCTCCGCGGAGTTCGCGCTGGATGTCGAAGGAGTATTGATGCGAGTAGGGGAGCGGCCGGTTCTGCCAGTTGACGGCGAGGCCTTGACCGAGAAAACTGGCGGCGCCTTCGGCGTTGCCAACGGCGTTTAACAGACGGCCTCCAGCCTGATTGGTGAAGGCATTGGCGAGAGTGACGGCGGGCGTCAGGTCGTTAACGGTAACGATGGCGTTGGTGCGCTGGCTGTAGCCCTGGTTGGATCCCGTGGCGCTTTGGCCCATATAGAAGAGTCCATAGCCGCCGCGGATAACCCATTTTTCTCCGAGCCGATAGGCCGCGCCGAAGCGGGGCGCGAAGTTGTTGCGATCCGGCTGGAAGGAACCGCGAGGCGCGCCGGCGGTGTTGGCGAAGCGCACGGCGCCTTTCAGGTTGAGGCCCGCGGCCTGGGCGGCGATGGGGCTGGCGGCGTTGAAATCGAGCGACTGGACCATGCGGTCGAAGCGTTCATAGGACGGAGTTTCGTAATCCCATCGGAGGCCGAGGTTCAAAGTGAGGCGGTTGGTGATTTTGAAATCGTCCTGGAAAAACCCGGCGTAGAAGAAGTTGGAGAAAGCCGGATCGATGTTCCGATCGGCGAAGCCGGAGGACGGGTAGCCGAGGAGGAAGGTGGCGAGTTCGTTGCCGGCGGTAGATTCGGCCAGGTTCGAAACGCGTTGCGTCCAGTTTTTGCCGAAGGTATAGCTGCCCGAAGCCAAGCCGGGATTCGCGGTGTTGTTGTTGTAGCGGCGCGCCTCAACGCCGAATTTAAGGAAATGACGGCCAATCACTTTGTTGAGATTCGGCTGAATGGTGTAGGTATCGAAGGCGCCGGAGTTCTGAAGCGTTCCCGTACCCATGGCCTGATAGGCGCCGCTGAAGTCGAAGCGCGGGAAGGCGAATTTGGTGAATTGATTGACTAGAGCGGGATCGAATCCGAGTTGCTTGGGGTCGAAGCCCGTGCCGTAGGAGTTGCCGGACGACTCCTCCCAGCGGTTAAGACCCATGCGGAGATCGAAGGTTGTGGTGGGATTGAGGGTGGAAGTCCAGTTGAAACCGATGGTGCGGCCGTTGCGGATGAGCGGCGCATTGCCGGTGGGTTCGGCGGGGTTGGCGTCGTTGACATTTTTGACGAAGACGAGGCCGCGGTATTCGCTGAACGGGTTTTGGCCGTAACGGAAGTTGGTATTGTTTTTGGCGTTGACCTGGTAATCCAGGCGGCCGCCCCATTGGTACATGTCGGCGACCCAGCGGGAGGGGAAGGGATAGTTGAGGACCTTGGCGGGGCCGTTGCCTTCGGAAGTGGGGCCGGGGTAAAACTTCAATGCGGCGGTCGCGATGGGGCTGATGCGGTTGGGGGGAATGACGTTGCCCGCGAAGGGCTGGCGGGTGCCATCGGCGAGGGTGGTCAACGGATCGTAGATGGAAACGAGCGCGTTTTGCGCGTTGCGCAGGGTGGAGAAATCACCTGTGCGCCATTCGTTGGTGGGGACGGTGACGGTGCCAGGATCGGCCGAGCGCTGGCGCATGGATTCGTTGGAAATGGTCCAAAAGAGTTTGTTGCGGCCGTCGAGGAGCTTCGGGATGAAGACGGGACCGGAGAGGAAGAAGCCATAGGCATTAATATTGTTCGGGGACTTCTTGATTCCGCCGGCGTTCAGTTCGAACTGATTCGCGTTGAGTTTATCGTTCTGGAAATACTCGAAGAGATTGCCATGGAGTTGGTTGGTTCCGGACTTGGTGACCATGGTGACGATGCCCCCGCCGGTGCGGCCGTATTGGGCATCGTAAGTATTGGTGAGCACCTTGAATTCCTGGACGGATTCCATGGTCGGGACGTGAATGACGGTGCGGCTGGAGCGGACGTTGCTCATGCCGTCGAGCAGGACTTCGTTTTCGCCGGAGCGGCCGCCGTTGACGGAGAAGCCGGTGGTTCCGGCGATGTCGAAGGAACGCAAGTAGCGCCAGCCGCCGGCCTTGAAGACGCCGGGCGCGGCCCAGGCGATTTGGAAAGGATTCCGGCCTTGGGTGGGAAGGTTGGCGATGAGCTGATTGTTGATCGCGGTATCGCGGTTCGCGGTTTCGGTTTGGAGTTGGGATACGGCGGCGTTGACGGTGACGGAATCGGAAACGGCGCCGACTTGGAGTTGGATATCGAGGCGGGCTTTGTCAAGGGATTGGAGTACGACGTTTTCGCGGACGACCCGGCGGAAACCATCCTTTTCCACGGCAATGGTGTATGCGGCAGGTTCGAGCAAAGGGGTGCTGAAGAGGCCGCTTTCGTTGGACGTACTGACAATGCGGGTATTCTTGGCGATATTGGTGACAGTGATTTGGGCCGCGGGAATGGGCGCGCCGGATGGATCCGAAATGATGCCGGAGAGGCTGGCGCGGACTTCCTGCGCGGAGAGGGTTGCGGCGGCGGCAAAGCACGCGAACACCGTCAATAAAAGGAATTTTCGGTACATGGAAGCTCCAAAGCGATATTTTCCCCAGAGGTGAAAATCGGTTGAGAAAAGGATATCGCACTTTTTGACAATCCGAGTGGGCCGGCTGCCGCCAGTACCTTAGAATCAGTATTCTCTCGACCGTCGGAGGCCTGCGTTTGAGTACCTAGTTCCCATAGCGCCGACTATGGTCTTCGCCCTATCTTTAGGTATGCAAATCAAGAGGGGCAAGGCACCATGGGTCATTCTTTGGTTATGATCTTCGATGCCATGGGGCGTTTTCTTCACCAGTCAATGGATCCGGCGCCGGAGCGAATGTTCCATTTAATGTCCGGATTGGCGCTGGCGGCGGTGGGGCTGCGGCTGCGGCGGAGTTTAGAGTAGTACGCCGCGTAAAACCTATTAGTTCCCCGCCGCAATCCCCTTATGAATGTCCTGCAAAGTCCATACGCGGATCGGATCCCGCCGCCGGCTAGCCGCCGCCTGCACCGCCGCCCGCGCCGCGCTCATCGTCGTAATGCAAGGCACGCGGTACTGAATCGCCGCCCGCCGTATTGCCTTCTCATCGCTGAAACTATGCACGCCATTCGTGGTGTAAATCGCCAGTTTCAACTTCCCGCCCTTCAACAAATCCACCGCGTTCGGCCGCCCTTCGTTCACCTTGAAAACGGTTAAACATTCCATACCCGCCGCCTTTAATACACTCGCCGTCCCCCGCGTCGCAGCCAGTTTATAGCCCAACTCGAAAAACCCCTTCGCCACTTCCACCGCTTCCGATTTATGCCGCTCACTTACGCTGATAAACACTGTCCCCTCCGCTGGCAGTGGCGATCCCGCGCCCAATTGCGCCTTTGCAAAGGCCTCCCCGAAGTTCTCGCCAACACCCATTACTTCACCTGTCGAACGCATCTCCGGGCCCAATACGGGATCTACTCCATGTAACTTGTTGAACGGAAATACCGGCGACTTCACGAAGAACTGCGGCACATCCAACACGCCGCTTGTCTTCCCCTGCATCATGTGCGCAAATTCAGGCAGCTTCCTGCCTAACATCAATCCCACCGCTATCTTCGGCAACGGCACGCCGGTAGCTTTCGCCACAAACGGAACGGTTCGCGATGCCCGCGGATTCACTTCAATAACAAATACTTTGCCTTCTTTGATCGCGAACTGCACGTTCATCAGGCCGATGACATTTAGAGCCCTGGCCATCTTCACGGAATACTCTTGAATCGTCTGTAATTCACGATTGCCCAACCCAAACGGCGGCAGCACGCAGGAGCTATCTCCGGAGTGAATCCCGGCCTCCTCAATATGCTCCATGATGCCCGCAATCAAGACGTTCTCCCCATCGCTCAAACAGTCCACATCCACTTCCACCGCGTCTTCCAGGAACCGGTCCACCAGCACCGGCCGGTCCTGCGAAAACACCACCGCTTCCCGCATGTATTTCCGTACCGTATCTTCGTCGTAGGCGATGGTCATCGCCCGCCCGCCGAGCACATAGCTCGGCCGGACGAGCACCGGATACCCCAGCCGCCCGGCCACCTCGCACGCCTCTTCAACGCTCGTCGCGGCGCCATTCGGCGGACAAGGAATCTGAAGCTCATCCAGCAGTTTTCCAAATAGCTTCCGGTCCTCCGCCAGGTCGATGTTCTTCGGATCCGTGCCGATAATCGGGACTCCCGCCCGCTGCAATGGCAACGCCAGATTCAGCGGCGTCTGCCCGCCAAATTGGACAATTACTCCGTCCGGCTTCTCCGTGTCGCAAATATTCAGCACGTCTTCCAGCGTCAACGGCTCAAAGTACAAGCGATCCGATGTATCGTAATCCGTCGAAACAGTCTCCGGATTGCAGTTGACCATGATCGATTCCCGATCAAACTCCTGCAGCGCAAAACTGGCGTGGCAGCAGCAATAGTCAAACTCAATTCCCTGCCCGATCCGGTTCGGCCCCGCCCCCAGAATCATGACTTTTTTGCGATCCGTCGGCGCCGCTTCGCACTCCGACTCGTAGCTCGAATACAAGTAAGGGGTGAAGCTCTCAAACTCCGCCGCGCACGTATCCACCCGGTTGAAAACTGCGGTCACGCCCTGCGCCTTCCGCTTTTCGCGTACCGTCAGCGGGTCCACCTTCCACCACTTGCCCATCTGCGAATCCGAAACACCATTTCGCTTCGCATCCCGCATCGCGGCCGCGCTAATCGTTTCCAGCGTCTCCGTCTGCAAGGCCGCGTTCAACGCAATCCCTTCCTGCAACTGCAACAGGAACCACGGATCGATATTCGTCAGTTCAAAGACCTGGTCGACGGTCCAACCGCGCTCAAACGCGAAGAGAATGTAATTCAGCCGATCCGGCGTCGGTGTTATCAGTTTCGACGGAATTTGCGACTCTTCAAAAACGTCTTCCTTCGCCGCCGATTTCCCGGTCTCCAAACTCCGTATGGCCTTGGCCAGCGACTGCTTGAACGTCCGCCCGATCGCCATCACTTCGCCAACGGATTTCATCTGTGTCCCCAGGGTTGTATCCGCTCCCGGGAACTTCTCAAACTGCCACCGCGGTATCTTCGTTACCACGTAGTCGATCGTGGGTTCAAAACACGCCGGCGTCAGCCGCGTAATGTCGTTCTTGATCTCATCCAGCCGGTAGCCCACCGCCAGTTTCGCCGCGATTTTCGCAATGGGAAAACCCGTCGCCTTGGATGCCAACGCCGATGACCGCGACACGCGCGGATTCATCTCCACCACCACCATCCGCCCATCCTTCGGATTGATCGCAAACTGCACGTTCGATCCGCCGGTGTCCACGCCAATTTCCCGCAAACATGCCAGCGACGCATCCCGCATCATCTGGTATTCCTTATCGGAAAGCGTCTGCGCGGGCGCCACCGTAATCGAATCCCCGGTATGTACCCCCATGGGGTCGAAATTCTCAATCGAGCAGACGATGATGGCGTTATCGGCCAGGTCGCGCATCACCTCCATCTCGTACTCTTTCCAACCCAGGACCGATTCTTCAATCAGCACTTCGCCCACCGGAGAAAGGTCCAGCCCCCGCGTCAGAATCTCTTCCAGATCCTCAGAATTGTAAGCAATCCCGCCCCCGCTGCCGCCCATCGTAAAGCTCGGCCGCAGGATCAGCGGGTAACCCACGCGTTCCGCGAAAGCGGTCGCGCCCTTCAAATCGGTAACCAGTTGCGAAGTCGGCGTCGTCAGCCCGATCTTGCGCATGGCGTCTTTGAACAACAGCCGGTCCTCGGCCTTCTTGATGCTGTCTATCTTGGCGCCGATCAACTCCACGCCATACTCGTCCAACACGCCCGCCTCAGCTAGCGCCACCGATAGGTTCAAACCCGTCTGCCCGCCAACAGTGGAAAGAAGCGCGTCCGGCCGCTCTTTCCTGATGATCTCGGTCAGGTAGGGAACGCTCAACGGCTCCACGTAAGTCCGGTCCGCAATTTCCGGGTCCGTCATAATCGTCGCGGGATTCGAATTCACCAATATGACTTCGTAGCCGTCGGCCCTCAGCGCCTTGCATGCCTGCGTACCTGAGTAATCGAACTCGCACGCCTGCCCGATAATAATCGGGCCCGATCCGATAATCAGGATCCGGTGGATGTCATTGCGGCGTGGCATGAATTACTTTTTGTGCTCCTGCATCAAGCGGATAAAATCGTCAAACAAGTACAGCGAATCGTGCGGTCCTGGAGCCGCTTCCGGGTGATACTGCACACAGAACACGGGTTCCGATCTGTGCCGCAATCCCTCCACGGTCCCATCGTTCAAATTCACATGAGTGACTTCGGCGATGTTATCCGGAAGCGATTCCGGATCCACCGCGAACCCATGGTTTTGCGCGGTAATTTCGACCTTATTCGTCTGCCTGTTCAACACCGGATGGTTCCCGCCCCGGTGACCGAATTTCAATTTGTAAGTCTTCCCGCCCATCGCCAGGCCCAGAATCTGATGTCCGAGGCAGATGCCGAAAACAGGCTTCTTTCCGAACAACTTTCGCACCTCGGCGGCCTGCGCCGCCAATGGCTCCGGATCTCCCGGGCCGTTCGACAAAAACACGCCGTCCGGTTTTAATTCCAGGACGTCTTCAGCGGAAGTCCCCGCGGGCACCACGGTCACGCGGCAACCGCTGGTCACCAGCCGCCGCAAAATATTCCGCTTGATACCGAAGTCGAAAGCCGCCACATGGTACGCCAACTCCCCGCCGCCCTTTATCCGCTCGCTCGGCGAACAAGGACCGACGGGCTGCGTCCAAGGATACGAATTCGCCGTCGAAACCCGGGTCGCCAGATCAAGTCCAGTCATCGACGGAATGCTCCGGGCTTTCTCAATCAGCGCCCGCGCATCGGCGGATATCGACGACAGCACCCCGCGCATTACGCCCCGCGTCCGCAGGTGCCGGACCAATTTCCGCGTATCAATGGAATCGATAATCGGAATATTGTGCGCCTTTAAGAACGCGTCCGCCGCCTGATCGCTCCGCCAACTGGAAACCATCGGCGAAAATTCGCGCACCGCCAAGCCTTCAATATAGGGCCGGGCTGATTCCATATCCTCCGCGGTCGAGCCATAGTTGCCAATTTGCGGATAGGTTAGAACGACAATCTGCCCGGAATACGAGGGATCGCTGAAAATTTCCTGGTAGCCGGTTAGGGAAGTATTGAAAACAACTTCGCCGGATCGCTCGGTGAGCGCACCAAAAGCCCGGCCCTCGAAGACTGTTCCGTCTTCCAAGGCAAGGATTGCTGGGTTCAATGTGGGGATTCCTCCGAACCGTGGGACTCCCTCTATTGAACCAAACCCCCGGCCTCCGGGGCAACCCTGAAAGACGGTTCCACCGCCGGATTTTCCAAATAGCCGGAAGATGGGATTATTATTCTTGACAAACACTCCAACGTCTGCAATAAATTAAAACGCTGGGCCTTGATGTAAGCAAAGTTTCGCCCCAAAAGCCGTGCGTTTTCAGGGGAATAATGCAAGTCAGGCAGTAGGAGTACTCATGGCAATACTAGATCGTATCGTTTCCGCTCGGGTCTTTTCCCTTGCATTTTCTGTAATGGCAGTAACAGTACCGGCCCACGCTGGTCGGGTTGTGGCCAATAATGACGAATGGGCCACCAGCGACACTGGTTACACCAGCGCCGGATTCGCAAGCACGAACAATTTCGTTACAAACCTTGCCACATTTCTAGCCGGTGCCGGCGGCAATATTTTGGTTTATTCCGACGTCTTCGCGCTCAATCAGAGCTTCTTTAAAGCGAGCCTTGCCGCCGCCGGGTTTAATGTCACCTACGGTAAAGCCTCCTCTGATCTAACGGGTTACGACGCGGTCTTTTTGTCTGAAACGTTACCTGGAAGCGTCTCCGGCCTCACCACGTTTGTCAACGGTGGAGGCGGAGTGTACATTGGGGCCGGTACAGGCTTTCCTGGGCCGGCGGGAGAAGCTGCCCGTTGGAACCCCTTCCTTGCTTCATTTGGACTTCAATTAGACTCCGTTTATAACATCTGCTGCGGCAACGACCCCGCCGACAACACGAACCACGCACTGCTGAATGGAGTGACACAACTCTACTATCGAGACGGCAACACGGTGTCGGCCGCCGCTGGGAATCCATACGCTTCCGTGATTGAGTATAGTTCCAACGGCGTGGGTCTGATCGGTGTGTACGACTCGGCGCTGCCGGAGCCGTCGACTTACTTTCTGGTGGGCGCCGGCCTTTTTGCCGCGTATTTGAAGCGGCGGTCCGCGCCGCGCTAAACAACCACCGCCTATAGGCGGTGGTTGTTTAGCGCGGCGCGGACCGCCGCTT
>ENA-ORBV01006922-ORBV01006922.1-microbial-mat-metagenome-genome-assembly--contig:-NODE-6922-length-19728-cov-4.053331_pt1 | contig 19728 bp, 20 predicted proteins | sample MGYA00237777_ERZ505514 | MGnify/ENA primary metagenome ERZ505514 (study PRJEB26160, sample SAMN06269048) | microbial mat metagenome | isolation source: Oligotrophic lake microbial mat | place... | reverse complement strand
CGTTGGCTACGTGTCGCTGCGATAATGCATCGTCCACTCGGCAAACTGACGGACGAAGAGTTGCTCCTGCTCCGCGCCAGCCTTCGTGCCGAGATGCGCAAGCGAGGGATTGCCGATTCGGTGGGAGCGGTCGGGGAACAGTTGGCCATCGAACACTTTCGCAAGACTCCCGGCCTGCCCAAGCTGCAACTAGCTCCGCGCGGCACGAAGAACGTGGACGCCCTTTCCCGCAATGGCGACCGCTTCTCCATCAAGACCGTCTGCGAAGGCTCGAAGACGGGAACGGTCTACCCGGAAGCCGATGACATCGACAAACAACTCTTCGAGCACATCCTCATCGTGAAGCTGGCCGAGGATTGGTCACTCCGGGCGATTCATCAACTGTCGTGGGCTGATTTCGTGAAAGTCCGTTCGTGGGATAAGCGGATGAATGCATGGTATGTCGCGATTTCGGGTCGCACGCTTGGCGTGGCCCAATTGATCTTTTCGGCACAAAAGCCGGATGCCTGACGTTGTCCGAAACCAAGATTTTGAGTGGCAAAGATGGCGAGGACGCGCAGCATTATCAGGAGAAACAAGTCCGCAACGCCATCCGCTCAACCACCCGATGAAGACCGAAGACCGCTATTTGAAGTTTGTCCGCTGGAGTGAGGAGGATGCCACCTATGTGGGATTCTGCCCGGACCTGTTTCCGTGGGGTGGCGTCTGTCATGCCGCGGAGGAAGAGCAGGCCTATCGTCAGTTGGGAGAATTGGTGCGGGAAGAGATTGCGCAGTTGCAAGCCGAGGGAAGGGAGTTGCCCCCGGTGACGACGCGGCCGATGCGCGAGGCCGCGGGCGTATAGCGGCGATACCGCTGAATGCCTGACGTCTTCACTCCTGCCAAACGCAGCGCGGTAATGTCCGCGATCCGGGCGAAGGGGAACAAGGCGACGGAACTGCGGATGATCGCGCTCTTTCGCGCGCACGGAATTACGGGCTGGCGGCGCGGGGTGGCGCTGCTGGGCAAACCGGATTTCGTTTTCCGCCGGGAGCGCGTGGCGCTGTTTGTCGACGGCTGCTTCTGGCACGGCTGCCCGAAGCCGAAGCATGCGCCTTTACCCAAGACGCGGGCAGAATGGTGGGCGGCGAAGCTGGCCCGAAACAAGGCGCGGGACAAGGCGGTGACGCGGGCCTTGCGCAAGGCCGACTGGACGGTGTTGCGGGTGTGGGAGTGTGACCTTTCTCCCCAACGCCAGCCAAGGACGGCCCGGCGCGTGGCCCGGGTGCTGGGGCGCGGCTAACGGGCTTACTTTCCTTTCCGCGCTTTCTTTTCCTTTTTGTTCGCGGCTTTTTCTTCGCCTCCTCCGACTCCGCCGATGTCCCGGGCATTGGTCGCGGGCAGGGATTTCGCGAGCTCCGCCTTTTGGGCCGCGGACTGCGGATCGCTGGCGAGGTTGGTCCATTCGTTGGGATCGGTCTGCTCGTTGTAGAGCTCCTCGCCGCCGTCGGCGTAGCGGATGTAGCGCCAGCCTTCGCTGCGGACGGCGTGGTTGCTGAATTGATAGGTGGTCAGCGCGGGTTTGTTCCACTCGGCTTTCGGATCGGCGAGCAAGGGCTTGATGCTGGGCCCTTCCACATGGCTCGGGGTGGCGATGCCGCAGAGGTCGGTGAGGGTCGGAAAGATGCTCATGAAATCGACGGTGCGTGCGCTCACGCCGCCGGGCTTCGTGAGGCCGGGGACGACCCAGATGAGCGGGGAACGCGTGCTTTCCTCCCAGAGCGCGAATTTCCGCCAGTGGTGTTTCTCGCCGAGGTGCCAGCCGTGGTCGCTCCAAAGGACGATGAGGGTGTTGGCCTTGTCGGGCGCCTTGTCATAGGCGTCGAGCACGCGGCCGATATTCATGTCGGTGTAAGCGATGGCGGCGAGGTAGCCCTGGATCGCTTCTTTCCACCGGCCGGCGGTGAGGATGTTTTTGTGATCGCTCTCGGGCCGGGCCATCTTGACGCCGGCGGGCGGTAGATCCTTGAGATCGTCCTCGAGATACGGCGGGAGCTGGATGCTCTCGACGGGGAATAGGTCGTAGTATTTCTGCGGGACGTTCCAGGGCATGTGCGGCTTGTGCAGGCCGCAGGCGAGGAAGAAGGGTTGGTCGTGTTTCTTGGCCAGCTCCGCGATGGCGTAGTCGGCGATCTTGTAATCGGGCAGCTCGGAATCCGCGCAGTCGAGCGGGGCGAATTTGATGCCGCCGACGCCGTCGTCCTGGGCGTTTTTGGCGAGCTTCTTCTCGGCTTTGCCGCCGCCTTCATTGTCGAGGTAGTCGTCCCAGTCGCCGCGGCGCTTGTAGGCTTCGTGGTAGATCTTCCCCGAGCCACAGACGAAGTAGCCCGCAGTGCGGAAGGCGTGGGTGAGGGTCTTTTCCTCGGGGATGACCACGCGCCAGTCGTTGTTGTTATTGTAGACGCCGGTCGTGAACGGCCGGAGCCCGCTCATGAGCGCGGCGCGCGAGGGATTGCAGACCGGCGCGGCGCAGTCGCTGTGGGTGAAGGCGACGCCCATCTTCGCAAGGCGATCGATGTTCGGCGTCTTCGTTTGCGGATGGTGGCCGAGGTAGCCGACCCAATCGCGCAGATCGTCCACAGCGATGAAGAGGACGTTGGGCTTCGCGGGTGTGGCGGCGAAGGTGCGGGCCGAGGTGAGCAGCGCGAGGACGAGGAGGAAACGGACGGCTTTCATGGTCAGGCTGAAACCGCGGCCGCGCGGGGTGGTTGCGATGACCTTGCAGATGTCTGGACGAAGTCGGGATGGACCGCAGAGGCGCAGAGAAAACAGCGAGGGCCGCAGAGGGAAAAACAAAAGCCCTCTGCGGCCCTCTGCGGCTTCTCGGCGTTCTCTGCGGTTAAGTCCGACTCTGGCCAGCGGCTCAGGCCGGTTTTTCCTCAGTGCTCGGGACGCAGGCGATGCTGATCGGCGATTCGTGGAGCAGGCGGCGGGAGACGGAGTGGTGCGAGAGGCGCTGAAAGCCGTGCCACTGGTGGGTGCCGACGACGAGCAGATCGGCGGTGGTTTCCTCGGCGACCTGCAGCAATTGCGCATCGATCCGCCCATGACCGTTGCAGATGAAGACGGTGTTTGGCTCGAAGCCGAGGAGCCGCTCGGCTTCCGTGCGGAGGAGTTGTTTCGCCGCGTCGTCGGGCGCGGAGGTGGTGGCTTGCTGCGGGTGGCTGTGTTCGACGTAGGCGACGGTGACGACGCAGGGGCCGAGGAGTGCCAGGTCGCGAACCCAGCGCAGGGCAGCCTCCGCCTGCGGGCTGAAGTCCGTCCCGACGAGCACGCGCAGCCGGCGTTCGCCGCGCGCCCATTCCTCGAGCGGCTCGGGATGGCGCACGATGAGCGTGGGGATGGGCGACGATTCCGCGATGCGCTCGGCGACGCTGCCGAGCACCCAGCGACCCAGCGCGCCGTGGCCGGACGCGGCGAGGACGGTCAGCGCGGCGTGGGTATTCGTCGCCACCTGCTGCAGGCCGTCGTCGGGCCAACCGGCGACGAGGCGCTCCTCGACGGGCAGGGTGGAAGAGCGCACCCGCACCACTTCGGCGGCGAGTTGGCTTTGCATCGGCGCGATGAATTGCGAGCGGAGATGCGCGGGGATTTCGCCGCGTTCATCGATGCTGTGGGCGAGGATGAGCTGGGTGTGCGCCAGCCGCGCGAGGGCCGCGGCGACGTCGGCGGCCCTGCTGGCCTGGGGAGAGAAGTCGGTGCCGCAGAGGATGGGGTGGTCGGTGTTCATTCGGGGTGGGGTGACTGCGCCAAGGTAGGGCCGGAAGGGAGCAGCCTCCAAGCCCGCGCTTGGCCGAACTGCGTCAATTCTTGGCGCGCTCGATCAGCGGAACAAGGCGACCACTTCAATCCCGCCGACGATGAGGAAGAGCAGCAGGACGACGACGAGCAGCGCATTGGTGAGGAAGCCGGGGCGCGGGATGCTGGCGGGCCAGGGCACGCGGTTGTTCAGGTAGAGGAGCGTGGCGGCGAGGAACGGGAAGAACAGGCTGCCGACGATGGTGAAGCCGACGATGAGAAAGAGCGGACGCCCGAGAAAGGCGAGCGGCACGGCCACGAGCGCCATGAAGGCGAGCGCACCGCGGAAGGCGGGCGAGGTCGATTGCAGGGTGGCCTGACGTTCCGCCTCGGGCAGGCGGCGCCACAGGCTGAAGGTATCGGCGCAGATGATCGGCACGGTGCGCCAGACGCCGAGGAGCGAGGCGGTGACGGCTGCCCAGAAGCCGATGGAGTAGATGTAGAAACCGGCGGGACCAATGAGGCGCGCGAGTTCGCCGGCCATGCGCGAGACGGCATCGCGATCGCTGATGGCGACGCCCGCGGCGTGGAAGACGTGATTGGCGATGAGCATGACGGAGAGGCCGAAGACCGCGGTGAAAAGATAGGCGATGGCGAGGTCGATCCGCACCGCCCGCAGATCGGCGGCCCCGCTTCGCTCCTCGCGCAAAAGGTAGCCGTAGCTGAGCAGCGTGAGCGAGCCGCCCACGCCGCCGATGATCGAGAGCACATAGGCCGCGTCGGCGCGGGGAATGGTCGGAACGAAAAGGCCGCGCAGGACATTGAGCGGATCGCGGAAGGTCAGCGCCGCGCAGATGACGATGCTGAAAAACATGAAGACGATGAGCGGCTTCATGACGCGCGCAAACCCCGCCGAGCGGCCAAAATAGATGACCGGGAAGGCGATGGCAGCATGCGCGAGCCCGCCCCAGGAGCGCGGCACTACGCCGCCCGTGAGATTTTCCACGGCCAGCCCGCAGCCGCTCACGAGCGCGCCGCTCACGGCCACGGACCAGAGCACGACATAGAGCGCGAAGCCGCCGAGCACCCAGCGCGGCAGATGTCGCGCCCAGCCTTCGAGCGCGGTGGTGCCGGTGGCGAGCTGCCAGCGCGCGAGGCCTTCGCTGAGGACAAATTTTAGAAACGCCCCGAGCGCCAGCGCCCAGAGCAGCGTGAGCCCGCCGCGCGAGCCTCCGACCGTGGCGGCCACGATGTCGCTCGCGCCGATGCCGCTCGCCGCCATGATCAACCCCGGGCCGATCCAACGTTGTGCGGCCGGCGGCTGAGTCACTTGAGGATTTCCTTCAGCACGCGGCCTTCGACATTCGGCAGCGGCACGCCGAGGAGCTCGGCGATGGTTGGCGCAACGTCGAGGTTGGTGACGCGTTCGAGCTTCACGCCGGGTTTGATGCCGTAGCCGCTGGCGAGGAAGATGCCGTCGAGCTCGGGATCGCTGTTCGGGTAGCCGTGGGTGCCGAGATAGGTCTTCGATTCGCGGATGACTTCGGCGCCGTCGAGGCCTTGGAAAAAGGCGTAGCCGTCCTTCGCGTAGAGCACGAGATCGCCCATGCCTTGGTTTTGCGCGGGCGTCGGCATGCCGAGCGTTGGGCCGTCGTGGCCGTCGATGACCTGCTTCACGCCTTCGAGCCCGGCGCAAAGGGTCTTGAGTTTCGGCAGCAGCTCTGCGCGCTTCGCTGGATCGGTGACATAGACAAACGCGAGCCCGCCCTGCGGCATGACATAGGCATCGCAGCTCTCGACCTTTCCGTCCTTCACGCGGATGAGCCCGGCGTCGCGCAGCGCGACATTGGTGTGGATGACTTTCTGCACCTTCTTAAAGCCGTGATCGGTCGCGACAACGATCGTCGCGCGGTCGCGCAACCCGGCGCGCTGCAGCGAGGCGAGCAGATCGCCGATGAGCCGATCGGCATACGCATAAGCCGTGTAGCTCGCGGTGCTGCCGGGGCCGTTGGCGTGGTTCACGGCGTCGGTGGTGAGCGTGTGGTAGAGGAGCAGGTTGGGTTTGTGCCGCTCGATGATGTGCGTCGCGGCTTTCGTCCAGATGTCATCGCGCCAGACGATGGTGCGGCCTTTGGTCCAGTTGCGAATGTCGTCCGCCGTGACCGTGCCCGCGGCGATCATCTCCTGCTCGATCGCGCCACCGAGCTTTGGAATCTCGAGGAACTCGTGATGGATCGTGCCGGAATTGAGGATCGCGACCCAATCGACCTGCGCCGTTTTCAGCCCAGCCTTGAACGCCGCGTCATAGACGGTCGGCGCGAAAACCATGTCGGCCTTGTCGCGCCATTGCTCGATCGCCGGCGGCATCGTCGGACCGCTGCGGACGAGCAGGCCGTTGAAGAGCACGCCGTGCCGCTGCGGGTTCACGCCGGTGACGAGCGTGGTGTGATTGATCCAGGTGATCGAGGGATTCGAGACGGTCATGCGCTCAGCGACCGCGCCGTCCGCGGCGAGCTTGCGGAGATTCGGGATGACGAGGTTCGGGTCCTTCCAGATCCACGCGGGGAAACCGTCAACGCTGATCAAGACGACGATGCGATCCTTGGCGGGGATGGTTTCCGCCAAGACGCTGGCGGCGAGAGTGACGAGGAGGGCGAGAGTGAGGCGGAGGGATTTCACAGTGCGGAGTTAATCCCCGATGCAACGGTTCACGAGACGATTTCGCCGCCCGATCAACGTTTGGCCGGAGGCGCTTTCGGACCGAAGAGTCCGCCGAGGTCGAAGCGGGCGAGGCGCTTCTTTTCACCAAACTGGAAGGCGCGGATCTCGGCCTGAAAATCGCGCACGGTCGGGTGGCGATCCTCGATGGCCAGCGACATGGCTTTGAGCGCAATTTTCACCAGCGGTTCGGGGAGGCGGCCGTCCGCGAGGTGCGCGAGGTTGCGACCCATGATGGCTTCGTGCGGCGGCGTGACCTGGCCGGAGACGACTTTGATCAGCGTGTTATGCGCGTCCGAGCCATCGAAGGGCGGCTGGAGCGTGAGGATGTTGTAAAGAATCGCGCCGAGTGCGTAAACATCGGCCCGGCCATCGACGGTATGCGACAGACCGGCGGCTTGCTCGGGGGACATGAATTGTGGTGTGCCGAGGGCCGAGCCGACGACCGTTCCGAAGCTCTCGTCGTCGTCGCGCAGCGAGCTGACCATGGTGCGCACGCTGGCTTTGGTGTCGGCGTTGGCGCTTTGCCCGAGCGGTTTGGCGAGGCCCCAATCCATGACGAGTGTTTCGCCAAACGTGCCGAGCATGATGTTGTCGGGCTTGAGGTCGCGGTGCACGACGCCCTTGGAATGCGCGTAGGCCACGGCATCGCAGACGCTGAGCAAAATGGTGAGCAGCTCGCTGAGCGGATACTTCTCCTGCGCCTCGGGCTGCTCGCGCCGCAGGGCTTCGAGGACCCGCTTCAGCGATTCGCCGCGGACGAGCTTCATGACGTAGAACGGCTGGTCGAGTTCGTTCACGTTGAGTTCGTAGATCGGGACGATGTTCGGGTGCTCGAGTTGCGCGGTGATCTGCGCTTCCTCGATGAACCGCGCGACGTGCTCGGGCGATTTCAAGTCCACCAGCACTTTCATCGCGACGGCCCGCCGCGTGGTCAGGTCTTCGGCCTCCATGATGGAGCCCATGCCGCCTTGCGCGATGAGTGTCGTGACCCGATAGCGGCGCTCATTTCGCAAGGCCTGGGGCAGGTAGCGCTGCACCGCAGCGGTCTGGGGTGGGAGCGCGTCATCGGGCTGCGAGGGCGATGGCAGCCGGCGCAAATCGAGTCGCACATTGCCGACCGCGAGATCTTGCTGGGGAAAGACCAGCGTCCGGTAGTTGGCGGCGATCCTTGCTCCACCGACGAAGGTGCCATTGGCGCTGCCGCAGTCTTCGATCTCCCAACTGTAGTAGTTGAGCGTGAGTTCGGCGTGCCGGCGCGAGACACGGTCGGAGTGAAGACGGATGCGCATCTCGACCTCGCGCCCGATCACGTATTCGCCGGGCGGCAGGACGCCCCGGAAAATTTCGCGGCCTTCCACCGTTGCAACGACTTCGGTTTGCGGGATGAGCATGCCGCGGGTCGTGGTAGCAAAGCGGCCGCTGACGAGCAAGCTGTTCGCTCCGGTCGGAGGGCGAGCGCGTCAGCTCGGTCGCGGCCGATTTGAAATCCGAATAACCTGCCGATAGGTGCCAACAACCCCGCGTAACTTGTTTGTAACCTGGGTTCTTGGTCTTCGCTCCCAATCGTCGCGATACTTATTCGCAGCCTCCGAATGGCGTGGAACCTTCAACTGCGCGGCGAAGAACGGTGTCGGGCCACCTTATTCACACGCTGAAGAAGAAGAGAGGGAGGTTCTAAAAATGTTCTTTCTCTCTTCTAGTTGTGAATAGCTCCCGCGCTCTACGTGTTCTGCGCCGCGAGCGCGGCCTGCGCTTTTGCCGAAGCCTCGGCAGCGCGGCGCACGATCTCTTCGGGGGAAGGGAGCGACATCAGCACCTCGGGCGGGATGTCGCCGGCCTGGGCGAGCTTGATGAGGCACTTCTGGCGTTCGGTCAGCGCCTTGTCGGAGTCGCGCTCCTTGCTGAACCGGCTCTTCGCTTTCTCGCTGCGCAGGCGGAGCATGTCGTAAACGTCGCCGCCGAGCAGCGCGCTGATGTCCACTTTCATCTTCTCCTTCGCGAGATCGGAGTCGCTCACGAGGTCGCCATTGATCGGGCCGGCTTTGTATTTCGGAAACATGATCGCGGCTTCCGGGCAGACGCGCGAGCAGGCGGGGCAGTTGGTTTTGCAGTTGTCGTTGTTCTGCACCTGGATGCGCTTGTCGCCGTCCACGCCATAGACGCCGAAGAGGCAGAAGCTGAGGCACTGCATGCAGTTCGTGCAGCGGTCGTAGTCGATGACCGGGAACCACGGTTTCCATTCGCCGTGCTTGGGCGCGTGGAGTTCGGTGCGGGTGGTTTCGATGAGATCGGCGACCTGATCGGCGTTGAAGCCGGTGATGTCGCGAGCCTGGGCGCCGGCGACCTCCGGGACGTTTCCGGCAAAACGCCCGATGACCACGGTGGGTGTCGCATCCGCAGGCGCGACCGCGCGCTCCCCACTGGCGCTGGTCACGCCAAAACCACGCGAGAGCAGCGAGGAGAGCGTGGCGAAGCGGTCGTCGGCCCCGAGCGGAGTGGCGCCGGAACCTTCATAGAGTACGATGCGGAGAGCGGGGGCGAGCGGCATGCCGGAGGATTGGCCGGGGCCGCAGGACACGCAAGCGCGAAGGCGCGGGCCGGGTCAGGCCGCGCGCGGAAGTTTCAAGAGAGCGAGAGGCTTAAGCCACGGGCACCTTGCGCCGCGATTTCTTCACCGCAGCAGCCGGCGCCGAGGAGATCACGGCCGTGCGGCGCATGCGAAAACGTGCGCTGGGACCGCTGCCGTAGTGCTTCACACCGCTCCAAAAAGCAGGATCCGCCTGCTTGTGTCCGAACTCGACGACCGTGCCATTGATCCGCGCGCTGAAGGTCTTGCGCACCGCGTCATTCATCACGTCGTCAGTGCCGAGCTTTTTCAGGTCGTCGGTAAGAGCTTCGTGCAACTGTTGAATCGATTGGATGGACATAAGGGACACATCATCGCACCGAATGCCCGGCGAGTCGCCCCTTCTTTCAAGCCGCTTTTGGAAGCAGGTGGGCTGGAGCTAAACCGGGTCGCTTTTTTCCGGTGCCGGCGCGCCGCTCGGCAGGATCCGCATGGTCTCTTTCCCGACGGGTAGATTCGGCGACAGCTCCGACGCGAAGAGCGCCGTAGCGACATCCTCGGCGGTGAGCACACGCATATTCAGCACCTCGGTCCGCCCCGGCGATAGATCCGCATTTGCCTGGTGAAAGAGCCCCTTCACTGCGCGAGGAAAACAGGCAGCGATTTTCACCGCGCCTTCCGCCGCGAGCCGCTGGAGCGCCGGATCACGCCGCGCCGCCATCTCACAAAGATCGGCCACCGCCTCAAACGCCACGCCCGATTCGCAGAGCTTTTTCAAGACCGCGTCCTTCACTTCTTTCGGCACGACCTGCGCGTACTGGCAGTGGCAATAAAGGATGCGGGGAGGAGTATCGCTCATGGAAATCGGGGCGCGACACTAAGCACCAAACGCGCGTGGCGGAAATCCTTTGTTCACGGGGGCGCTCCGTTGACAGGCCCCGGCCAGCGGATTACGCCCTCAGCATGCGGCGCGTTTTCTTCCCAGTCCTCGCGGCAGCTTTGCTCAACGCTCTCGCCAGCAATGCCGAAACGTCGAGGTCGTCACGCGCGGCGATCCGAAGTCGAGCCCGTGTATGGGGCGCCGCTGCGTTCCTCGGCGCGCAGCTTTGCTAAGCGACGGAGCGTTTCAAGGATTCCGCGGCGAATGCTGGATATACGAAGAGATTCCACCGGATCGCGCCACGCTCCAGTGGGCGAGAGCGCTGATCGAAGATCGTTGGGATAAACCCGCCCCAAAACGCGGCAAACAATTTGCAAAGGACGCAAAGCAGGGATTGGAGAGTTTCCTGCAAAAGGCACCGACACTGAAGTCCCAGGAATGGAACGACTGGTGCGCCTTCGTTTCAAAATTCGCAGAAGCCGGTGTTCGAGATACGCGCGTGATTCCGATCATCACGGCCCGATTCCTGAGCCCAAAAGACACGATGCACTACGCGGCGCAAATCCTGAATCAATACCAAGCGCCGGGACGTCAGGAACTCTACCTCAAGCGACTACGGCTGACGCTGGCCGAGGCGGGGAAGTTCCCGAAGAATGAGCATCGCGATTGGCCTTTTGGCGACTTCTACGACCTCATGTTGTTGCTGGGTTCGTCGAAAGATCGCGGAGTATTTGCGCGTGAGGGATTGACTCAAGCGCACGCGTCGATCCGCGGAGACTCGATCCTGTTTCTGAAATTGCTGCCCAAAGACGAAGCGCGGCTCGCCGCAAGGCGCAGCCTCATGGACGCGAATCAACGAGAGCGTTTTTTTTGTCGAGGGCGCTGGCGGTCGCGAGCAGTTACGCGCTGCCCTCGCGCGTAGCCGCCACGAGTAAGACTTTACCGCTCGTCGCCTTCCACCTGCTGCTTTTGAAGAATGCGGTCGATGGTGCTGTCGAGCAGCGCGCGGTAGCCGGCAACGTCGAGACACTTGGCATCGGGTTCGCCGCGGATCTCGTAAAGCCAGCCGCCTTGGTAGGGCTCCCGGCTCACGAGTTCGATATCGGCGGTGAGCGCGGGATTCCCGCCAGCAAAGGATCCGTCGGCCGCGCAGTAGATGTCGCTGATCGCCTTGAAGCCCTCGATCGAGCCGATGATGTCGCCGCTCGCCACTGGAGCACCATCCGCTTTTTCCCACTGCACCTCCACGATCTCGCCGAGCATGCGCGTGGCAAATTTCGTGAAGCCGACGCGCCAACGACCGGGCTCGATTTCGCGCAGCCAGAAATGCGACGGACTGTAGCGGCACTCCACGGGCAGGTGCGTGACGAAGGTGGCGCGTTTGTAAAAGGAGGTCTCGGACATTGGGAAAGCGGCTGCACTTACTCTTACTCATACTCCTACTCTTAATCCCACTCCGAAGACCGGCGGACGATTAAGATTAGGATTAAGGGGAGGAGTATGAGTAAGAAATCCGGGTGCTGTATTTCGATCACAACGCCACGCACCCAATGAGCGACGCCGCGCGTGAGGCCTGGCTGCGGGCGACGCGCGATTTCATCGGCAATCCCTCGAGCCCGCATCGGCTCGGTGCCCGCGCGGAGAAGGCGCTGGATGAAGCACGGGAGAAGGTCGCGGGCTGGCTCGGGTGCGCGCCTGGGGATGTGGTGTGGACTTCTGGCGCGACGGAAGCGAACAACGCGGTGCTGCATCACGCCGCGCAAGAGGGTGATGGCGAAGTGTGGATTTCGGCGATCGAGCACCCGTGTGTGGATGCGGCCGCGGCGGAGTATTTCGGAAAGCGGCTGCGCTTCATTCCGGTGGGTCGCGAGGGAGTCGTGGAACTGGCCTGGCTCGCGAATGAGCTTGAGCACAAGGTCCCGGGGCTGGTCGCCATCATGGCGGCGAATAACGAAACGGGTGTCCTGCAGCCTTGGCGCGCCGCGTCGGCGCTGTGTCGGGAGCGAGGCGTTCCGTTTTTCACCGACGCCGCGCAGTGGATTGGGAAGTGGCCGTCGGCAGGGCTCGGCGCCGCGGATTTTGTGAGCGGATGCGCGCACAAGTTTGGCGGTCCGCAGGGTGTCGGGTTCCTGAAAGTGTCGGCAGGATTTCGTCCTCTGCTCATCGGTGGTCCGCAGGAGGAAAATCGGCGCGCCGGGACGGAAAATGTGGCCGGGGTGCTGGCGATGGTCGCCGCGCTCGAGGAGCGGGAGGCGCAGATCGCGCGCGGTGAGCTGGCCGAACGCGCCGTTTGGCGAGGGGAATTTGAGCAGGAATTGCAACGAGCTTTGCCCGGAGCGGAGATCATCGGATCGCTCGCGGATCGGCTCTGGAACACGGTTTCCACGCTCATGCCCGAGTCGCCGGACTGCCGCCAGCGCTGGGTGGTGAAGCTCGACAAGCTCGGCTTTGCCGTATCGACGGGATCAGCCTGCGCGAGCGGGAAGGAAGCACCGTCGCACGTGCTTTCGGCCATGGCGCTGCAGCCCTCGCAAGCCGCCAGAGTGCTGCGTTTCAGCGCGGGCTGGGAGACTTCGCGGGATGACTGGTCACAGCTGCTCGCCGGTCTCCAGCACGCCGCGAAAGAATTGGCGGCATGAACTTCCTGGCAAAATGAGCACGCCTTCCGAGCTGGTGCGCCCGACTTTCGGGGAAGCGTTCCGATTTTGGCTGAAGCTAGGTTTTATCAGCTTCGGCGGCCCGGCGGGGCAAATTGCGATCATGCATCGCGAGCTCGTGGAAAGACGCCGCTGGATCAGCGAGAGCCGGTTTCTTCACGCGCTGAATTACTGCATGCTCCTGCCCGGACCGGAGGCGCAACAGCTCGCGACGTACGTCGGCTGGCTGCTCCACGGAACGCGCGGCGGTATCGTTGCGGGTGTGCTTTTCGTGCTCCCATCGGCGGTGATCCTGTGGGCGCTGAGCTGGGCTTATGTGACGCTCGGCCACGTGCCGTGGGTCGCGGCGCTTCTCTATGGTTTGAAACCGGCGGTGCTGGCGATCGTGGCCGCGGCGGTGATCCGCATCGGGCAGAAGGTGCTCAAGAACCCGTGGATGTTCGCGCTGGCGGGCGCTGCGTTTGTGGCGCTCGCGGTCTTCGCTGCGCCTTTTCCCGCAGTGGTGTTCGGGGCCGGCTTGCTGGGTTGGGTGGGCGGAAGATTGGCGCCAGAAAGGTTTGCGGTCTTGAAAGGTCACGGTGGTGATTTCGAGGCCGGAGACACTCGGGCCGCGCATCCGTCCCTGTGGAGAGCTGTGAAGGTGCTGGTGATTTGCGGCGCTCTGTGGTGGGGACCGATTTTGGCCGTCGGGGCGCTTTTCGGCTGGGGGAGCACTTTCTTTCAGCAGGGCGTCTTTTTCAGCAAGACGGCGATGGTCACCTTCGGCGGAGCCTACGCCGTTCTGCCCTACGTTTCTCAGCAAGCGGTGGAACATTATGGCTGGATCGGAGCGACACAAATGCTTGATGGCCTTGGACTTGCAGAAACAACGCCGGGCCCGTTGATCATGGTGCTGCAGTTTGTGGGGTTTGTCGGAGCCTGGCAGCAACCGGGTGCGCTGAGCCCCTTGGCGGGTGCGACGCTCGGCGCGGCGATCACCACTTGGGCGACCTTCGCGCCGTGTTTCCTCTGGATTTTCCTCGGAGCGCCCTACGTCGAGGGTCTGCGCGGCAATCTTCGTCTCAACGCAGCGCTTTCCGCCATCACCGCCGCCGTGGTCGGTGTGATCTTGAATCTCGCCGTCTGGTTTGGCTGGCACGTGCTCCGCCCGGAAGCGGGACGCTGGGACTGGTTCGCGACCGCGATCACCGCAGTCGCCTTCGTGGGTCTGGTCCGCTGGAAGTGGGATGTGATCGCGGTGGTAGCAGGCGGCGCCGTGGCTGGCTACGTCTGGCATTTGGTGCACTGAAGGCTTCGCGCGAGCCGCTTAGGTTTGGAATCAGGCCAAGTTTTACCGCGCCAGATGGACCGCTAGGAGCGCCAGATCCGCTGGTGTCACGCCACTGATCCGCGAGGCCTGACCCAAGGTCTCCGGGCGCACCTTTTCCAGCTTCTGCCGCGTCTCGGCGCGCAGCCCTGAGATGGCAGAGTAGTCCAGGCGATCTGGAATTCGCTTCGCTTCACTGTCGCGCAGTCGCTCGATGGACGCTTCCTGCCGGACGATGTAACCGGCATATTTCAGCTCGACTTCCACGGCTTCCCACAGGTCCGCTGCGAAAGGCTGGTGCAAAGCCTCGGGCAGGGCGGTGTGAGTATTTGCTGGGCGGCGGAGCCACTGGGCGACTTTCACGCCTTCATGATTGGCCGTGGCGACATGCTCGCGGACGCGCTGCAGGTCGGCCATCTTCTCCTGCAATCTCTCCCACCGACGCGGGCTCACCAAGCCGTGCCCTTGGGCGATCGGAGTCAGGCGCAGGTCGGCGTTGTCCTGGCGGAGCAGGAGGCGGTGTTCAGCCCGACTGGTGAACATCCGATAAGGCTCCGGGGTTCCCTTGGTCACGAGATCATCGATCAGGACGCCGATGTAGGCATCCGCGCGAGAGAGGACGAGCGGCGCTTCACTCCGGACCTTGAGCGCGGCGTTGGCGCCGGCGATGAGGCCCTGGGCTCCGGCTTCTTCATAACCCGAGGTGCCATTGATCTGGCCGGCAAAGTAGAGGTTTGGGACGCGTTTCGTCTCCAGCGTATGGAAGAGCTGTTGCGGCGGGCAGTAATCGTATTCGACCGCATAGCCCGGGCGCATGATCTCGGCGTTCTCGAGGCCGGGGATGGTCCGGATGAAGGCATACTGCACCTCCATCGGGAGGCTCGTGGAGACGCCGTTGATGTAGTATTCCTCGGTGTGCCGCCCCTCGGGTTCGAGGAAAACTTGGTGCGCCTCCTTCTCGGCGAAGCGCACGACCTTGTCCTCGATCGACGGGCAATACCGCGGTCCGACACCTTCGATGCGACCAGCGTAGAGGGGTGATTTATCGAGATTCGCCCGGATGAGGTCGTGGGTCTTGGTGGACGTGTAGCTGACCCAGCAGGGGAGTTGTTCCACATGGAACACGCCATCGGCCCAATGATTCAGGGAGAAGATGTCGTGGGTGTGGGCCTCCAGTTCTTCCGGGGCAAAGGTGAACGGGAGCGGTGGCTGGTCGCCGTCCTGCCGTTCACATTTGGTAAAATCGATCGTCTTCCCGTGCAACCGGCAGGGTGTGCCGGTCTTGAAGCGCCCGACGTCAAAACCCAGATCCTTGAGGCTGTCGCTCAGGGTGGAGAAAGCGTCGCCCATCCGCCCGCCGGCTTGGTTTTGTAGTCCGACATGCAGAAGCCCGCGCATGAAGGTGCCGGTGGTGACGACGACCGAGCGACCTTCCACCCGCAGACCAAGGTTCGTCTCGACCCCGCAGGCGCCGTCCGCGCCGACGAGAATCCGCACGGCGTTGCCTTGCTTGAGGTCGAGATTCGGCAGGCGCTCGAGTACCGCTTTGGCACGAAACTGATACGCCTTCTTGTCGCACTGGGCCCGCGGCGAGCGGACGCTCGGACCCTTTTTCCCGTTGAGCATCCGGAACTGGATACTCGTCGCGTCAGTGTTCAGCCCCATCACACCGCCCAGCGCATCGATCTCACGCACCATTTGTCCTTTTGCCTGGCCGCCGATCGCCGGGTTGCACGACATCTGCCCGACCGAGTCGAGATTTTGGGTGAGGATGAGTGTGGCGCACCCGAGCCGGGAAGCCGCGGCTGCCGCTTCGATGCCGGCGTGACCGGCTCCGATCACGATCACGTCGTATTTCTTGGGGTAAACAAACATGGCGTGTTCCACGTGGAACGTCAGGTCCCGAGGATTCCCTCCTTGGCCCGCGGCAGCAGCTCCGCGATCGACGAATCAAAATGCACCCCTTGGAGATTGGAGCATCGCACCGGCAAACTCGGCGAAAACTCCGCCAGCACCTGCCGACACGCGCCGCACGGGGTCACCGGCTGGATCGAATCCGCCACGATGGCGATCGCATCGAACTCCCGCTCGCCTTCCGCGACTGCGGCAAAGACGGCATTCCGCTCGGCGCAAATGGTCAGGCCGAAGGACAGATTCTCCACGTTGCACCCGCGAAAGATTCGCCCACTTTTGGTGCGCAGCGCCGCGCCCACGGCAAACTTCGAGTAAGGGGCGTAGGCCTTTTCCCGAGCGGCCAGGGCAGATTCCGTGAGCTGAGAGAAATCCATAAATATTTGGGGCTGTTATTCTTAGGTGGAAGTCGGTGCGGCGGTGGGGCATTTTCCGGTTGCAATCTTGGGCGCATTCCCGGATATGGCGTCCGTGGTTTCCCCTAAACGCAACTACACCGGAAAACTGATCGCTGTCGAGGGTCTGGATGGCTCCGGCAAGTCCACCCAGATCTATCTCGTAAAGCGCTGGCTGGAGTTGGAAGGGTATCGCGTCTTCTTCACGGAGTGGAATTCGTCCATCCTCGTCAAGAAGTCCACGAGCAAGGGTAAGAAGCGCCAACTCCTCACGCCCACCACCTTCTCGCTCATCCACGCCACGGACTTCGCCGACCGCTACGAGCGCCAGATCCTGCCCTTGCTCCGAGCCGGTTACATAGTCCTCGCCGATCGCTACATCTTCACGGCCCTGGCCCGCGACGCGGTGCGCGGCGTGGATCGCGATTGGGTGGAACAGCTCTACGATTTCGCGGTGCATCCCGACATCACCTTCTACTTCCGCGTCCCGCTCGAAGTCTCCCTCAAGCGCATCCTCGAAGGCCGCCCCGCACTCAAGTACCACGAGGCCGGGCTCGACATGGGCTGGACCTCCGACCCCTACGAAAGCTTCCGCATGTTTCAGGGGAAAGTCTTCGAGCAGTACGAATCCATGCGGGAAAGATTCGGTTTCACCGTCGTCGATGCCTCCGAGGAAATCCACGTGCAGCAGGCCAAAGTGCGCGACCTCATCCGCGGCAAAATCGACCTGCCCGCCTACCGCCGCCGCCCATGCCGCTGAAGGACAAACCATTCTTCGGCCGCAGCCTGCCGGAAGTCCGCGACCCGAAATTCGCCGGCCGCTTGTTTGCCATCGAAGGTGCCGACGGCTCCGGGCGCTCCACCCAGATCGGCCTGCTCAGCCAGTGGCTCGAGGCCAATGGCTACGCCGTGAAACACATGGGCCTTCGCCGCTCCAACCTCGTCAGCGAGGAGCTCGAGGAAGCCAAGCAGGGCAATGTCCTGACTAACACCACCATGTCGCTCTTCTATGCGACCGACTTCTTCGACCAACTCATCCACGAGATCATCCCCGCGCTGCGCGCCGGCTTCATCGTCCTCGCGGACCGCTACATCTACACCCTCATGGCCCGCGACCTCGCCCGCGGCGCCGACCGCGTCTGGACGCGCAACCTCTACAGCCCGGCCATCATCCCCGACGCCGTGTTCTACTTCCGCGTCAGCGCGGCCCAACTCGTCGATCGCAACTTCCAGAAAAACAGCACCCTCGACTATTGGGAAAGCGGCATGGATCTCGGCTTGTCGCGTGACATGTTTTCGAGCTTCGTGAAGTTCCAGCGCATGCTGCAGCTCGAGTTTCAGAAGATGCAGAAGGAGTTCGGCTTCGACATCATCAACGCCAACCTGCGCATCGACACCATCCAGCGCGAGCTGCGCAAGAAAATCGGCGCTCAGTTAGGCATCGGCGCTGCGGCACAAGTCATCGCGCTACCGCCGGCAGAATCCGGGCGATGATTAGCGGGGTGGGTCGGACGGCCGATCGTAACGCAGAGCACGCCTCAGCCGCGAGGGCAGCCGAGCCCCCATTTAGGAGCCCCCGCCTGACCGCGAAACCGCGTACATCCGCTCGCCCTCCGCCCTTGCACAGAGGAGGACTGGAGGCGCAGCCGGGAACTCTGCCCGCACGACCGGAAATTTAGGCGATAAGCACAAAAATTGCGCTGCGCCGGGATGCCGCGCGCCATTTTTTCGGCGTAATCGGGTTGAGGGTTGCACAATTCACGACAGCCGATTAAATCACCCAGCCGTCAACGCGAAGCCACCGATATGCCTACTGCCGCCAAAGCCAAAGACCACGCCGCTGCGCCCATTAACGCGAAGCTCACGAAGGATGAAAAGATCGGCATCTTGCGACAGATGATCCGCATCCGGCGCTTCGAGCAGCAGGCGCTGAAGCAATACAACGGCGGCAAGATGGGCGGCTTCATGCATCTTTATATCGGGCAGGAAAGTGTCGCGACCGGCGCTTGCTCGCTCATGGGTGATCACGATCACGTCATCACCGCGTATCGCTGCCACGGCCACGCCCTTGCCGTCGGCATGGGCATGAATGAGCTGATGGCGGAACTTTACGGCAAGGCCACCGGCTGCTCGAAAGGTAAGGGCGGCTCGATGCACTTCTTCGCGCCGGACAAGAATTTCTGGGGTGGTCACGGCATCGTCGGCGGGCAGACGCCGCTCGGTCTCGGTCTCGCTTACGGTTTGAAATACAAGGGCCTCAAGGGTGCGGCGATGTGCTTCCTCGGCGACGGCGCAGTGAACCAAGGCTGCTTCTACGAGTCGCTGAACATGGCGTCGCTCTTCGGTCTGCCGGTCATTTACGTCATTGAGAACAACAAGTACTCGATGGGCACCAGCCTCGAGCGCTCTTCGGTCGTCAAACAGTGCCTCGCCCAACGCGGCGAGGCTTTTCTTGTCGACTGGGCGCAGGCCAATGGCGAGGACCTCTACGAAGTGCGCGCCGTCACGCAGGCTGCGATCGAGCGCGCGCACAACGAATCGAAGCCCACGATCCTCGAGTTCGACACCTATCGTTATTACGGCCACAGCGTCGCCGACTCGAAGCACAAGGGCGGTTATCGCCCCGAGGAAGAGATCGAGAAATACAAGACGCAGCACGACCCGATTCAGATCTTCAAGCGCCGCCTCATCGAGGAAAGCGTGCTGACCGAGGAGGTCTACGAGCAGATCGACGAAGCCGCGAAGGAAGAAGCCGCCGCCAGCGCGGTCTTCGCCGAGGAAAGCCCGCTCCCGACCGACGCCTCGATTTTCGAAGACGTTTATTTCGAAGTCGATCGCCAGACCGAAGCCGGTCGCACCGGCAAGCATTTCTTCCACGATTAAGCGATCGCTCGCGCTGCTGTCACCGGGCTCTTCGATGCGTTCCGTCTTCGTCCTCATTTTCGCCGCCATCGGCCTCGTCGTCGCACCAGCCACGACTTGGGCGAAGGAGCCGGACTTCCTTGAGAACCGCTACGTCGTCATCCTCTCGGTTTATAAATCCTTCACCGAAGCCAAGGACGACGCGGTGAAAATCTCGAAGGCCGCGAAGCTGCCATTTTCCATGGAAGGCCGCGTCTTCGACAAAAAGCGCGGGCTGATTTATCCCGACAACTTTGACGACGAGGTCTTCCGCGGTGGCTACGTCGCCCGGCGTTACAATACCACGCAGCTTCCCGGCAAAGACACGGACACCGAATACCTCTCCGTCGAGCGCTCCGCTGGCTACGACGGATTCAAGCCCGGCTACTACATCGTCGTCGCCGGCATCCTCGAAAGCTCCGCCGCCGCCGAAAAGCGCACCAAACAATTTACCGCGTGGGCGCCGACCGCTTACGCCAAGAAGACCAAGATCTATATGGGCTGCATGCACTAGCCGCCCGCAAACGACCCACACCACATGGCACTCATCGAATACCGCGACGCTCTCAACCAGGCCTTTGCCGAGGAAATCGAACGCGACCCGAACGTCGTCC
>ENA-ORBV01006921-ORBV01006921.1-microbial-mat-metagenome-genome-assembly--contig:-NODE-6921-length-19735-cov-10.761268_pt1 | contig 19735 bp, 17 predicted proteins | sample MGYA00237777_ERZ505514 | MGnify/ENA primary metagenome ERZ505514 (study PRJEB26160, sample SAMN06269048) | microbial mat metagenome | isolation source: Oligotrophic lake microbial mat | place... | reverse complement strand
CACGTTTGTACAGCTCGAGGCAAAAAAATGGGCGCTCGTCATCGAGCGCGCGAAAATCGTGGCGCAATAAGAGTACCTGCCGCAAGCTCGTCGTTGGGGCTATGCAGAGGGGCACAGGGGGGTGATCGGGAAAAGGAGTGGGATTGATTTTCTTGCCACTGATTTTCTTGTCGCTTGCGCCTCCGATACTGAGGCGTTAGGATAGCCCAGACTTTTCCGGGAGGCATAGATCGCACCATGGACGCACACCACCAATACGAGCAGTTGCTCGAGCAGTTCGGCAACGGGGACATCGACCGCAGGAGCTTCCTCGGACAGATAGGCCGCATGGCAATCGGCGCCGGCCTGTTCGGCTCGGGCATGGCCGGATTCACCAAGCTCGCCACGGCGGCCGGGTCTATCCGCTACGACGCCTATGGCGGCGCGTCACAGGCGGCCTTCAACAAGAACGTGCTCCAGCCGTTCGCGGCGAAGAGCGGCACGACGGTCAACCAGGGGTCGTTCGGGGTCCCGGCCGAACTCATCGCCAAGATCCAGGCCGATGGGCTCAAGGCCTACAACTTCGCCAACATCTCCGACCAGGCCACGGTGCTGCGCATGGTGCGGCTCGGCTACAGTGCAGAGATCGATGAATCGAAGATTCCCCGCCTGAAGGATCTGATCCCGCGCGCCTTGGCCGCCTACCGGCGCGTCGGCGGCGGGAAACTGCCGGCCATTCCTTTCGGGCTATCGGGGGGATGCATCAGCTACAACCGTACCAAGATCGACAAGGCGGAGGTGGAGGCCAAGGGCTTCAACATCCTCGTCGATCCGAAGTACAAGGGCGCCATCGTCAGCCAGGACGTCTGGATGCAGCGCATCTGGTATGCCGCGCTGCAGACCGGACAGGACCCGAACGCGATAAAGGACATGGGCGCGATCTGGGCGAAGGTGCGCGACAGCAAGGCCGTGGTGCTCAAGTACTGGCGCAGCAGCGCCGAGCAGATGCAGTTGTTCTCCTCGGGCAGCGCCATGGTCGGGGACACGTGGTTTGTTCCCAGCCACAACATGAGGAAACAGGGCACTCCTGTGGTCGCCTTCCCCAATACCGCCTCTTATGTCGATTTCGGCTGCCTGATGGTATTCAAGGGGGCGCCGATGGACGCGCTCTACGAGATGGCGGACATCCTGCTCAGCCCGCCGGTGATGATCGCGATCGCCACCGAGGTCGGCAATGTTCCCTTGCTCAACCCCAAGATCCATCCGATACCGCAGGCGGTACAGGAACTGCCCGGGTACGACGCCTCGGGTACGCTCGACGGCTATCGCTCGTTCGATCCGTTCTACTGGGTCGAGAATGCGGACGCCTGGCAGCGCGAGTACGCCCGCGTCATGACGCGCGGCTGATCCGTCTCCACGCAGGCATCAAGCATCAGCATGAGCATGACGCCCGGGGCCGGCGACACGCCCCGCCCCCCCGTTGAGCGGGACGAACCGCTGCGCAGGCTGCTGGCGCCGCGCAGCATTGCGGTGGTCGGCGCCACCGAGCGGCCCAACGCGCCGAGCCGCCGCCTGCTCGAGACGCTGAAGACGCTGGCCTTCGGCGGGTTGATCGCGCCGGTCCACCCGACGAATGCGACCGTCCTTGGCATCGACTGCTTCCGCAGCCTTGCGGACATTCCCGCCGAAATCGACGCCGCAGCGTTCTGCGTTGATGAGAAGCTGCTTCCGGTCGTTGTCGGCGAGGCGGCGGCTTTGGGCATACGCGCGGGCGTCATCTACGGCGCGATCCGCGACCCCGGGGTCCGCGCGGCCGTGGCGGGGATCGCGCGCGACCACCGGATGGCGATATGCGGGCCGAACTGCATGGGCATCCTCAACCCGGCGGCTGGCAGCACGCTTTACCTCAACATGATCGCGGACGCGACCCGGCTGCGCGGCAACGTCGCGCTGGTGACCCAGAGCGGCTCGGTCGCCGTCGGCATGCTCGGCGATTGCCGGCGCTACGGCTTCAGCCATGTCGTGTCCTGCGGCGACGAGTCCGTGACCTCGATGGACCAGTACATCGACTACCTGGTGGACGAAGAGGCCACCGGCGTGATCGCGCTGTTCATAGAGACCGTGCGCAATGTCGCCGGATTCACGGCCGCGCTGGACCGCGCCGCGGCGGCGCGCAAGCCCGTGGTGGCGCTGAAGATCGGGCGCAGCGCGCTGGCCCGGGATGCGGTCGTCGGCCACACCGGTGGCATCGCCGGGGACGGCCGGATATTCTCCGCGCTGATGGCGCGGCACAACGGCATCGAGGTCACATCGCTGGAGGAAATGACCGAAGTGCTCGCCGGCTTCCAGGCGCCGCGCCGACCGGCGGGACCGCGCGTGGGCATCGTCACCGCTTCGGGCGGCCAGGTGGAGATGATCCTGGACGAGGCCGGCGGCGCGCTGTTCGAACTGCCTGCGCTGACAGACGCACTGAAGCAGGAAGCCGCCAGCGTGATCGGCCCGGTCAGCGGACCCGGCAATCCGCTCGATGCCTGGGGCTCGGGGGATTACACGAAAACGATCGCGCACGGCATGGATGTGATGTCAAAGCACCCGGCGGTGGACGCGATCGCGCTGTTCAGCGACACCAACGACGGCCAGCCCATGATGCCGACACGTTACACGGACATCCTGCTCGAGGCGAGCAAGCGCTCGGACAAGCCGTTCTATTTTCTGAATACGCGCTCCAACCTGATGCGCATGGAAACCGTGGAAAAATTCGCCGGCACCGGCGTGGGCATGCTCACCGGCGTGCGCCAGGGCCTCGGCGCTTTGGGCCGCATGGGCATCTGGGCTGGCCGCGCGGCACCCGCCCCCGCCCTCGACGAGCCCACCGCGGCCGCGTCCGCAGCACTGGCGCGCGCGATGCAATCGAGGCGCCCCACCATCAACGAGATCGACGCGAAGACAGTCCTTCGCGGCCTCGGCCTTCGAGCGGTGGACGACCATGTCGTCGCCAGCATCGATGAAGCCATGGCGGTCGCCGCCACAATCGGCTACCCGGTCGTGCTCAAGGTGGCGAGTGACGCCATCCCGCACCGCTCGGAACACGGGCTGGTGGACGTGGGATTATCCGGCCCGGACGCGCTGGCCCGGGCGTGGACGCGGCAGGCCGATCGTCTGGCCGCGATGGAACCGGCATCGGCCGCCATTTCCCATGTCGTGCAGCCCCTGGCGCCAGGCGGCACGGAAGTGATCGTCGGCGTGGGCCGCGACCCGGAACTCGGGCCCTACATTGCGTTCGGCGCGGGCGGCGTGCTGGTCGAGTTGCTCGGCGGCGCGGTCGTGCGCCCCCTGCCGCTGCGCCAGGGAGAGGCCGCGGCCATGGTGCGCGACTCGAGCATTGCGCGGTTGCTCGAAGGCTATCGCGGCAGCGGCGCGCGAGATGTCGGGGCGCTGGTAAGGGTGATCGAGCGCGTGGCCGCCTTTGCCTGGGCAAACCGCGATTTGGTCCGCGAGATAGACATCAACCCGGTGTTCGTCGGCGCGTCGGGCAACGGCTGCTGTATCGCCGACGCGCTGATCGTGCCGGCCTGACGAGCATGGCGGCAGCGGCAAGCGGATTTCGCGCGCCCGGCGACGGTGGTGGCTTGGCCTGGTCGCTGCTGTTTCCGGCGCTGTGCTGCGTCGCCGCTTTCGTCATCGTCCCGGTCATCAGCCTCGGCCTGTATTCCTTCTGGGAACGCCTGCCGACGGGCGCCGTGCAGCAGGTGTTCACGCTGGCGAACTGGCGGGAGCTTTTCGGGGACAGCTACTACGCCGGGATGCTGGGCAAGACCCTCAAGCTGGCCACGGCGGTGACCCTGGTATGCGCGTTGGTCGGCTATGGCCCCGCCTACTACATCACCTTGCTGCCGCCACGGCGTCGCGCCGTTTTGGTGACGCTGCTGTTTCTGCCCTCGTGGATCAGCTACGTGGTCCGGTCGATGTCCTGGCTGCCAATCCTCGGCAAGGAAGGCCTGTTCAATTCCATTTTGCTCGGCGTCGGCCTGGTCCGGGAACCCCTGCCGCTGCTCTACAACGAGTTCTCGGTCGTGCTCGGCATGGTCCAGTTCCTGCTGCCGCTGATGATCGTCAACATCTACATCGGCCTGCAGGCGGTGGACCGCAAGCTGGTCGATGCGGCGCGCACGCTGGGGGCGACCGACGCGCAGGCGTTCTTCGCCGTGACCTTTCCGATCGCCTGGCCGGGGCTGGCGGCCGGCTGCCTGCTCACCTTCATCCTCGCGATGGGCGCCTACATCACGCCGCAGATCCTCGGCGGCCCGGGAACGTCCTACTACGCCAACCTCGTTTTCGAGACCTTCGTCGCCCAACAGGACTGGCCGCTGGGCGCGGCCTTGTCCCTGGTCATCATTTTCTTCCTCATCGCCGGGCTGGTCCTGTACGGACGCCTGGCGGGGCTTTCCACCATGTTCCGCGAGGTGCGCCGGTGACCCGCCGCAACCTGTTCCACCAATTCCTCGGCGCACTCACGCTGCTGGTGTTCCTGTTCATGCTCGCGCCCGCGCTGGTGGTCGTCGTGCAGGCGTTCAACGAATCCCCCGCCGGCAATTTCCCGATCAGCGGCCTCACGCTGCGCTGGTTCGCCGCGCTGCCCGAGGACCCGGCCATCGTCGGCGCGCTGCATACCTCGCTCGCGCTCGCCGCATGGTCGAGCGTGCTGGCGACGCTCGCGGGCACCGCCGCCGCCTACGCGCTGGCCCGGTTCCCGTTCCGCGGCCGCGACCAGGTACAGCTGTTCCTGACCGTGCCCATCCTGGTGCCGCATATCGTGCTGGGCGTCGGGTTGCTGCTCGCCTTTCGGATGCTGGGGCTGCCCAAGAGCTTCACGCTGCTGGTCGTAGGCCACGTCGCGATCGCCCTGCCCTACGTGGTCCTGACCACCTTGCACAGGCTGCAGGCCATCCCCACGCAGATCGAGGACGCGGCGCGCACCCTGGGCGCAAACCGGCTGCAGGTGTTCACGGCGATCACGCTGCCCCTCGCGCTACCCGCGATACTGACCTCGCTGCTGTTCGCGTTCATGACCTCGTTCGACGAAGTGACTGCAACACTGTTCTGGCTGCCCCCCAATACCGAGACCATTCCCACCCACATCATGGCCATGCTGCAGTTTTCCACAGACCCGAAAATCCATTCGCTGTCGTCCCTGCTGATCCTCGGCTCCGTCGGCGTGGCCGTGATGGCGCTGCTGGCCGCGCGAGCCCTGTCGCCTGATGCGCGCGGAAGCCGCCGATGAGCGCGGCCAACGTTGTCCTGCGCGGGATCGCAAAACGCTTCGGCGGCGTGGTCGCCGTGGCCGACATCGACCTGACGATCGCCGCCGGGGAGTTCGTCGCGCTGCTCGGTCCCTCGGGGTGCGGAAAGACCACGACGCTGCGGATGATCGCCGGGCTGGAGCAACCCACCGGCGGCGACATCCTGGTCAACGACCGGCGGGTCAATGACATCGGCGTGCACAAGCGCAACTTCGGCATGGTATTCCAGGATCACGCCCTGTTCCCGCACATGTCGGCCTTCGACAACATCGCCTTCGGGCTAAAGTACCGCAAGGTGCCCAAGCCGGAAATCGAACGCAAGGTGCGGCAGGTCCTGGACATCGTGCGCCTGCCCCATGTCGGCGACCGGCTGCCGCGCGAGTTGTCCGGCGGGCAGCAGCAGCGCGTCGCACTGGCGCGGGCAATCGTCATTGATCCCGATCTGCTGCTATTCGACGAGCCGCTCTCCGCGCTGGATGCAAACCTGCGCGAGGAAATGCGCATCGAGCTCAAGCGCATACACCGCACCGTCGGCATCACCACCGTGTTCGTCACGCATGACCACGCGGAAGCCCTGTCGATGGCCGACCGCATCGTACTGATGCGCGAGGGCCGAATCGAGCAGGAGGGGGTTCCCCAGGAGCTGTACCGCAGCCCCGGCACGGAGTTCGCCGCGCGCTTTTTCGGGCATGTCAACGAGTTGGCCGGCACGGCCAGCGCCGCCGGCCAGGTGCGCCTTGAAGATGGAACGCTTGTTCCCGTGGCGGGACAGGACCTCGCGCCCGGCGCCCCGGTCCGCCTGCTGTTCAGGACCGAGCGCGCGCGGGTTACGACCACAGGGACGGCGGAACCGGACGCCGCCGCGGTATCCGGGACGGTGGAATCCACAGATTACATGGGCATCATGGTGCGGTATGTCGTCGACCTCGGCGGCAGGCAGGTGATCGTGACGCAGGCAGTCGGCGAGAGGCAGTTCAAGGCCGGGGATGCGGTCACGGTGCGGATTGCCGCCGACGCCTGGATGACGTTCTGAACAGCAAGGGAGAATGCTTTGGACTACAAGGAACTGATTTACGGCGTCGAGGAACGCATCGCCACCATCACGTTGAACCGTCCGGAGCGCATGAACGCCCTGACGCCCATCATGCTCGGGGAACTCCACGCCGCCTTCGACCGGGCTGACGCGGACAAGGGGGTCAAGGTCATCATCATGACCGGCGCCGGCAATGCATTTTGCTCCGGCTTCGACCAGGGACAGGCGCCGGCAAACGGCGTGCGCAACACCGACCCGAGCGGCAAGTCGATGGCGGAGTTCATCGAGTACTGGCAGCGCAATGACGGCATCCGCGCCACGCAATGGACGCACATGTGGCGCCTGGGCAAGCCGATCATCGCCGCGGTGAACGGTTGGGCGCTCGGCGGCGGATTCTGGTACCAGCTTGCCGCCGACATCACCATCGCCTCGGACCAGGCGGTCTTCGCCCAGCCGGAAATCCGCCACATTTCGAACACCACCTTCTTGTTCACCGCGCTGTGCGGCTGGAAGAATGCCAACCGATGGGCGCTGACCGGCGATCACTTCGACGCCGCCGAGGCGCTGCGCATCGGCATGGTGAACGAGGTGGTGCCGCATGAAGAACTCGCCGGTCACGTGCGCAAGCTGGCATTGCGCATGGCAATGGTGCCCGAGCCTTCGCTGCGCCTGAACAAGGCGATCTCGATGCAGGGGATGCTCGCCTCGGGCTTGTACGCGGGCCTGCAGATGGAAGGAACCTTGGGCGCGCTGGCGCACGCCTCGCACAATGAAGAGCGCGAAAGGCTGTTCGAGATCCAGCGCACCCAGGGCCTGAAAGCCTACCTCGAGGCCCGCGACGGTCCGTTCCAGCCGGAGCCGATGGGTCCCAAGTCGGCGAAGGGGCGCGCCGCGCGGGCGGCGAAGGCCAAAGACGACGGCGGCGGCGGCAAATCCGGTTAAGCCCGGACAGCCGCTAGGATCCACCCTCGAAACTGTGCGGTTAGACGGGGTGTGATAACGGCTTGCGAAGCGCTGCAACGCCGCCCACCCCGGCGCGGTGACGACCACACGAAAAACGGCCCGCCGACCCAAGCTGTTCTGCCTGGGCCGGCGGGCCGTTCGGGTCGAGCGGTCACGCGGTCAGGTGATTACTTCGGCATCATCACCGTATCGATGACATGGATCACGCCGTTGCTCGCGACGATATCGGTCTTGACGACCTTTGACTTGTCCACCGATACGACGCCCTTGGCGACGCTGACGTTGAAGCTGCCGCCTTGCACGGTCTTGACCGCACCGGCTTTGACGTCGGCGGCCATCACCTTTGCGCCGACTACGTGGTAGGTCAGTACCTTGGTCAGCGCGGCCTTGTCGGCGATCAGCGCGTCAAGCTGCGCTTTGGGGATCTTGGCGAACGCCTCATCGGTCGGTGCAAAAACGGTGAACGGGCCTTTTCCCTTGAGCGTGTCAACCAGGCCCGCAGCCTTGACTGCGGCGACGAGGGTATTGAACGAACCGGCGGCTACGGCGGTATCGACGATGTCCTTGTCGGCGGCAAGGCTGCTGCCGGCGAACGCGGAGGATGCGACAAAGCCGATTACGGAAATCATTTGAGCGAGTTTCATGGATTACCTTTCAAGTGGAAGTGAATACAGCAGTGACGGTGCAGAAAAAAACCAGTGTTGTTTCGGCGGGACCTTGAGCACGGACGCGACGGTTAGCGCTCAGGCCGCCTTTTTCACCCAGGCGACGCACCAGCCCTTGGCATTGACCAGCTTGCCGCCGAGCGCGCCGCAGGCGCCCCAGGGTTCGCTCGCCTTGGCCTGATAAAGCTGGCAATTGGCACAGTTGCGGCCGGCCGCCCAGGCGGGATATTTCTTTGCATCAACCTTTGCGGCGGCATGCTTGTAGCCGAGCGCGACCGCAGCCGCGTCGGACTCCTCGATGCGTGCGACTTGCGCGTTAGCGAAACGCACGCCGAAAACGATGGTCGCGGTGGTGGGCAGGATGGACATCACAAATTGGCGACGGGAGGGCATATCAAAATCTCTTTCTCTTAATGAACCGATGAGGATACGGAATTTACAGCAATCACCCTGATATTTCCAGTAATTGAACCGGAAAATTGGATTAAAACCGGTTCAAACCCATAACACCATGCTAAGATATGCGCATTGCTTTCGCTTCCTGGAGTTCCAGCATGAGCATTCCTGTGCCATCCCCCTTGCCCGCCCCTGCGGCACCCGGCGACGCCGCCACTTATCGCAGCGGGGTTGCCGCCCGGCTCGCCGGTGTCCCGGTTGAGACCCTGCGCGTCTGGGAACGCCGCTATGGTGTCGTCGGCCCGATGCTCAGCCGGTCGGGCCAGCGCCTTTACTCGGCGACCCAGATCGAGCGTCTGGTCCTGATCAAACAACTGGTCGATATGGGGCATCCGATAGGGGCGATAGCCACGCTCGATCGCAACGTGCTCGATGCGATGCGCGCCAGCGTGCGCGCCCTCAGCGCCGGCACGGTGCGGTCCGCCCAGAGCGCGGCACAGCCATTGCGCCTCGCACTCGTCGGCCAGTCACTGCCGGCGCGATTCGAACCGGCGCTGGCGGCATGCGGCGGCATGTTGCAAGTGGTCGGGAGCTGCGCCGGCCCGGCTGAAGCAGCCGAGGCTTGGCGCGAGATACGCGCCGATGTCGCCATCATCGAACTGCCCACGCTCAACGAACGCAGCGAGGTGACGGTAGCGCGGATACGCGATACCTGCCAGGCGCACAAAACCATCGTGCTATACCGCTTTGCGCCAAGCGCAGTGATACGGCGGCTGCGCGTCGCCGGACATGAGGTGACGCGCGCCTCGGCCGACACGATGCAGATCGAAGAGCTGTGCCGCGCATTGATACTGCCGGCGTCCACCACGCTGCCGCCGCCAGCGACGCTATCGCCGGCAGCGCCACCGCGCTTTGACGAGCACGCGCTGACGGTGCTCGCCAGCGCATCGACCACGGTGTACTGCGAGTGCCCGCGCCACCTGGTGGAACTGGTGCTGAGCCTGGGCAGTTTCGAGCGCTACAGCGCCGAGTGCGCCAATCGCGGGCCCGATGATGCGCTGCTGCACCGCGAACTGGAGCAGGCGGCGGCGCGTGCGCGCGAAATCATCGAGGGCGCGCTGCTCAAGGTGGCGCTTGCCGAGGGCCTGCCGGTACCGCCCGCTGTTGTGGCGCGCACGGCCGGCGCCGCCAACACGGGGGAAGCGGCCGGTGCGGCGGGCGCGACATGAGCGCGCCCGACCGCCGCAGCGGCCGTCACCGGGCAGGGCGCGCCGTTGCCGGCGCTGCTGCCGGGTATCGACGACACCATCCCGTTTGTCGGCCTCGCGCTGCTCGCCGCCTTTGTGCCCGAACCATGGTATGCGCTCTGGCTCAACGCACAAGCGTGATGACGCAGGCTCTCGAATCACCAAAGAGGCCACGCACCGCCGGCAAGGGACAAAACCCCGGGAACACGTACGCATCCCAGAGCCGCTTTTTACGTTTCGATAAATTAGCCATGCAAACATCATGCACGAACTCCGTGACCCTTCATATCCCGCAAATCAAGTACTGGCGCGCCTTTCCAGTCATTTGATGCCAGAATTCACCCACTCGATTTCCTAAAGAGCCTAAAAATATTGCGCGCTCGTTTACGATGCACATCTCATTGATTGCTGATGGTACGGGCGATGGTACGGGTGATGGTGCGGCTGATGGTGCTTGCACTACGCATGACGGCCCCCCCCCTGCCGATCGACGCCATGTGAGCCTTTCTTACGTCTGTTACCGCACGGCCACGACGCGCCGGCGATGCTATGCAGGCGCAAGCTGCATAGCCCCCCCGCCCGGCGTGCCCGGTCGTTTGAATCCGGCTATCGGCCCAATTGCCACAATCAATTGGAACATTGGGTGCCTCGCCCCTAGAATCGGTTTCATCATCGAGGCCTCAATCACCAATCGCAACAAGCAAAGGAAACAACCATGTCAAACGAAGCCAAGTGTCCGTTCGCGGGCGGCGCACGCCAGCAGGCCGTCGCCGGCGCCAAGACCAACGCCGACTGGTGGCCGAATCAACTCAACCTGAAAATACTGCACCAGCAATCGGAAAAATCCGACCCGATGGGCGCGGACTTCGACTACGCCAAGGCGTTCAACAACCTCGACCTCGACGCGGTGATCAAGGACTTGCATGCGCTGATGACCGATTCGCAGGACTGGTGGCCGGCCGACTACGGCCACTACGGGCCGTTTTTCATTCGCATGGCCTGGCATAGCGCCGGCACTTACCGCATCGCCGACGGCCGCGGTGGCGCAGGCAGCGGCGCGCAACGCTTCGCACCGCTCAACAGCTGGCCGGACAATGTCAGCCTCGACAAGGCGCGCAGGTTGCTGTGGCCGATCAAGCAAAAATACGGCAGCAAGATTTCCTGGGCCGACCTCATCGTGCTGACCGGCAATGTCGCGCTCGAGTCGATGGGCTTGAAGACCTTCGGCTTTGCCGGCGGCCGCCCCGACATCTGGGAACCCGGAGAAGACATTTACTGGGGCGCCGAAGGCAAGTGGCTTGGCGACGAGCGCTATCGCGGCGACCGTGAACTCGACAACCCGCTCGCCGCCGTGCAAATGGGCCTGATCTACGTCAACCCCGAAGGCCCCAACGGCAAGCCCGACCCGCTCGGCTCGGCGCGTGATATCCGCGAGACCTTCGCCCGCATGGCGATGGACGACGAGGAGACCGTCGCGCTGATCGCCGGCGGCCACACCTTCGGCAAGACCCACGGCGCCGCCGACCCCGGCAAATATGTCGGCCCCGAACCCGAGGGCGCCGACATCACCGAGCAAGGCCTCGGCTGGAAGAGCAGCTTTGGCAGCGGCAAGGGCGTTGACACCATCAGCAGCGGCCTCGAAGGCGCCTGGACACCCAACCCGATCAAATGGGACAACGGCTATTTCGAGACCCTGTTCGGCTACGAGTGGGAGTTGACCAAGAGCCCGGCCGGCGCCCAACAGTGGAAGCCCAAGGGCAACGCCGGCGCCGGCACCGTGCCCGATGCGCACGACCCCGGCAAGCGCCACGCGCCGATGATGTCCACGGCCGACATGGCCATGCGCATGGACGCGGCGTACGAGAAAATCTCGCGCCGCCTCATGGCCAATCCGAAGGAATTCGCCGATGCCTTTGCCCGCGCCTGGTTCAAGCTGACGCACCGCGACATGGGCCCGATCGCGCGCTACCTCGGACCACTGGTGCCGAAAGAGATGCTGATCTGGCAGGATCCCGTCCCCGCCGTTGACCATGCGCTCATCAATGCGCTGGACATCGCTGCGCTGAAAGCGAAGCTGCTGGCATCAGGGCTGTCGATCCCGCACCTGGTCAGCACGGCCTGGGCGTCGGCCTCGACCTTTCGCGGCAGCGACAAGCGCGGCGGCGCCAACGGCGCGCGCATCCGCCTCGCGCCGCAAAAAGACTGGTCCGTCAACCAGCCGGTCGAACTGGCCAGGGTGCTGGCCAAACTGGAAGAGATACAAAAGGCGTTCAACAGCGGCGGCAAGAAGGTTTCGCTCGCCGACCTGATCGTGCTGGGTGGCTGCGCGGCGGTCGAAGCAGCGGCGAAAAAAGCCGGCATCGAAGTGACCGTGCCGTTTGCACCCGGGCGCACCGACGCAACGCAGGAGCAGACCGATGTCGAGTCCTTCGCCGTGCTCGAGCCGCTTGCCGACGGCTTTCGCAACTACGCGCGCAAGGGGCTTGAAGGCGCACAGGCCGAGATGCTGATCGACAAGGCGCAATTGATGACGCTGAGCGCGCCGGAAATGACGGTGCTGATAGGTGGCTTGCGCGCCCTCGGTGCGAATGTCGGAGGCGCCAAACACGGCGTCTTCACCACGCGCCCGGAAACGCTGAGCAATGACTTTTTCGTCAACCTGCTCGACATGGGCACGAAATGGCAGAAGTCGGCCACGGTCGAGGCCGTCATGGAGGGGCTTGAGCGCGGAAGCGGTGCGCCCAAATGGACGGGCAGCGTCGTTGACCTGGTGTTTGGCTCGAACGCGCAGTTGCGCGCCGTCGCCGAGGTCTATGCCAGCAGCGACGCGCATGAGGCTTTCGTGCGCGATTTCGTCGCGGCCTGGAACAAGGTGATGAACCTCGATCGCTTCGACATCGCGTGACCCCGCAACGGAAGTCTTGAATGACTTTCACGGCACGATCTCCTCCCGGTTTCAGCTTGCATCGAACCGGGCAGCGGCTATGCGCATTGCCTCTTCAACGCCTGCGTTCAAGCGCGACAGGCGGTGCGACCATGCCGGATCCTGAGATCCTGAGATCCTGACATCCTGAGATGCTGCGAGCCTGAGACCGGGTGCCTCCGCGACGCTTCGTCCCGGGAGATCGCCGCTACGTGCGGCGGCGAACGGATGTGGCACGCGCTGCCGCGCCATGATGCTGCAATGGCCCTCCCGGCCAGCCGCGGCTTTTCACCCGGATGCGTGTGATGCCGTGCAAACCCGGCGCTTTCCACGCCGCAGGTTCTGGCGCTGCCCGGTACTTTCCACGCTACGGAGATATGCAATGACCCAACGTCCAGACACCGCACGCGGCTCGCCCGGCAAGGTACCTGTTCCCGTTTTATCAGAAGCGCCGCTGGTCGAAATCGACGGACACGACGAATGGTTGCTTGACGAGGCGCTGGCCGAATCATTCCCGGCCAGCGATTCCATCGCAGTCACGCCAAAGCCGGCCCGCTAGTCGCCAAAAGCACTATCCCCGTGCCGCGCGCCCTTGGCGGCAGCGGCACGCGGAGGGCTTCGCGGGCGCCGGCGCAAGCTTCGAGCTGCCCGCGTCAGATGCAGGCGCGATTCGGCTGCGGGCGTCTGCGGACGTTCAGGCCGAGGCCGGGCTCCCCGCCGCGCGGTGCTGCTGCGCATGCAGCAAGGCAACATCGAGCGCGTCCATGAACAAGTCGATGCGGATCGGCTTGGTGAGATAGCCGAAGAATCCGGCGGCGAGGCCACGCTCGATTTCACGCGGCATGGCCTGAGCCGACAGTGCGATCACCGGGATGTGGGCGGTCGCCGCCGATTCGTGCAGGATTTGCAAGGCATCGTAGCCGCTGATGCCCGGCAGGTTGATATCCATCAGGATGACCTCGGGCAAAAAGCTGCGCGCCAGTGCGATGCCTGTTGAGGCGTTTGGTGCCGGCAACAGGCGCAAGTCGTCGCGCCGCTCCAGCAATTGCTCGACGAGCTGGTAGTTGACCGGATTGTCCTCGACATAGAGCACGGTGCGCCGCACGGGCAGGGCTTGCATGCCCGCAATGCCGGCGCTGTCTGCAGTATCCGCAGTGTCCATGCTGTGAACCTGCGCGCCAGGTGCTGCTGTAACTGAATGTTCCATTGCATCTTCCTCGAATGGTCGTCGCCCCCTGGCGTTTTTCGCATCGCGCGCAACGGTGTGCGGGCGACTTAACAGCACAGATCATAAGCGGCGGCCGGCCGGAATTCGGTTCGCGAACGTACAAAACGCGCAGTTTTCCGGCGAGGCGGCAACGGCACGCCGGCGCAGCGCGCCGGCCTATGCGCCGGCGAGGGCCCTGACGCCCAGCGTCAGGTATATGACGGCGCAGGCAAACAGCGTGGCGACTATCCAGATCAGCGCCTTGCGCCCGCCGTGCTTGCGCGCCACGTCGCAGCGCTCGCGCAGCCGCGGATGGTTGGCGAGATACAACTCGACGATGTCCTTGGCTTCCTTGAGGCCGATGCCGCGCGCGGTGCGCAGCGTCTTGATGGCGTCGGTGAAGCGCCCGTTCTCGAGCGACAATATGACCTCGACGGGAAAATTCACCGCATCGGGTTCGCTGCGCGTCCGGCTCAGGATGGGCATGCTGGTCCCCGGCCGCTGGTCGCTGCGGCGCCGGTGCCGCCGGCACAACGGCGGTGTGACAAGGAATAGGTATGCGGGTTCATGTTGCCTCCGTCGGCCTGTTGCGGCCGGAACGCCATCGATGCCGCCGATTGTGATCCGCAAGGCGCAGGAAATCTGTTCGCAATACCACTTAAGAAACGGTTGCTGCGCAATGCCGATGCTCGCGACCGGCACAACCGGCTCGAGACGCCCGGCGCAACGGGATGGACTCCGCCCCTCCTGAACGGCCTCGAAGCGCCAGACTGGAAGCGGTCCCCGCCAGTCAATAGAGCGGAACGGGCACCATGAGGCTTATCCTCGCCCCTTTAAAGAGCCGGGGTGGCGCCAGGCGGCTTTTACGCTCCGCATGCACGCAGCACGCAGCACGCAGCCGATCGCAGCGGGCGATCCGCCCCACCTTCAGCAGTTCGCGCGACAAAAGCTACACTATGCTTCGCTTTGCTTCCGGAATCGCCCAAGCATGAACCCGAGAAAGCCCTTGGTATTTTTCGCTGCGGCATTGGTCGCCTCGCTGGTCATCTGCCAGATCTGGAAGCCCGTGCCCTATGACGAGCAACTGATACGCCTGCAGGCCGAAGACGATCTGGCGTGGCTTGGCCCGGCTGTTCTCAAGGAACCGATCGCAATACAGGCGCTGCTGCTCGACTACGCGCCGGACAGGGTGCTCGCAATGAAGGCGTGGATTGCGCTCGCCAGATACCCGGCCATGACGCGCGAAGTCCTGCTCGCCTACGGATCGGAGCCGGAGTTCAGGGACATCCTGCTGCAGTACGGCGAGGCGGTGGTGCCGGTTATTTTTTACTTTCGCGAGAACGACCTGACCTCGCTCAAGGTAATGGACGCCGCCGGCAATGCAGTGCAGTCCGTCACCGAATACGCGAAGGATCTGTGGGCGCGGGTGGCTCGCGGCGGCAAGACCGACGCGGTCGCAAACGCCGCTGTACCGTCCCCGGGCCCCGCCCCCGCGCTTGATCCGGCGCGACGCGGATGGCTTGCCGTGAATTTCATCCGGCAGGAGGGCCACGACCTGATCGGGCAGTTTGTCGTGACGCCGGAGCTGAAAGTCAGGCGCAACCAGACCGACCGCTTTGCCAAGGCGCTGACAACGCTCTTTACCAGTGGCATTCGCAACCTCGAAACCAAGTCCGACCTTGACGCAGACATCGGCAAGGCCGATTACTTCTGGGCCGGTCTCGATGTGGCGCTGATCGCGCTGCCGGCACGGCTGCTTGTCGCGGGCAAGACCGTGGTGCGCTCCGGTGAGGGACTGAGCCTCACCGCACGCACGCGGATTTTTGCGCCGCGACTGGTGCAGAACACGCGCATGTTGCAGACACTGGGCAAATACGGCGCGGTGATGGCGACCGCCTATGTTGTGATCAGCCACCCCAGCCTGATCAACAGCATGCTGGCCGAACTCGCGAATTTTGCCGGCATCAATCCGTTGTTGATGCAGTTTGCCGGCTGGGCGATTCTCATCACCTTGCTGCTCTACCCCGTATCGTGGCTGCTGCTGCCGCCCGCGCGCATGGCGTATGCAGCGCTCGCCTGGCTTGCGCCACCGCGCAAGCCAGCACGTTGAACCGCAAGCCCCGCTTATTCGGACTTGATCCCCGCCGCCTTCACTGCGGCACCCCACTGCTTGATGTCGGCGGCTATGGTTTTGGTGAAATCTTCGGGCGATGAGCCGTCCGGGTCCACGCCTATCCTGTCCAGGCGCTCGATTACCGCCGGCTCACTGACGACTTTTTTCACTTCGGCGGCGAACTTGCTGATGATGTCGCGCGGCGTGCCAGCCGGTGCGATGAGGCCGTTCCAGGTAATGGTCTGGAAGCCGGCGTAGGTTTCGGCGATGGCCGGCAGGTCGGGCAGTTGCGGTGCGCGCTTGAGGCTGGAAACACCAAGCAACCTGATCTTGCCGCTCTTGGAATGCTGTATCAGCTCGGAGGCATTGCCAAAATACATCTGCACCACGCCGGCCACCAGGTCGGCCACCGCCGGTGCGCCGCCCTTGTACGGGATATGCGCCATCTGCACGCCGGCACGCTGCACGAACAGCGCCCCGGACAAATGCCCGATGGAGCCGTTGCCGCCCGATGAATAGTTGAGCTTGCCGGGGTTGGCTTTTACGTAGGCCACAAACTCCTGCACCGTTTTGGCCGGCACCGACTCGTGTACGCCCAGCACGAAGGGGTTGGTGCCGACGATCGACACCGGCGCGAAGTCCTTGAGCGGGTCGTAGCCCACCTTTTGCAGAAAGGGCACGATGGCCATTTGCGACACCGCCGACATCAGCACGGTGTAGCCGTCCGGCGCCGACTTGGCGACAAACTCCGCCGCAATCGCACCGCCCGCACCGACGCGGTTCTCGACAATGAACTGCTGGCCCAGCGTGGCGCTCAGGCGCTCGGCGACAATGCGCGCCTGCTGATCAGTGTTGCCGCCGGCGGCAAAGGGCACCACGATGCGCACCGGCTTGTTCGGCCAGGCCTGTCCTGGGCCTGTCGAAGTGGCCTGGGCGAGCGCATTACCGGCAAACAGGGTGGCGCCAAGGACGAGGCTCACAACGACTGCGGTGAGGGTTTTGCTCTTGATATTGCGGTTCATGCGGTATTCCTCTCTATCGAAAATGGTATGCCGACCCCGGCTGTGCGATCGAACGACAACCCGGAGCATCATGCCAGTTTCATGCCATCGGGCACAAATCAGGCACAAATCAGGCGCAATAATGCCCTCACGCGAACAAGGTTTTTCATCCATATCCGCGCCCTGTACGTACCACAGTGTATATCTGTACGGCCTTGTTGTTATCCGGTCCGCCGTTGCTGCACACCCACCCTGTCCAAGCCTGGACTTTCCGGCCCCTCGCATGTCCCGCCCCGCAGTCCTCCTATTACTCGTCACCATCTTTGCCACGCTGCTGGCCGGCTGCTCGCCGCTGGCGGTGCTGGACCGGCTCACGCCAGACGGCACCTATGTCGCATCACTCAACCTCGCTTATGGCGCCGCCCCGTCGCAACAACTCGACGTGTACCGCCCGGCGGCCGGTGCACCAGCACAACCCGGCGGCTACCCGGTGGTGGTGTTCCTGCACGGGGGCACCTGGAACAGCGGCGCGCGACGCGACTACCGTTTTGTCGGCGAGGCGCTGGCGGCGCGCGGCATTGTCAGCATCGTCGCCGACTCAAGGCTGTATCCGCAAGTGCGCTATCCGGATTTTTTGACCGACTGCGCGGCGGCAATGGCCTGGGCGGTGCGCGAGGCGCCGCGTTACGGCGGCGACCTCAGGCGCCTGCACCTGATGGGCCACAGCTCCGGCGCCTACAACGCCGCCATGCTCGCGCTCGATCCGCGCTGGCTTGCGGCCGAGGGCCTGGCGCCCTCGGTGCTGGCCGGCTGGATAGGGCTTGCCGGGCCGTATGATTTTTATCCGATCATCAATCCGCAGGCGCAACCGGTGTTCAATCACCCCGACTACCCGGCGAATTCGCAGCCCATTGCCTTTGCCTCAAAGGCCGCACCGCGCAGCTTTTTGGGCGTCGGCGGCAGCGACGGTCTGGTCAACCCCGAACGCAATACCGTGCAGTTGGCCGACAAGCTGCGCGCCGCCGGCGTGCCGGTGACGCTGCGCACCTACCCGCGCGCCAATCACCACACCATCATCGGCGCGTTCGCGCGGCCGCTGCGCTGGCTGGAGCCGGTACTCGATGACGTGGCGGCGTTTGTTAACGACATCGCGGCGCGACCCTGAGGAAAACCTCAAGACATGCGGGTCACCCTGGCGCAGGTGAAGCATTGCTCGAAGTGCTGCCGGGGTTGGGCTTGTTGTTTCGGCGCACCGAACGGCTCGCCGCATGGGGCCTCATCGCGCTGCTGCTGGCGGTGAGCCCGGCCAATGTACGCATGGCCCTGCACCCGGGACGGTTTACGCAGTTCAGCCCGACCGGATTGTGGCTGCGATTGGCGCTATAAGCGCTGTTACCGGGCTGGGTGTTCTGGTACACGCGGCCTGCGCGGCGCGGTGGATGTCGACAGCCTGTTGCGGCCGGCCGCATGGAAAGAGGCGCGGGTGCGCGCCGGGAGCGGCATCATCAGCGCTGCCGGGATCAAGGCCGATCAGGGGACCAGGGCGCGAAACTTCGCCGCCGGTTCAGAACCCTGACGCCGAACGCCCGGGCGTACCGCGGAGAAGGTCGTTCAACGTCCCCGCGCCGCCATGTACAGGGGCATGACGGTCGGCAGCAAGGACTGCATCGCCTGGATGCGGCTGGCGTCCGTCGGGTGGCTGCTGAGAAGCGCAGGCGGCTGCGATCCGTTTTGTGCATTGATCATCTTCTGCCACAGGCTCACGCCTGCGCGCGGATCAAAACCGGCGCGCGCCATCAGTTCCAGTCCCATGCGATCGGCCTCGTTTTCGTCGGTCCGGCTGAAGCGCGTTGCGATGAGCGCCTGGTAGCCGGCGCCGGCGAGGTCCGCCGACCCCTGACCGAGCCCGAACAGGGCGGCGCCGATTCCGATCGCCGTCTGCGCGGCCAGCGCCTGTGAGACCTGCTCGCGCGAATGCTCGCGCAAGGCATGCGACATTTCATGGCCGATGACCGCGGCCAGTTCGTCATCGTTGAGATTGAGACGTTTGACAAGTCCCGAGTAAACCATGATCTTGCCGCCGGGCATGCAAAACGCATTCACCTGGGCGCTGGAGATGACGTTGACCTCCCATTTCCAGCCCGGCGCGTCGGCGCGGAAAACCCGGGTCTGCGGCTCGAGCCGGCTTGCGATCATGCTCACGCGCTGCAACAGCGCACGATCTTGATTGAGCGTGCCCTGCGCAGCGGCATCGGTCTTGAGCTTGGTGTAGGCCTGGGCCGACATCTGATCCAGTTCCTGCGAAGAAACCAGCAATAGCTGCTTGCGATCGCCGCCCACCGCACCGCCTGAGGTTGTGGTTTCGCAGCCGCCCAGCAGCACCACTGCGGTGGCGCAAATGAGGCTTATTGAAAGAATCCCGGGGGCAGACATGGCGCTCTCCTGTCGGTGTTGGCGTAGTTAACGCGGCGTCGCCTTTCCGGGGATATTGTCCGGAGGTTGCGGTTGCGACCAAGGCCGGTGGGGAGCATGTCCTTGCAGCGTGATTTTTACTGTACGTTGGCGCGCATAACGCGCAAAATCATGCGCCGCAACCGGTTCGCGTCTTTCACCGCTTGACTTGCAGCGCAACCATCTCAAAGCCCCCAAGGAGATCCACACATGCTGACCCTGTTCTACGCCCCCGGCGCTTGTTCCATGGCCGCCCACATCGTACTCGAAGAATCCGGCGAGCCCTACACGCCGCAAAAGCTCGACCTGTCCAAAGGCGAGCAACTGACGCCCGACTACAAGAAAATCCACCCGCTCGGTCGCGTGCCGGCGCTCAAACTCGACGACGGCACGCCGCTGACCGAGAACACGGCCGTCATGCCCTTCCTCGGCAAGCGCTTTGGCATGTGGCCCTCCG